>JAAUYD010012404.1_pt1 | contig 34061 bp, 30 predicted proteins | sample 7278101 | NCBI WGS metagenome assembly JAAUYD01 (sample SAMN14350128, study PRJNA611818) | marine sediment metagenome | isolation source: surface marine sediment (0.6m) | place: French Polynesia: Moorea | collected 2018-08
CCAGGTAGATAGTGTTAATCCATATAAAGCTGATTTGCCCATTTCTGGACGAACACTCGCTAATGGCTAATGACCGAGCGTTCCCGGCCAAACAACTGAGCCATCTGATCCTGGGTCAGCCAGACCGTCTCATCACGGTTTCTGCCGTTTAAAAATTCTATTTTAGCTGTGAAATGTTTGACAACCCGTTTCCGATACCCGTATCCGCTTCGTCTGCATCTCGTGGAAGGGCCAAGGCTTGATAAACCGGTAAAAAGTCTCATTTCAGATGGTTTCGTAAAAAGCGCCGAGATCAAGGCTTGCAAATCCCGAGGAATGAGGCGTACTTGCAGGTACTCCGCAGTGACGAGGGATGACGCGTAACGCAGATATCGGCCTTTTTACGGAACCATCACGGTTAACCGGTCGGCGGATCGGTATCCAAGCAGGAGAGGGTGCATTCGAGAATCCGATCGCCGTCGGTGGCCGATTCCAGGGGTACGGTGGTGGCGGACAGATGGATCGAGAATGCGCCAGTTCCGGTATCGGTCCGGATGCGGTCTGCAGCCATCTGAATGCGCCGACCCAGAGCCGCCCGTCCGCTGGCCGTCGCCTCGTTGGTCAAGAGGACAAACTGACGGGCGCCGATGCGGCTGAGGGTATCGACACCACGGATGCAGGCGATCAGCGATCGGCTCAAGCGTTTGAGGATATCGCTTTTTCGGGTGCCATCGGTTTGCTCGAAGCGGACCGTTATGCGAAACAGGGTCAAGGGCTGGCCGGTCCGGGTCGCCCGGGCCACTTCCCGCTCGAGAATGCTGCACAGCCCCCTGCGGTTGCACAGGCGGGTCAGATCGTCCACCTGGCTTTCATTGGCCAGGCATTGGGTCAGATTCTCCACGCGATCACAGAGAATGGTAAGCAGATTGTTGAAAAACTTCAGTGCTGTGGGCGGGTAGAGCCATTGCATCCGCCGGATGACGTTCCAGTTGACCGGCAACAGCTCCCCCGGTTCTGTGGTCACCACCGTGGCCGACCGGGGGGCGGCGCGCAACAGCCCGAGTTCACCTAAAATATCCCCTTTTGCGGCGAAATTGATGTGCTTCTGGATGCCGTGGGTGGCACCGGGGTTATCGCCGGATTCGTAGTCGACGATCTCGAACCGTCCCGATAAAACGGCGTACATGGTGTCGCTGGCCTCTCCTTTCCTGAACAGCACTTCTCCGGCCTGCATCGGTTTGAGGGCGCCGGCCATGAGAATGGAGTGCATCTCCGTTCGCGAAAGCCCCTGGAACAGAGGGATCTCCAAACCCGGGTCCCTGCCCATGCGGATGCGGGCCAGATCCCACAAGGTGACCAGCTCGACATGCTGCATCAGCGAGGGCAGGAGGACCAGATCCCCCACCAGAGCCGAAAACATGGTGATGGCCATCATGGCTCCGAAGACTGCGGTGGGCTTGAAACCCGACGCCATGAGCACCGCAAAACCAATGCCGATAGTCACACTGGTGAACAGTATCGGCCGGCCCATGTGATTCAAGGTGGTCCGCAGGGCCCGCCGGGAATCCAGGTCCCGTCTGAACTCGCGGTTGAAACGGACCAGGTAGTGAATGGTGTCGTCCACAGCCAGGCCGATGGCCACACTGGCGATGAGGCTGGTGGCCACGGAGAGTTCGATGCCCAGCCAGCCCATAATGCCGAAGTTGATCACGATGGGAAACAGATTGGGCACGATGGCGATGAGCCCCACCTTCCAGGAGAGAAAGAGCATGAACATGATGCCGAAGACCATGACCATGGTCAGCGATAGGCTCTTGATCTGCCCGGTGGTCAACTGGCGGCTGCTGGCCGAGATGACGATGCCGAATCCGGTCACATCCCAGGTGATGTCATGGGGGTAGCCGGATTTCACGTGGTCCAGGATCCGGTCGCGCAGGTCCAGAAAGTCGGCTGAACTGGAGATGTGGGTGAACAGTACGATGTTGGCCTGGCTGAAATCGGAGGCCATGTAGGCAGCCAGCATGTCCTGGCCCAGCATCATGCGGTAGCTGTTGATCAGCATGCGCACCTCGAAAGATTCCTCGGGCAGGCGATAGTAGGCCGGCTCGTAGCGGTTCGAGGCGTAGTTGACCAGCTTGAGGTATTCGGCGAACGAAACAGCCTTGTCTACCCCGGGAAGTGTTTCGGCAAAGATTTGGAAGCGCTGCAGGGCATCGATGCCTTCGATGCGCTGGAAGTAATCCTCGCCTGCGCCGGTTAGCATAATGCTGACCGGAAAGCTGCCCGACAGCCGCTGGTGGATATCGTCGAATTGGCGCCGTATGCTACTCTCCTTTCGAAAATAGTCCACCGGATTGGTTTCCACCACCATGCGCAGCATGCCTACAAGGCAGACCAGGGTCAAGGTCGCCAGCAACGGCAGTACGATATGACGGTGTTTCAGGTTCAGGTCGACGATCACATCGATGAACCGCTGGACCGGCGTTGCCGTTTGCGGTGCAGTACTGTTTTTCCCGTCGGCCGGACGCAACGGCATCAGGGAGAGGGCGGCCGGCATGAAGGTTAGCACGATGATCAGGAAACTGAGCATGCCGCCGCAGGCAAACAGGGCAAATACCTTGATGGCCGTGATGCGGCTGACGAACAGGGAGCCCAACCCCAAAACGGTCGTGGTGGCAGCCAGTACGGTTGGAAACGCCATGGTCGCGAATGTGGCCAGGGTGGCGTCCTCGGCGGATGCTTGATGCAGGGCCTGGTGGCGATATTCAGTGATGATGTGCAGGCAGTAGGCCGTACCCACCGCGATCAGAAATACCGGTACGATCATGGTCAAGATGGAGAGCGCCAAACCGGTAAGGGCGATGAATCCAAGCGTCCAGATCAGTGCCAGGATGACGCAGACGATTGGCAACAGCACGTCGCGAAAGCTGCGGAACAGCAAAAACAGGATCAGGGACACCACCAGGAAGGTGATGGGCGGTAGGCGCTTAAAATCCCTCTCGGTAAAGAGCGCCAGGGCGTTGGAGATAACCGGCATGCCCATTTGATAGAGGCTCAGATCGGTTCCTTCGCGGTCGATCAGCTCCTGAACACGGGCAATGATCCGTTCGTGTGCGGCGCCGTCTTCCAGCACCAGGGTGATCAAGGTGGTGCCGTGATCACCGGATATGAGATGGTCGCGAAACAGCGGTACGTCGACCACCCGCTGCCGGAAGGTGTCCATGGACCAGTTGCCGGACAGGTCGACCGCCTTTTTGATCCCCGCAAGGCTGAAGGTGCGGCGTACGCCGTCGATCCCGCCCAGGGCCTGGTCCAGGCGTTCGATTTTCTTGAAGGTCAGATGGTCGAACACGTCCTGGCCGGAGATGACCACCCGGATGATCTCCTCGGCACCGAACACCCCTTTGAAGGTCTGATATTGTCGGGTCTCATCCAGGCCCTCGATGACCATGTCATAGATCGATGTGTTGAAGGTGAGGCGGGGAATGGCGTTCAGAAAAAAAAGGCTGACGGCGCCAATGAGGGCCATCACGGTCAGGCGGTGACGAATCATCCATCCGAAACAGGCGTCCGTCGACAAATCGCGCAGCTTGGCTGCAAGTTTTTGCGCGGCCACAGTGATTCTCCCGGCTGGTGTGGATCATTCACCCCAATCGGATGCCGAACAGATGCTCCTGCCCGCTACGTCCCCGTATGGCCTGGCTGCCTAAATCGATCAGCGGCAGGTCGCGGGTCACCAGCGCAGCGGTTTGCCGGCACACGATGATCGGATGCTTCAGGGTTTTGTTGGCCATGGACGACAGGCGGAACGCCAGGTTGATGCAATCGCCCACCAGGGCCAGGTCCGCGGAGCGAGAACCATAGTGAGAGAGCGTCGCCGGACCGGTCGTCAGACCCCAGCCCAGCAGCGGCGGCGGCAGTGTCAAGCCGCGCTCCGTCAGTTGCCGATGGATTTCCGGTACACTTTGCCATTGACTGACGGCGGCCTGGCAGGCCAGTTGGGCATGATGGGTAGATGCATCGTCGGTATGCTCCCAGAATGCGAAGACCGCGTCGCCGGCGTAGTCTTTCACCGTCCCCTGGTGACGGTTTACAATGGTGCTGAATCGGGAAAAGATCGCTTTGATGAAGGTGTATACCACTGCTGAATCCGCCTGTTGAGAGAATGCCGAAAAACCGCGCACGTCGGCCACCAGGCTGGTTATGGTCACTGCTGCCGGGCTGATGGCGGTCTGTTCGGTCCAGTTCTCCTCCACCAGCGTCTGGGGCTGTTGTGGGCAGGAGAGGCGGATGGAGATTCCTCCCAATGATACCAGGTCGCCATCCTTAAGCTGCCGGGTCGCCCCCGGAGCCATCCGGACGGTATTGATCCAGGTGCCGTTTTTACTCATGTCCGTGATGTTGACGCCGTTGTGGGTCAGTCGAATAACGGCATGATCCCGGGATACCATGGGATTGCGTACCAGGATGCATTTGCCCTTCTCGATGCCGCGGCACACCCGTCCCAGAAATATTCTATCGGCCAGGTCAAGGCGGTGGTCGACACCATGTTCGTCCTGCCAATGCAGGCAGGGTCCGGATGTCAAAGCTTCCGATGGCATAATGATCGTATGGCCCTCAACCTCGGTCTTCCTGGCAGGCCCTGATGGTGTGGGGTGTCTGCCGGATCGATGCTGGTAGAAGCGTAAAAACGTTTCAAGGCGAAATGGCGAGAGCCAAAGGCATCCCATTGCCTTGCTGTCTGTTGTGTGAAGATAAGTGCCGGAAAATAAATCTATACTTAGCACATTGGTTGATCAGCGGCAACGGCCAACCTGTTGTATGGGCAAAACAACTCTATTACAGAAAGTCACTTTTCTTCTATATGTAGGCACAATACACAGGTTTGAGAACCGATCATCCTCGATTGATCCGGTCGCAAAAGGTCTCAAGGCAATGTGGCCGCCTGGGCAAAATTGGACAGCGCGGCTGCCATATTGGTGATCAATTCACCCATTTCGGTGATGCCATGGCGCCGGGCCAGGTAGTCGGGTGTATTGTAAGTCAGCCAGACCTGACCCGTGCGGTCTTCCCAGATCAGCGCCTTCAATGGCAGATCGATGCCGATGGACCGGCTGCGTTGGATCAACGGAGTGCCCATGGCCGGATTGCCGAAGATGATCAGCAGTGTCGGTTTGAGCGTTTTAGCGATGCTTTCGGCACCGCGGGCATGATCGATGCGGGCGAAGACGGTGATGCCTTTTGCTTTCAGGGTACTTTCCAGACGGTTGGCGGTGGTAAACACGTCATGGCTGCTTTTAACGCTGACCAGACCCCCCTGGGCAAAGGCGGTTCCCATCGAAACAAGGGTCAACACTAAAATCGCGATCACTGTTTTCATGTGGGCCTCTCTTTTTTCTATTCCAAAACATTAACAAGTGTTACAAAACTATTTATTATTGTATTAGATACGATCCATTGGTGCAGCGGTCCACCAGGTACATGATCGATCGATAGGGGATGCCGCTGTGGTGAGACAGCCCGATTTCACAGGTGCGACTGTTGGCATAACCGGCACTGCAGCCGACAACGGCTGCCTTTAAATCGGCCAGAGCGGCTTTGGTCAGCTCCGGCGTATTGAACCCGCGATCGCCGGCGAAGCCGCAGCATTCGATCCCATAGGGTACCACCACATGGTCGCTGCAGGCCTTGGCCACTTGCATGAAGGCATTCTCCAGTCCCATTTTGCGGGAGCTGCAAGTGATATGCAGGGCCACCGGTTGGGTGGTCTTTTTGAACTGTAGCCGGTGCAGCAGATGGATGGCGGTGAATTCCACCGGCTCCATCAGGTTGAGGCGCGACCCGAAACAGCGCCGCATACGCTCCAGGCAGGGACTGGTGTCGCACAACACGGGTAGCCGACCATTGTTGGATATCGCCAGCAGCGCCGACACCAATTCATTGGACTTGCGGTCCGCCTGGTTGAAGAACCCTTTGCTTTCGAAAGGCAGTCCGCAGCACAGATGGTCCCGGTTCCGGGGGATGATCACCCGGTAACCGGCCCGTTGCAGCACCCGCTGGGTGACTGCCTGCAGCGAATCGGTCGACGGATCGTCGGCAGCAGGTCCCATGGTGCGACTGACGCAGGCGGGGAAGTAGACCACTGCCGCATCACCGGTTGTTGGGGATTGGTCGCGCAGTGATGTTGCCGGTGTCGGCAGAGACGGCAGCCAGGCCGGCAGGCGATCTCCGGAGAGGTGTCTCAGTCCACGGGTCAGACGCTGCATGGCCACCGTACCGATTGTGCGGTGCAGCCGGTCGGCGATGCCCAGTCCGGTGCGAACGACGGTGGTCAGGGAACCGAAATGGTCGGCGGCCTGATCGGCCAACCATTGGTAAGGTTGTCCGTTGACCATGCGTGAGCGAAAGGTCTTGGTGAATTTGCCCGTGTCCACCGCTACCGGACAGGCCACCCCGCACAACCCGTCGGCAGCACAGGTGGCGTCGCCCTGCCAATCATAGCCTTTTTTGAGGACCGCCAGACGGGCCGGATTGGCTCCGTGTTTCTCCAACCGGGCGATTTCCCGCCGGATGACGATGCGCTGGCGGGGGGTCAGGCTCAGGTTCCGTGAGGGGCAATGACATTCGCAGAATCCGCACTCCATGCAGGCGTCGATCAGGGGGTCGGCCGGCGGCAGGGGTTTGAGATTCTCCAGGTGGACCTTCGGATTGGGATTTAGAATCACACCGGGGTTGAGCCGGCCGGCGGGATCGAACAGGTGCTTGATCTCCTCCATGAGCGCGTAGGCCTCGTGACCCCACTCTTTTTCAACGAAGGGGGCCATGTTGCGTCCGGTTCCGTGCTCGGCTTTCAGCGAGCCGTCATAGTCGTCAACCACCATCTGGGCCAGGTCGTCCATGAAGCGGGCATAGCCGTCCAATTCGGTTTGACGGCCGAAATTGGGAGAGAAGACGAAATGCAGGTTGCCGGCTAGGGCATGTCCGAAGATGATGGCATCCCGGTAGCCATGCTTGTCGAACATGGCCTGCAGATCCAAGGTGGCCGGGGCCAGGCTCTGGATGGGAAAGGCCACATCCTCGATGAGGACCGTGGTACCCAACCGCCGCACGGCGCCCACAGAGGGCAGCAGACCTTTACGAACCTGCCAGAGGATGTCGCTTTGGGCGGTATTGTCGGTAAAGACCGCCGGTGCAGCCAGATCCGGGCCTTCCAGCCGCCATTCGTGGGTGTCCCTGCCGATGGTGCGCAGCGTCACGCGCTTTTCCAATCCATCGGCGATGGCTTGAACATTGGCGGCCAGGGCGGCTTCGTCAGCGGCTTGGGTTTCCACCAGCAGGGCGGTGGTGGTGGGCGAGACGCCCCGAATGATGGCGGGCATGCCAGCTTTGTTCTCAACGCTGCTCAATGAGGCCCGGTCCATCAGTTCCGCAGCGGCCACAGGCAGCGCCTGCAGACGTTCGGCGGTCCGGCAGGCGCCTTCGATGTGCGGAAACATCATCAAGGCCGTGGCCCTGTTCGCCGGTGATACCACGGTTCGATAGACAATTTGCGAGATGAACGCCAGCGTGCCCTCGGAACCGATCATCAGGTGGCAGATGATGTCGAAGGGGTCGCTGTGATCGATCAGCGCGTTGAGGCTGTAGCCGGTGGTATTCTTGATTTTAAATTTACGGGCAATCCGCTCGGCCAGGGGGCCGTTGGCTTTGACCCGCCGGGCCATCTCGTCCAGTCGATCGAGCAGGTGACCATGGGAGGATCGAAAGGCGTCCCGGCTGTCCGCATCGCCGGTGTCCAATACGGTGCCATCGGCCAGCACGATGCGGATACTGTCGACGGTCTGGTAGCTGTTCTGGGCGGTGCCGCAGCACATGCCCGATGCGTTGTTGGCGGCAATGCCGCCGATCATGGCTGCATTGATGGACGCCGGGTCCGGGCCGATTTTGCGACCGAAGGGGGCCAGCAGACCATTGGCCCGCGCGCCGATGATTCCCGGCTCCAGTCGGATCTTCTCACCGTTGTCCAGGATTTCCCAACGCTGCCACGATTCGCCGGCCACCAGCAGCACCGAGTCGCTGATGGCCTGACCCGACAGGCTGGTGCCGGCGGCCCGGAACGTGACCGGGAGGTCGTCTTCGCCGGTGCGCTTAAGAATACGGGAAACCTCCCTTTCGTTGTCCGCGCGAACAACGATTTTGGGCGTCAACCGATAGAAACTGGCATCGGTGCCGTAAGCCAGGGTACGCAAAGGGTCCGTGGCCAAGCGGGACTCAGGGATGAATGCTTTCAGATCATGATACAGACGTCGGTAGCGGCTATCGTCGGGCATGGGATGGTTCTCCTAATGAGCAACGGCGCGCTGAACGGGGAGCGTGTTGATAAGGCACGTCCACCAGGCAGCGCGTTGATTGATGCGGGTCACCTTTGAATCTAACCCACGGCCGACCCTTTTGCAATTCGAATTGCATTCCAACGGCCATGAAGAGGATTTGTCGACATGGCGGTGGTATCCCGAGTTCAAGTGGCTCGTTCAAATTGAAAGAGGGACAACATCGATGTGACTGCGATACGGATATCCGATGGGCAGACCGACACCGGCAGGGGAGTCAGCGGCCGGGAGTTTAGGGGATGGGCCGGCCGACGCGGACGCCGGACCCAGCGGCCGACGAGACGGCTATTTCAGACCGAGGGCGCGGTTGATGGCCGCTTTGTTGAAGCCAGGGATGCGCTGGTCACCGATCACAATCAACGGCACCCCACGGCCGTTCAACGCCTTGAATGCGTTGCGGGCTGTTGCGGATTTGGTCACATCGTATTCGGTGAAGCGGATGCCTTTCTGGTTGAAATAGGCTTTGGCACGGTGGCAGTAGCCGCACGTCGGCGTGGTGTACATGACCACCTTGGGGGCGCCGATGGATTTGCGCGCAGGCACAGCTGCTTGCTGATCGTTGCCATTATTGAAAAGGTCGATGGCATCCTGAAGGTAGTCGCTATCTGGATTGTCAACACCCTCAAGCTCTTCCATCTCCCGCACCGATCCGACATTCGTTGGCGGCGGCGTATTGGAAAAGTGTTTTACACCGTTTTCGTCGGTCCACTGGTACAACTCGGCATATCCAACAGCAGGCATCAACAAGACGATCATCATCAGAACTCTGAGCACGGCATCCTCCTGTGCGACAACGATTTGGTATGGTTTCATGCCGGTTGTACATCAAATCGCCCGACAAACCAAGGTAGACCAATACTTTGTTTACAGCGTTATCGGCATTCCGGCCGTATGGTTAAATCCATCGGACGAGATGGTGATGCGTGATCTGAGGCGGTCACGCACAGCTTGTCTAAATTCTGTCCGGTCATGTATAATGCCATCCAACAATCCACCATGATCGCATGGTGCAACTAACAGGTTGCAACAACTCCAAAATCATCGGAGACCCTATGATTGCCTACCTTGCCTACCGAACGCGAATCATAGACTGCTGCCAGTGGCTCTGCCGACACGGCTACTTCGGATCACTGCTCAGCGCCGGCGGTAATGTCTCTGTGCGTATTCCCGGCCAACCGCTATTGGCCATCACTCCCTCGGCTAAACCATATATGGATCTGGGACCCCGGGATATCTGCGTGGTCGATTTCGATTTGACCGCCATCGACGGCGACTTGCCCCCTTCAATCGAAGCGGGCATGCATGCTGCCATCTACCAGATCAGGACGGATGTGGGCGCCGTGGTGCACACCCACCAAGCCTACGCCAGCATTTTCGCCCTGACCGGCCACCCCATACCGGCGCTCTTCGATGAAGTCGTCATGGCCATCGGTGATCGGGTGGATGTCATTCCTTATGCCTTTTCAGGGACACCCGAACTGGTGGACAACGTACGCCGATGTATGAATAACGGTTGCAATTGTTTCATTATGCAGAACCACGGCGCACTCAACCTGGGTGGTACCCTGGAAGATGCCTTGAAAAATGCCGAACTGTTGGAAAAAACGGCCCAGGCATATTATCGCGCACTCGCTACCGGACAACCGGTGACGACCTTGCCTGACGACGCTATTGCTCGTGCTCACCGATTCTGCCGATAATCCGTATTAGGGCGGATCGCGACAATTCTTCCGCCGCCATGCACCCCTGCCAGCTCCTATGGTCAGGTTGTCTGAACGACCATCCTTACAATTTGGTAAAGCCTTTATATCGTTTTTGTCCACATGCATCTTGCACTTGACAGAAGGGTTGTATTTCTATATATGAGCAAGTATTCATATAATGGTATAACAGGAGGCATTATGGCGAACAGCCATCGAACCGTTTCATGTGATCCGGAAACATGCGATGTGCGGGTGGTTCACATGGAGCGGGTCGCTCAGGCCAAGGCTGACGCCATTGCCGAAGATGACCTGCGGCGCCTGGCGCTGACCTATAAGATTATGGGCGATCCCACTCGTCTCAAGATCATCCTGGCTCTGCGCGGCGGCGAGATGTGTGTGTGCGACATCGCCGCATACATCGGCCTGAGCGAGTCGGCGGTGTCGCATCAACTCAGGCGATTGAAAGACCTGTCTCTGGTCCGCTCCCGACGTGACGGACAGATCCTGTACTACTCACTGGACGATGCGCATGTCATGGACCTTGTAACCGTGGGTCTAAGTCACGTCGGGGAGGACGATTAATCCTCATGCAGATGATATGGGCCTACGGCTGGCCACCAGCCATCAGGAGTTGCATACCATGGCGCTGATCGTCGATATTCTTACACAATCGTGGAACATTCTTCTCGAGTCGTCGGTGTTCATCCTTTTCGGTTTGTTGGTCAGCGGATTGCTGCGTGTTTTTCTCAACCCCGGGGCGGTCTCTCGCCACCTGGGGCAGGGACGCTTTCGGTCGGTATTCAAGGCATCCCTGCTGGGAATTCCCATCCCCTTGTGTTCCTGCGGTGTCCTGCCGGCGGCGGCCGCATTGAAAAGACAAGGTGCCAACAATGGTGCCGTGACCTCATTTTTGATCTCCACGCCCGAATCCGGGGTGGACTCCATTGCCATCACCTATGCCCTCCTCGATCCGATCATGACCGTTGTTCGGCCGGTGGCGGCCTTTTTCACCGCATTTGCAGCCGGCCTGTTCGAAAACCTGATGGGCCGAGCAAAACAGGCTGTACCCATGGCTCCGGATCTCACCTGTCCTGTGGACGCCTGCTGTGACGGCCGCAACTGCTCACCCGAGGTGCATCGCAATCATCATCGCCTGTCCGAGAAAGTCATGGCAGGGGTTCGTTTCGCCTTCACCGATGTCTGGGGGGACCTGGCCGTCTGGTTCCTGTTCGGACTGCTGCTGTCCGGTATCATCACGGTGCTGATTCCCGAATCGGTCTTCAGCCGCTACATGGGCGGCGGCATCGGCGCCATGCTGATCATGCTGGGGGTGGGGATCCCCATCTACATCTGCGCCACAGCCTCTACGCCCATCGCAGCCACCTTGATCCTGCAGGGCGTAAGCCCTGGTGCGGCTCTGGTGTTTTTGATGACCGGACCGGCCACCAACGTCACCTCCTTGACCGTGCTGGTCAGCGTGCTGGGCAAACGGGCTACGGCCATCTACCTGTCTGCCATCGCTCTATGCGCGGTGGGATTCGGCTTGCTGGTTGATCTGATTTACCAGTCCCTGGGCATATCGGCACAGGCCGTGGTGGGACAGGCCGGGGAAGCGATTCCCTTCGGCCTTGAACTGGCCGGTGCGATCCTTATTTTAGCACTCTCAATAAAACCGTTGGGACGATTTTTACGCAACCGTTTGGCAAACCTGCAGTCTGACAGCACAGATGAGGATGGGTACAGGGGCGGTGGCAATCCGGATGCGCCCGAAACCTGCGTCGGCGGCACATGAGGGTGCAGCCACTGACCCGTGGGGTCAGAGATCAATGACGGGTTCCCCGCTTGGACCGGCGCGACCAGCAGCGCTTAGGAGAAGGGCAATATTGACTGTCAACGGCTGGAACGGCCACGACGTCGCCACGCAAATTTTTATTGACTCCTTTTAAAGTTTGGCATACCTAACTTTTCACCAGGTCCATCATCTACCGGTCAGATGCGGAGCACCAATGGCGACCATAAACATACGTAAAATGAAGGTCAATCAGCAGGGCACCATTGCCAGTGTTAAGGTCGGTGGTGAACTGGGACGGCGGATCCGGGACATGGGCCTGGTGCCAGGTGTCGAGATCAAGATTCAGGGTCGTGCACCGCTTTATGATCCAGTGGCCCTGCGGGTCAAAGGCTTCACCCTGACACTGCGTAACAACGAAGCCGATCACATCGAAGTCGAGGTAAACGGATAAAAAATGACCTATTGTGTCGCATTGGGTGGTAATCCCAACGCCGGGAAGACCACCCTTTTTAATGCCCTCACCGGCTCACGGCAGCATGTGGGCAATTACCCAGGTGTGACCGTGGACCGCAAGGAAGGGCGCTATGTTCAAAACGGACACGAGGTTCACATCGTTGATCTTCCGGGAACTTACTCCCTGACAGCCTATAGCGTCGAAGAGGTTGTGGCGCGGGATTTCCTGGTCAACGAGCGTCCCCGGGTAACCATCAACATCGTCGACGCCTCCAATCTGGAGCGTAACCTCTATCTGACGATTCAGTTTTTGGAATTGGGCATCCCCACCTGTGTGGCCCTCAATATGATTGACGTGGCCCGCAGTCGGGGAATCGAGATTGATGAAAAAAAGCTATCCCTGCTGCTCGGAGTGCCGGTGGTTCCCATTGTCGCCCGTTCCGGGTTTGGTAAAAAGGCCCTCATGGATGCGGTGGAACGGGTTGCCGAGACCGATACGCTGCAGCCCCTACGGATATCCTACGGCCGCGACCTGGAGACCGCCATTCAGCGGATGGAGGCGATTATAGCGGAGACCCGTTTCCTTACCGATCGCTATCCGCCACGCTGGATCGCAATCAAATATCTGGAAAATGACGAACAGATTCTTAATAAGGGCAGGGAAGCCGACCCGAAATCCGCCGACCGCCTGGAAGCCATCGTCCGCGATGTGGGCGCGCACATCGAAGAGACATTGGAGACCTACCCGGAAGCCATGATCGCGGATCACCGCTACGGATTCATCAGTTCCATGCTCAAGCAGGGTGTCATCCGTGAGCGGCATGACAGGCATCGCCTCTACCTGTCGGACCGCATCGACAAAATTTTGGTCAACCGCTTTGCCGGCCCGATCATCATGTTGATGGTTCTTATGGGATTGTACCACTTCGTGTTTACCTACAGCGAGATCCCCGTGGGGTGGTGTGAGCGATTCTTTGAATGGCTGTCGGACGGGGTCTCGGCCAATCTGCCCGACGGTCTGGTTAAATCCCTGATCGTTTCCGGCGTCATCGACGGGGTCGGCGGTGTGCTGGGTTTCGTACCGCTGATCCTGTTCATGTTTTTCGGTATCGCCGTTCTGGAGGATTCAGGATACCTGGCGCGGGTGGCATTCATGCTCGACCGGGTATTTCAGATGTTCGGGCTGCACGGCAGTTCGGTTATGGCCTATATCGTCTCCGGCGGGATCGCCGGCGGCTGTGCCGTCCCCGGTGTGATGGCCACCCGGACCCTCAGATCGCCCAAGGAGCGGATTGCCACCCTGTTGACGGCACCGTTCATGAACTGCGGTGCCAAGCTGCCCGTTTTCGCTTTACTCATTGCGGCCTTCTTTCCTCACAACCGGGCCTGGATGATGTTTTTGCTGACCCTTATTTCCTGGGGCGGCGCCTTGATGGCGGCCAAGTTCCTGCGCATGACCGTCGTCAGAGGGGCATCCACACCGTTTGTCATGGAGCTGCCGCCCTATCGCCTGCCGACATTGCGGGGCCTCATGATCCATACCTGGGAGCGCACTTGGCAGTATGTCAAAAAGGCGGGAACGATCATTCTGGGGATCTCGGTCCTCTTGTGGGCAGCCATGACCTTTCCACAACTACCGGATACACAGGTCGCCGCCTATGATGCCCAGCGCAGGCAGCTGCAGACGTCTGCAAACGCGGCGACGACCGACCCGCACGTTGCACCGGCGGACCGACAGCCGCTATCGACGGACGGCACCCGATTGCAGACCCAACTGCTGTCCCTGGACGCCCGTCAGGCCGGGGAGGCACTGCGGTTTTCCCTGGCAGGGCGCATCGGGACCGGCATTGAAACCATCTCTCATTGGGCCGGCTTTGATTGGCGCACCAACATTGCCCTACTGGGCGGCTTTGCAGCGAAAGAGGTGATCGTCTCAACGCTGGGAACTGCGTATTCATTGGGTGCGGTGGATGTCGAGGCCGCCGGATCTTTGTCTGCCAGACTGGCCGCAGAACCGGGATGGGGCCCGTTGACCGCCTGGAGCGTGATTGTGTTCGTCATGTTTTACGCCCCCTGCTTTGTCACCGTCATCTGCATTGCCCGGGAATCTTCGTGGAGATGGGGTCTTTTTTCCATGGCATTCAACACGTCACTGGCCTTCTCACTGGCAGTGATGGTTTACCAGACCGGTCACATGCTCGGATACTGAGCCGGGTCGACTGGACCTGTAATCAGCGCTACAACCACATTTTGAATCATGCAAACCCTTATTGTCATTGTGATCATTGCCATTGCCGCCGGTTATGTCGGCCGGGTGTTTTACCTGGGATTCAAGCAAAAAGAGAGCTGCACCTGCGGATGCAACTGCTGCAGCATTTCCGATACCTGCCAGCTGCCGCCCGCCCAGGATACCCGTGAGTCCGTGAACCGGACCAAGCACTGACCAAAGCGGTTCCGGAAACGATTGGACCGATTCGGGCCGGGGATATCACCGGAGCTGAAGATCTGCTTTTAATATTGACTCCTTATCTCGCCTCTTCTATCATCGTTGTCTCAAATTGCGGCAAATGGAACGTTCCTGGCCCATGCAGCATTGAAACCGAATCCGGACCCGCGACACAGGCATTCGTGGGATGTGGATGCTCAGCAGACAAAGGCCTGCCCGATGGTAAAAAAAATAATGGTGGTGACGGTGTGTTGGACCGTTTTGTTTGCCGCAGGCGCCGCTGTCGCTGAGCAGCGATATCTGGGGATCGTTACCGGCAATCTGAAGGGAACCGCCCACCAGATCGGGATGGACCTCAAGGCGCTGTTCAAGCGCAACAACATTCATTTGACCGTCTTCAACTCCAGTGGATCGGTCGAGAACATCTACGCCGTCTATCAACGTCCCGGAAACCACCTGGGACTGGTGCAAAGCGATGTGCTCTCCTTTGTCGGCAAGGTGAACTCCGACCATCGGCTCCGTTTGATCGCCGACAAGATCAAGTGGGTGTTTCCGCTGTATGATCAGGAGATTCATATTCTGGCCAGGTCGACCATCGCCGGTTTTGGCGATCTGGAAGGCAAACGGGTTGCCATCGGACACGCCGAGAGCGGCACCTTCCTTACCAGTCAGCTTATTTTCGAGATCTCGGGTATATCGCCCGGTCAGATGCCGGCCATCGATCAACTCGATGCCCTGAACAAACTCAGAGCCGGCGAGATCGATGCCATGGTTATCGTCGACGGGGCGCCCATCGAGCGACTGGCGCTGGATGTTTCCGCAGCGGACGATCTTCACTTGGTTCCGGTCACCCACGACGACATTCGATCGTTCTACCCGGCGTCGCTGATTCCCGCTGGTACCTATCCCTGGCAGGCAAGCGCTGTGGAGACGGTATCGGTCAAAATCGTTCTGGTGGCATATGATTTTCGCAACCACCACTGCAGGACCATCGGAACGGCGGCCCGTCTAATGATTGAGAATATGGATTGGTTGCGTTTCAATGGTCATCCCAAGTGGCAGAGCGTGGATTTGAAAACGACGCTGAAGGACTGGGAACGCTACAAATGTGCCGACCTTACCGTTTGGGATGATCTTGAGGTCGATAGCGAATCGTCGCGCGTTCGCAAACCCAATCCGGTCGCCGATGCCATTGAGGCCATGTTTCTCCGCTGAGACCACAGGAACGGAAACGACGATGTACGAGTCATTTTACGGTTTAAGCAAAAAGCCTTTCCAGATCACCACCGACCCCAGCTTTCTGTGGATGGGTAAGAAACATCGCGAGGCCCTCTCCACGCTCAAGTACGGGGTCATGGACAACAAGGGCTTCTTGCTGTTGACCGGTGATGTCGGCACCGGCAAGACGACCCTGATCAACCGGCTGGTCGAAGACATTGACGACAAGGCCTACACGGCCAAAATTCCCGACCCGGGGCTCAGCAAGTACGATTTTTACCGTATGGTCGCCCGTTATTTTGGCCTGCCCATCGAAGTACGCACCAAAAGTGACTTTCTGGAACCCTTCAGCCGGTTTTTGAACGATGCCCATGAGGAACGAAAATCGGTGCTGCTGCTCATCGATGAAGCCCAACGCTTGAAGCATGACCTCATGGAGGAGATCCGTCTGCTGTCCAACCTCGAACACCATGATGCCAAACTACTCAATATTTTCTTCGTGGGGCAAAACGAATTCAACGGTATCCTCCTCCAGCCGGAGAACCGGGCCTTGATGCGTCGTATCACCATTACCTACAATTTAGACCCATTGGACCCGGCCGAAACCTGCGAATATATCCGGCACCGCTTGAAAACGGCTGGCGCCGGCTACGAGATTTTTTCCAGCGCAGCCATGGAAGAGGTGTACGCCTTCTCCAACGGGTTTCCCCGACAGATCAACATTATCTGCGACCTGGCCATGTTTTTTGCCTCCCAGGTGACCCAGCGGACCATCAACCGCAAAATCGTCAGCCAGTGCCGTGAACGGATTTCGTTCAGCGTAGAAGAAACCTCGGCCGAAACCGAGCACAACATCCGGGCGCCGGCACCGACAACCCGCTACCGCCCCATCCAGAAAGCGCCCCGGTTCACTTTTTCTCGTTTACTTGCGGCAGGGGCATTGCTGTTGCTTTTGGCTTCCGGGGCGGCGATGGCACCGCAACCGCTGAAAGAGAATATCCGGCAGTGGACCCGTGACACGTATCAGCAATACTTCTCGTCGGCAGCCCACGAACCTGCCGATGGTGGGGCACCCGCCGCTGTCGACGACCGCGCCGCCCGCGCCGCGGCACCTCCCCCGGAAGCCAAACCCGCGATTGCCGCAGACCTGCCCTTGCGCGTGCCCCGTAAGCCGCCGGATATCAACATCTCCGAAGCAATCGTGCCCATACCTCCACCGACGGATCAGCCATCGATGGCGGTTACTGCTCCTCCCAAGGCAGCGCCTGAGCCACCCGATCCAGCCGATGCCATCGACTGGTTGTTGGACAAACGCAGACAGCAGACCGATCCCTAAAATCCTCCGTTGCGGACCCCAGGCACAACAGTTGACAAATGGGTGGCAACCTTCTATGATCGCCGCTCGTCATTAACATTCTAAGTTAATCTGGATGGTTGCATATGTTCAAGATTGCTGTTTTACCCGGTGACGGCATCGGTCCCGAAGTGATGCAAGCAGCCCTCAAGGTGCTCGACGCGGCTCAGGAGCGGTTTGGCTTTCAATTGACATATACGCCGGCCGATGTGGGTGGCATTGCCATCGATCGCTGCGGACAGGCCCTGCCCGAGGATACCTTGAGGCTGTGCGAAGCCAGCGATGCCGTTCTGTTCGGGTCCGTGGGGGGGCCGAAGTGGGAATCGCTGCCCCCGGAACAGCAGCCCGAACGCGGCGCCCTGCTGCCCCTGCGCAAGCATTTCAACCTGTTTTGCAACCTGCGTCCGGCCAAGGTGTTTCCTGCCCTGGCCGCAGCCAGTCCGCTGCATCCAAGCATTGTCCGCGACGGCTTCGACATCCTGTGCGTGCGCGAACTGACCGGCGACATCTACTTTGGTCAGCCCAAGGGACGGGAAGGCAGTGGACCCGACGAGCGCGCCTTCGATACCATGGTATACACCCGCCGGGAAATCGAACGCATCGCCAGGGCCGCTTTTGATGCGGCCCGTCTGAGAAACAAGCGCGTTGCTTCGGTGGACAAGGCCAACGTGCTAACCACCATGGTGCTGTGGCGCGAGGTGGTCATCGAGACCGCCAAAAACTACCCGGATGTGGCGCTAAGTCATATCTATGTGGACAATGCCACCATGCAGCTGGTCAAAAACCCCCACCAGTTTGATGTACTCCTGTGCGGCAACATGTTCGGGGACATCATCTCCGACGAGTGTGCCATGATTACCGGTTCCATGGGACTGCTTCCTTCGGCCAGCATCAGCGAAAGTGGTTTCGGTCTGTATGAACCAGCCGGCGGCAGTGCCCCCGATATCGCCGGACAGGGCATCGCCAATCCCATTGCTCAGATTCTGTCCGCCGCCATGATGTTGCGCTACAGCTTGAACCTGTCAGCCGCCGCCGATGCCATTGACGCCGCCGTGGCCCAGGTGCTTGATGCGGGGATTCGGACACCGGATATCGCTGCCGGGGGATCGTCGGTGGGCACCGGCGACATGGGTGATGCCGTGGCCGCGCGACTTCGCGACGGTCGATAAGGCATCGATGCCTTGCGGCGATGCAGATGATGAGCACGGCTCTGATCACCGTCGACGGTATTTCCGTGCGACTCCGGAACCGCTGGCTGCTACAGGGATTGACCTGGCGGATCAATGCTGGCGAGCAGTGGGCAGTGGTCGGCCCCAATGGCGCCGGTAAAACCACCCTGGTCAAGGCCGTCGCCGGCCTCCTGCCCGTGGTTCAGGGCTCCATCCACTATCATGCCTTTGGGGGCTCGGCACCCCATACGGCCATTGCTTATGTGGCCAGTGATGCCCGCCGTGAATGGTGGCGTCTGGAGCAACGCCGCAACCATGCGCGCGGCTTTGCCGGCCGTTTCAATGAGAGCACTTCCGTCAGGCAGCTGATCCTACCCCGGCACGGTACATTGTCCAATTCAAGCCGCGATGCCTCCCGATTGGTCGACGTCGCCGGACGCCTGAAGCTGGCATCCATCTTGGACACACCGGCCACCGCCATTTCGACTGGGGAGATGAGCCGGGTGCTGATCGCCCGTGAGCTGCTGCGGCGTCCACAGATGCTGATCCTGGATGAGCCTTTCGACGGTCTGGATCAACCGGGGCGGAAAGACTTGAGGATTCTGCTCGACGGCTTGGCCGACAACGGGCTGCCCATTGTTCTGGTCACCCATCGTCTTGACGAGTTACTGGCCAGCACCACGCACGTCATGACCATGGCCGACGAGCGGATTGTCAGGGCCGTACCAATCGATCTTCTGTCAACAGCAAGCTTGCCTGAACAGACAACCGAAGCCGATGATCGACCCGACGGCCAACCGGCGCTTCGTGAACAACGCCCAGCAAGTCGGCGACAAACTGCCAGCCAACCGTTGATCGAGATGCAGGCCGTGAGCGTTCGCTACGGCAATACGATCGTGCTGAATCGCTTGTCGTGGACAGTTGAACCCGGACAACACTGGGCCATCACCGGACCCAACGGTGCGGGCAAATCCACCATCCTCAAATTGATCACCGGGGACTGCCTGCAGGTGTACGCCAACCGCATCCGTCTGTTCGGTAAACCGCGCGGTACCGGGCAGAACCTGTGGGAGATAAAATCGCAGCTGGGGGTGGTCAGCCATGATCTGGCCACTGCCTACCAGAAGCAGCTGTCGGCCATGGAGGTGGTCTGTTCCGGCTTTTTCGATTCAGTGGGATTGTACCGGTATTGCGATACGGAGCAGCGGCAACATGCCGCGAGGTGGCTGGCACGACTGGGCATGGCATCATTCGGACGGGTGGCCTTCAACCAGCTCTCACAGGGCCAGCGTCAGATGATACTGGTCGCGCGGGCCATGGTGAAAACGCCCCGCCTGTTGATTTTGGACGAACCGTGTGCCGGTCTGGATCCACAAAATCGACGAACCGTGCTTAAGCTGGTGGATCAGATCGGCCGCAGTGGACATACCGCATTGATCTTCGTTTCCCACCACGAGGATGAGATCCCAGCGTGCACGACGCATCGCTTGATGGTGGATCAGGGGATGGCCACGCAGCGGGAGGTCCGTGAGACCCGCTAAGCAGAACCTCGGTCGTCGTCGCATTCGTTGAAAGCGGCATGTTGATTGCCGAACCGCTGAATCTGACGGCAGATCCCGCGTATGATACTCACTTCACCGGCTCTCAGCTGGAGGCGCGAGAAGAAGCGTCGAATACGGACCATCCAGTAGTCCGGGTTGTCCGACTGCACATATCCGATCCGCACCAGGGCATCGGTCAGTTCCGTGTACATCTGATCCAGCTCGATACGCTTGGCCAGGCGCGGTGTGAACGCCGTTGGATCGGCTTTTTGCGCGGTTGAAAGGCAGTAGCAGATCACCATGACGGCCTGGGACAGGTTCAGTGAGGTAAGGCCTGCCGTGGGGATGTTGACCAACTGATGGCAGTATTTCAAGTCTTCGTTGGTGAGACCGCGGTCTTCCGGTCCGAAAAGAATGGCCACCGGATTGTTTCCGGAGATGGAAATGAGGGTGTCGGCCAGCAGTTCGGGCGATTTGAGTACTGTTCGCTGTCCCCCCAGCCTTGCGGTGGTGCCGACGACATGGCCGAAGGGTGCCAAGGCTTCGGACAGGGTATCGAAGCGCTGAATACCGTCCACTACCGGACCGGCCGCATGAGTGGCCAGACGGCGGATACGCGTTTCATCCCAGATGCCGGGTTCCACGACCGTCAGGCGGGTGAATCCCATATTGGCCATGGCCCTGGCAGCGGACCCGATATTTTCCGGATAGCGGGGCCGCTGCAGGACGATGGTGACGTTGTCGCGGGTAACGCCGATGGTCATTGGGCGTTGATTTCAAATGCGTTGAAAAAGTAGCCGATTTCGAAGGCGGCCGTCTCCGGAGCATCGGAGCCATGGACCACGTTCTTCTCGATGTCGGTGGCAAAATCACAACGGATGGTGCCTTCGGCGGCTTCCTTGTAGTTGGTGGCGCCCATGAGTTCTCGGTAGCGGGCGATGGCCTGGTCACCCTCCAAAATCATAACCACGGCCGGACCCGAGGACATAAAGTCGGTCAGGCTGCCGAAAAAGGGACGCTCGCGGTGGACCACATAGAAGCCTTCAGCCTGGGTTTTGGTCATGTGGATCATCTTCATGGCAATGATCTTGAGATCATTGGCCTCCAGTCGTTTAACCACCTCTCCGATCAGGCCGCGGCCCACGCCGTCCGGTTTGACGATTGATAACGTTCGTTCCATGTTTAGGTTCCTTTCCGTTTGCGGGCAGTAGAATGGTTGCCGAATTTCGATTTCGAGGCTGGATTAGCAGAACGCCATGGGCAAGTCAACCGATACCGGGCGACTGGCAAGAAGGCTGAGTAGTATATAACATGCAGATAATATACAAATTTTTAGTTTAGGCGGCGTTATCGCGAGCTTTGGATCCGTTGACATAAATAATAAAAATGAGCACAATGGGCCTGTTCCGATTTTACGCAGCCTTTATGGAGAGAACATGCCGATTTATGAATTTTACTGCCCGGACTGCAACACCTTGTTCAACTTCTTTTCTCGAACCATCAATACAACTAAAACGCCGGCCTGTCCGCGATGCCAACGAAAGCAGCTGGAGCGCCAGATGTCCGCCTTCGCCTTTACCGGCAAGGCCAAGGAGAGCGGGGACGAGGAAGATCTGCCCTTTGATGAGGGTAAAATGGAGAAAGCCATGCAGATGCTGGCCGGCGAGGCGGAGCGCATCAATGAAGATGATCCCCGCCAGGCTGCCAATCTCATGCGCAAACTGACCGACATGACCGGCATGGAGCTGGGGGAAGGTATGCAAGAGGCCTTGCGACGCATGGAGAGCGGCGAAGACCCGGAACAGGTGGAAGCGGAGATGGGCGATCTGCTTGAAAGCGAGGACCCTTTCCTGATCAACGGGAAAAAGGGAAAAACCGCCAGCGCCGCTCGTCCTCAACCGCAGCGGGATGAGACGCTATACGATCTGTAGCGGTTTTAGCCCTACAGCCAACCGATGGGCGCTGGAAGGCCGTATCGACTCAATGCAGGTGGATGCGGCATGCCGCTGCATATGTTTCTTCTGCCAACCAAGAAACGTCAATTATGCAACTCAAAGATCGTCTTGAGGTCCACCATGAAGACATCACCACCTTGGCCGTAGACGCCATCGTCAATGCCGCCAATACGTCGCTGCTGGGAGGCGGTGGGGTGGATGGCGCCATCCATGGCGCCGCCGGCCCCGAACTGCTGACAGAGTGTCGCTCCATCGGCGGCTGCCCCACCGGCGAGGCGCGCATCACCAAAGGATACCGGTTGCCGGCCAGACACGTCATTCATACCGTGGGGCCGGTCTACCAAGGCAGCCCAAGAGACAGCCGGCTGCTGGCCAGCTGCTACAGCAGCTGCTTGACACTGGCCAAGACACACGGACTGCGCAGCCTGGCTTTTCCTGCCATCAGCTGCGGCGTTTACGGATATCCGATGATAGAGGCCTGTAAAATTGCCGTAGACACCTGCGCCGCCTTTCTGATCGAGCATGAGCTGCCCGAAAAGGTCATTTTCACGCTGTTCTCATCAGAAGATGTTGATGTGTACACCCGCTACCTGAAGCGTCTGTCGCTAAGCTGAACCACAGGACATCCCGTCTTCACCCGGCTGGGATGGCTGGCCCATGATCTGCCTGCAAAAGGCCCGGGCAATCGGCAGTACGATGCCTTCCCTAAATAAGATTGACAAAGCCGAAGGACATGGTTAGATTCATCAGCTGAAAAACGACAGGGTTTACGGCCCGAAACTGTTTCGGGCCGATTTTTTTTCTTTTCCAAGGAGGGTATCATGCTCGAGGTCACGCAACCGGCGGTTCAGCAGATTGCCGAATATTTCAAAGGTAAAGAGGTCAAGCCCATCCGGATCTTCCTCAACGAGGGCGGCTGAGGCGGTCCCGGTCTAGCCATGGCTCTGGACGAGCAGGTAGATACGGATAAGATGTTTGAGATCGATGGATTTCAGTTCATTGTCAATCAGGATTTCCTGGAGAAGGCCCAACCCATCAAGGTCGATTTTCACATGTACGGATTCAAACTGGACAGCAGCATCGATTTCGGCGCCAGCTGCACCAGCTGCGGCACCAAAGGATCCTGCTGCGCCTGATTCACTCCCCTGTTTCTAACGAAGGCGGTCTGCCCGGCAGGCCGCCTTTTTCTATGCATCCGTGATGGTTGGCACTCAAAACCCAACCCGCCTTCCTCTTGTGAGCCTCCTGTTAACCGCTTCTTTTACTTGCGGCCCGTTCACGGCCCTGTTATAACCATCATCTCCGCAGTCAGAACACATTACAGTATAGTCGGTCTTCGATATCCTGCCGTGACTGAAAGGCAAACAAACCAAGGAGCAGATGATGACACTGGTGAACGTCGCCCTAAGCGAGCATGTGGCCACGATTACACTGAATGATGGCGAGAATCGCTTCAATCCGGCTTTTCTCAATGCGTTCCTCGACACTCTGGATGAGATTGAAAACAGTACTGATGCCAACACGTTGGTGGTGACCTCCGCTCACGAAAAGATCTTTTCCAACGGCATCGATCTGGAGTGGCTGGCCCCAATCATTCAAGGCGGTGACGTCGCACAAGCCAAGGCCTTTTTTTACCTGCTCAATCGCATGTTCAAACGTATCGTCACCTATCCGTTGGTGACCGTTGCTTCTATCTCCGGCCACGCCTTTGCTGGAGGCGCCATCATGTGCTGCGCGTTCGATTTCCGTTTCATGCGATCTGACCGCGGCTTCTTCTGCTTCCCCGAAGTTGACTTGGGCATTCCCTTCCTGCCCGGCATGAATGCGCTGCTGAAGAAAGCCATGCCCATGTACATGGTCGAGTACCTGCAGTTCACCGGCGCACGGCTGACTGCCGACCAATGCACCCAGCACCGCATCGTCCACCAGGCATGCCCCATCGAAACGCTGATGGAAGAGACTTTGGATTTTGCCATGGCCATCAATAAACGACGTCCGGTAATTGCAGAGATGAAGCGGCGGCTCAACCAATCCATTGTCCAGGCCATTGATGTCGAAGATGTCGCCTATATCGAATCGGGCCAATTCAACATCGGTTGAGCCGCTGTCGGGCACGCACACTGCCGGTTACCAATGGCGTGTTCGATCAAATGATGGAGTAAAGCGAATGACGGATCTGATGGCGATCATCAAAAGAAGAAGAAGTATTCGCAAATACGAAGCACGGGATGTGTCCGATGAGATCCTCGAACAAATTCTCGAAGCTGTCCGATGGGCGCCCTCGTGGACCAACTGCCAGTGCTGGGAGATCGTCGTGATCCGTGACCCGACGATCAAGACCCGACTGCAGGCAACCTTTCCTCCCAAAGGCAATCCGGCCTTTAAAGCCGTTGTCCAGGCGCCGGTATTGTTGGCGCTGTGTGCCAAAACCGAAACCTCTGGGTACTACAAGGGTATGCCGACGACCCAGTTCGGAGACTGGATGATGTACGATTTGGGGTTGGCCACCCAGAACCTATGCCTCATGGCCCATCACCTTGGGTTGGGTACGGTTATCGCCGGACAGTTTGACCATGCCCGTGCCAAAACCGTGATTCAGGTCCCGGACAATTATGAACTGGTTACCCTGATTCCACTCGGGTACCCCGCCAAGGTGGGCAGTGCTCCCACACGCCGCGAAACTCATGCATTCACCCACAACAACCGTTTCTGAAACCGTTTTGCCAACCTCGACTGGCAGCGATCCGAACGGCCGCCCGGATAACGGGCGCCGGCATGATTCACCCAAGGCGCCTCTAGCCGAGGACGATCTGTTGCGGGCTTTTTTCGATCATGCGGCCATCGGGTTGGCCATCTGCTGCCAAGACGGAAATCTTCTCAACGTGAATCCGGCCTTGCGCACCATGCTCGGTTATACGAGCCAACCAATGGAGGGGCTCAGCTTGGAAAGCCTGATGACGCCGGAACATTGGAACCGTCTGATGGCGTTGATCGGTGAAATCAAGATGGGCAACCGAACGCAAGGTCGAATCACGCTTGAGTGTCGCCACCGTAACGGTATGAGCATACGCTGTTTGATTCATCTTTCGATTGCCGCTGATCATTCGGCCCCCGGTCTCCGGTTTCTGATACAGATTCAAGATATCAGCACCCTGATCCGGACAGAGGCCGAGCTTGAGGGCAGCCGCCAGCGTTACCGGGCGCTTGCAGACGCCACTTTCGAGGCAGTGTTTATCTCAAAAAACGGGGTCTGTATCGATGCCAACCAAACATCCTCCGCCATGTTCCGAATCCCCCGCGAGGAGTTGATCGGTATTTTCGGTACTGACGTGATTGCCCCGGAATTCAGAGAGCGGGTCAAAGCCAACATGCTGTCCGGTTACGAAGATCCTTACCATGCCATAGCCGTCAAAAGTGACGGCACCCGTTTTCACGTCATGATTCAGGGCAAGATGATCCGCATCGGCAACAGTGAAATGCGTGTGACGGTTGTGCGGGATATCGACGCGCAGGTGAGGGCACAGAAGGCATTGGAGGAAAGCGAGCGACATTTACGCGCACTCATGGAGAGTGCGTCCAATTTCGTCCTATTCCGCCTTCGTCATTGCCCTGAAAATCCCTGCCAGCCCGAACGTATTCTCGTTAGCCCGTCGATTAATGAAATTGTCGACCGAAGCCGTGTGGATGACTTCCAATCCTGGATCAAAGAGATCCATCCGGATGACAAGGATAAATTGTTGAGTGCCGGCAGGCAAATGCTGGCGTCCCATAAGCTGGACGAGACCATCCGAATTGCTAATCACTCGGGAAATGGATGGCGCTGGCTGCACATCATTTGCACTGCGGTTTGCGACGCAAGCGATGGGAATATGTTTTTTAACGGAATCATTCTGGACATTTCCGGTGAGATGAAGGCGTTGTCTGCCCTCAAAGCCAGCGAGCGCGAGCTCAAAGCGAGAACCGAACGGTTGTCAGGACTGAACACTGCATTGGAAGTGTTGCTGAAAAAGCGTGAAGCGGACCGCGTGGAAGTTGAGGAGAAGATCCTAATCAACGCCAGAAGCCTGATTTTGCCTTACCTGGATAAGCTCAAGTCCAGTCGCATGGATGCGCGTCAACGGGTTTACCTGGAGCTCATGGAGAGCAATATCAATGAGATCCTTTCGCCACTGTCCAGGCGCATGTCAAGGCATTTCATGAATTTTACCCCGCTTGAAATTCAGGTCGCCAATATGGTTAAGGTCGGTAAAACAACCAAAGATATTGCATCGATCTTGGTGTTGTCCGCACGAACCATCGAATCGGTGCGCTATGCCATCAGAAGGAAATTGGGCATCAAGAAGAAACGGGCAAATCTCAGGTCTTACCTGCTCTCAATAGATACTGCCGACACCAGATCCTAAGCGCCCAAGGACTAACTGACCGGTCAACCCCTATCATGCCAAGCACCTAGCCCGTCCATCGGATCAGACCGCCAGATCGCGTGTCTTGTGAAAACTGAGTGACGGCCACTCTTCCATGGCATTGTCCAGGCGCCATAAACTGGCCGCCAGATAGGTTAGTTTGCCCTGGGAATCGTGGGCCAAACTGGCGGATTTGTCTTTTTCGAATGCAGTCAACTGCTTTTTATCGTCGCTGGAAATCCAGCGGGCAGCTGCATAATTCACCGGTTCGTAATCGGCGTCGACACCATACTCGGCCTTGAGTCGTGCCATGGTCACGTCGAATTGAAGGACACCGACAGCACCCAGGATATAGTCGTTGTTGGAAAGGGGCCGAAAGAACTGCACGGCGCCTTCTTCGGCCAGTTGGGTCAGCCCCTTGAGTAACTGCTTGGCTTTGAGAGGATTTTTTAAGCGCACACGGCGGAAGTGATCCGGAGCAAAATTGGGAATGCCGGTGAAACTGAGCGGCTCCTTCTCGTAAAAGGTATCCCCGATACTGATAGTGCCGTGGTTGTGAATGCCGATGATGTCCCCCGGATAGGCTACATCTACATGGGCACGATCCTGAGCCATAAAAATGGTGGCGTTGGAGATGGTGACCTGCTTGCCCAGCCGGGTTTGAAATACTTTCATGCCGCGGGTGAATGTACCTGAACAGATGCGCACGAATGCAATCCGGTCTCGGTGCGCCGGATCCATGTTGGCCTGAATCTTAAACGCAAAGCCGGAAAAAGCCTCCTCCTTGGGTGAAACCAGGCGGGTGGTGGTCGAGCGTGGCAGGGGTGCCGGTGCCATCTCCACGAACGCCTCCAGCAGTTCGCGTACACCGAAGTTGTTGATGGCGCTGCCGAAGAACACCGGTGTCTGGCTGCCCTTGAGATAGTGCTTCAACTCGAAAGGGTTGGCAGCCCCTTCCAACAGGTCGACATCCTCGCGCAATTCAGCCGCCTGACTGCCGAGCATCTCCTCCAATCGCGGATCGGCCAGATCGGTGATCACGATGCCTTCCTGTTGGCGTGTCTCTCCGCCGGGACGAAACAGGTGCAATTGACGCTGAAACAGATTGTAGACCCCGCGAAAACGCTTGCCCATTCCGATAGGCCAGGAAAGGGGGGCACATTCGATCTGCAGTTTGTCTTCGATGTCGGCGAGGATATCCAGAGGCGCTAAGCCGTCGCGGTCCAGTTTGTTGATAAAGGTCATGATGGGGGTGTTGCGCATCCGGCATACCTCCATCAGCTTTTCGGTCTGGGGCTCGACCCCCTTAGCGCTATCGATCACCATGAGGGCGCTATCCACGGCGGTAAGTACCCGGTAGGTATCCTCGGAAAAATCCTGGTGACCGGGTGTATCCAGCAGATTGACCTCGTAATTGTTATAGTTGAATTTCATAACCGAGGTGGTCACGGAGATGCCACGTTCCTTTTCGATCGCCATCCAGTCGCTGGTCGCATATCGTCCGGCCCGTTTGGCCTTCACGGCTCCGGCCATTTGAATGGCTCCGCCAAACATGAGCAGTTTCTCGGTCAGCGTGGTCTTTCCGGCGTCCGGATGGCTGATGATGCCAAACGTCCGCCGTCTTTCGATTTCCTTTAAAAAATGGCGATCCATTGGTGTTGCTTCTTTTCTCGGTTAAAACAAAAAAAACAGGCCGATGTCGGCCCGTTACGATTAATGATGATACGTTCCCGGTACAGGTTTGGGACTACATGGGGTTGCCTCCGAGCACCGATCGAATCAGTTCATCGGCCAGCAATGGATCTGTCCCTGCGCCCCGGATTATTCCGTTCTCCTCGATCTCTTCAATGAACGTCTCCACATAGGCTTCGCAAAAGTAACGCCGGCAGCCCTCCCGAAGAATGTCGTAGGCGGCGTGGATGGGCTGGCGCTTCTGGTAGGGGCGATCTGTGGTCACCGCATCAAAGCAGTCTGCGATACTGACAATTTTCGCCCCCGGCGGAATTTCCACCGATTTCAGTCCGAAGGGGTACCCTTTGCCGTCCTCACGTTCGTGATGAAATAGAACAAAATCGACGACCGGTTTGAGGAAATCGAAGTCCTTGAGCAGGGCAGCTCCGATTAGCGGGTGGCAGCGGACCTCCTGACGAAGATCGTGGGGCAGTTGTGTTTCACGGTTGGTAAAAATCTGGTCGCTCAGGGCCAATTTGCCAACATCGTGGAACAGACCGCCCACTCCTACCTGGTGGATCTCCCGGTCTGAAAACCCCAAACGACTGGCCAGGCGCATGGCGTAAATTGCCACACGGTGACTGTGGGCCTGGGTATATCGATCCTTTTTGCCAAGAGCTTGTGACAAGTCTGCTAATGCCTGCAGGTGTCGTTCACATAGCGGTTTCGGGCGTCTAAATGATTGTCGCATGGAAATGATGGGGAGCCTCCGTATTCACTGGTACGTACCGCTTCAATGCCGATGATTCCTGCGCTAAGTATAGTTGCCGCAATCTATAACTAATATGCGAATTGATCGCAATGGTAAGCTGAAACCATGATGGGCGGTAAACACTAAATCGCGTCCCATATTTAATCACCGGAACTATAAGTCAGTGTACACAAAGTGTCAAACAAAAACGGACGGTTAAACCAGGAATTAATAGTTACCGGTTAAGTCACAGCGGCAGTAATTGACGGCCCAGGACCATCCATCCTGCCAGATACAGATGAATCACTTCTCGGCCTCGCATTTAAGGCGATTGTACACGGTCCGGGTTTGGTGCCGACTGGCGGAGCGGCTGCCACTATTGTCGATCACTATGGTCGCTCGATCACGCTTCTCAGCGATGGACATCTGGGATCGGATTCTGGCCATGGCCTCTTTTTTATCGATCCCGTCTCGCTCGATCAGGCGTTGCAGTTGAATAGGTTCGGGGACATAAACGACGATGACCTCCGCCATTTCGCGATCCATGCCTGTCTCGAAAAGCAATGGGACATCCTGAATGATCACCGCTCTTGAGTGTTGGGAGGCAATTGTGGCGATCTTTGCTTCCATGCACTTAAAAACGTGCGGATGTACAATTGCATCCAGCTGCGCCTTTTCATCAGGGGCGTTGAAAATAATCGCTCCCAATCGCCTGCGGTCAATTTCATGGTCTGGCAAGAGAATCGCCGTGCCAAAGCATCTGACGATTTCATTATAGGCCGGCATTCCCTTTTTAACCACCGTCCTTGCAATGGTGTCGGCATCGATGATTTTTGCGCCGGCTTCGGCAAAATACCTGGACACGGTTGTTTTGCCGCTGGCGATGCCTCCGGTGAGTCCGGCGATCAGCACGTCATGTCCTTTCGTCGAAAACCAACCGCGCTATATGCAAGGCTTGGGGAAGCGGGCGGGATTGATATCGATGGTCTGCGCGTATCCGCACGGATAACGGGCTCCTGGTTCGGCACATGACAACCCTGCCAAGAGCCAAATTGCATTCCATGGCGGGATGCGGACTACTTGATTGTGACAACGGGGCAGGGTGCCTTGATGATGATGTATTGAGCGTTGGATCCGAACAGCAGCTTGCCGACTTTCGAACGGCGCTTGATGCCGATAATGATTTCATCAACCGCTTGTTCACCGGCATAAGCGACCAGATCCTCACCCGGGGTCATGCCGCGCACCAGCAATTTCGTAACACACGGGATACCATCCTCGTCGAACAGCTTTTTAGCCACTTCCAGATCCTCGGTTGCATGCTCGACCTCAACGGCGTGAGTGACACTACCGCCGGTGAGTGAGGTAACGATGATCACATTCCCGTTAAAAGCGGTGGCGTGTTTTTTTGCAAGGACCAGGGCATCTTTAGCCGAATTGGAACCGTCGTAGCCGACCAGGATTTTCATTTATTTCTCCTTTTTGGTGAGAGCAAAAGGTCGCAACAAGATCTGCACCTGCTATAGTAAGCGCTGCACGGCACAAGTAAAGGGCGACGGTGTGCCGAATCTACCTGCCGGATCATTGGATGGGCAATAGCTTCAAAAAACACGTTTAATGGTATCTGTCAAGCAAACACTCTACGGTGACCGATAGCAAGATCGCTCACCGTGTGCTTACTGACAGCCCATGCCAGCACGGCCGGATAGGTCGCATATGGAACCATGGTTTAAGGTATGGGGTCGCCAACTGATCAAACCGTCTCCATAAAGATAAAAATACTTATATTTATAACGTAGATTGTAAATGTAAATAAAGTGTTGATTTTTTTCTTGAATCCCTTCATCTATACAGTCTCGTACCTCTCCGGTGACCATGGGTCACTGCATCTATCGAGCCGTTCGAGCCGCCAACTACAAAGGATCGCATATCGCGAGGGTAAGCCGCGGTTGCTGGTTCAAACGCAACAACATTAAAAATGGGAAAAGACGACACGGTGCCATTGCCACTATTCAACAATGACAATGCGACTGTCATTGACACGATCATCGACACTCTCGGCAACACCAGCACGGGACTGGTGGTATCCGGGGAGGCTGGACTGGGTAAGGAAGCGATCGTCAGATTGCTATATGCTCGGTCGACGTTTCGCGGATACCCTTTCATCAAAGTGAACTGCCCGGTGTTGTCCGACAATGGTGAGGACGATGAGCGTCCCTGCCTTGGAGAAGCCCGGTCGCATCCCAATCACGGCAGCTTCTCCTTGTTCAGGCTTTTCCATCAGGGGGTGCTCTATCTTCATTCGGTAGATCAACTGACGCCCGCTCTACAAGATCGGCTGCTGGAATTGATCAAACGTAAAATGTTGTCGGCCGCGACGCCTTCGAGTAGGAGGCCAAAGGGCATACTGATTCTCTCCACAGCGACTCGATCACTGGATGTGTGTGCGGCAGCCGGAGGTTTTAATCCACTGCTTGCCGATTTACTCAGCAGTGTCTCAATCCATATACCGCCACTGCGGCGCAGTCCTGACCGAACTATCCGTTTGGTGAATCATTTCATCAAGCAAGAAGCCGCCGCCTTGGGATGCAACGATCCCGTGCAACCATCAATAGCTCATTTGGCGAGATTGCGGGCCTACGACTGGCCTGGCAACATAAGAGAACTCCAGGATACAGTCATGCGTGCCGTTGGAGGTAAGGATTGGAGTACCGCTATTAGTCAAATGGGCGAGGATGCTGGCAAGGTGCACGGTTGTGCGGCGATCGATTTGACATCAGATGGTGTTGCGCTGATGCCCGAATTTGAAATTACCCAGAGACGCATGCTGGAGCTGTTGTCGGAACATGCGCCGGCGGAGGAGCTGGGGCTGATGGATTTAGTGCTGTACGAAGAGCTAATCGCCGGCAGAGAAATGCATTGATCCGTCGACTGTCGCCAGAAACGCAGGGCAGTCAGCGGATGCTTTTCATCCGCTCTTTACGGCTGACAATTTCACTGATGCGTATTCCATATTTTTCTTTTTCGACAACCACGAATCCCTTGGCAATCAGGGTTTGGTTGACTAAGATGTCCACCGGCTCACCCTCCATCTGCTCCAGTTCGACTACCGAACCAGGCGCCATCCTCAGCACATCGTTGATTCGCCTGCGGGACCGTCCCAACTCGACGGTTACTTCCAGGGGGATGTCCATGACCAATCCGATGTTCTTGAACTGATCCACTTCACTGGCGGCGCCGGTTACCGTCGTGGTCTGAGTCGGTTCGGCCTTGTTCGGTTCTTCCATACGGACTTCAGATGCGTCAACACTAGCGGATTCGTCCCTCTTGACCCCAGCCTCGACGATGATGATGCTATCTTTGTGAGAAAAGAGAAAACGTGCCGGTCTGATGACCTGAGTCGGGCTCACCTTGAAGTCCCGGCCGTTGGTGATTGAAGGGGTGGACAACACGCAGGAGAGTCCTGCATCCACAAAGTTGGATTTAAGATTGCCGCCGATGATATTGCTGACTTCGCGGATGACGTCGTATACTTCTTCCTCGCTTTCTATCTCTCCCACATCCATGCCCAGCATGGCCGCAGTCATCTCTTTTCCGAAATCGTCGTTGACCTGGATGTTGAACATCCCGTCCACCTCACCGGCAAAGGTTACCGAGCCGACAGTCCGTATCTCTTCAACGAAAGCCTCGGGGATTTCCTGGATCGCCTCCACCTCCATGTCCAGCATGGTGTAGAAAACATCGATTACGGAGTTGACGATGGCCGTTTTGATATCCACACCGGCGATCCGCTCCATGATGACCTCGCTGGACAGGTCGCTCATGATATCTTCTTTGGCGCCGATCTCTTCCTTGGCGCACAGTTCAACGAGTACGGTCTCATCCTGGTGGCGGAATGCGAATTTGACCGGAGGGGCGATATCTACCGGATCGATTTTGAAATCGCTTCCCGAGGTGATGGATGGCGTTGAAATCACACAGGTCAATCCAACGTCCAGAAACTCAGTCTTCAAGTTGCCGGCCACGATGTTGGCCAGCTCTCCAATCACATCGTAAATCTCTTCGATACTTTTGATTTCCGCCAACTCGATACCCAGCATGGCGGCCGTGGTTTTGCGGGCCATGGATTCGGTGAGCCAGAAACTCATCACACCGACCACTTCCCCGCCGAAATGAATGGCACCGACCATCGCGTTGCCGCCTTCGAGGTGCGCGGCCTCCACATCCGCGGCCACCTCCAGAGCCATGGACATCATGGCATCGAAGGTCTCGATGATGGTGGTTTCAATGGTCTTGCGGATGGCGTCGTCGGTGATTTTTTCCATCGGTTCCCCGTGGCCGTGGCGGTTGTCAATTGACGCTATCTTATGGGTATTTTTCTATTTTTGTCAATCATTTGCATAAAAAAGGCCCGGGCGAAACGCCCGGGCCGTGGTCGCATGACACGAGATGAAACCGGTTAGAACAGACCGGTGACCTTGCCGTCCACCGGATCGACGTCGATGCGGCGGTAAGCCGGGTTGGAGCCGGTACCCGGCATCAGGCTGATGGGACCGGCACAGGGGCACAGGAACTTGGCGCCAGAGTAGATCAGCACGTCGCGGATGGGTAGTGTCCAGCCCTTGGGCGCGCCTTTGATGGTTTTGTCGTGGCTGAGGCTCTCATGGGTTTTGACCATCATGGTGGTGAAGTCGGCGTACTTGGGATCGTTTTCCAGCATTTTGGCCTTGGCCTCGGCCGCAGCATCCCAGGCAACCCCGTCGGCACCGTAAACTTCCTTGGCGATGAGATCGACGCGGTCGCGCAGCTTCATCTCCAGCGGATAGAGGAATTTGAACTCATTTTCTTCTTCGCAAGCATCGATGACGGCATCGGCGAATTCCAGGGCGCCGTCGCCACCCAGTTCCCAGTGCTTGGACTCGGCGCAGCGGGCGCCGGCCGCCTCGGCGATCTTGCGGATAACGGCGCACTCGGCGTCGGTGTCGGTGTAGAAGCGGTTGATGCAGACCACCGGATTGATGCCGGCCTTGCGGATGGTGTTGATGTGATGCACCATGTTTTCGCAGCCCTTTTCCACCCACTCCAGGTTCTCCTTGGTGTACTCGTCGGGCAGGGCTTTGCCGGTCACGACCGCGGGGCCGCCGCCGTGCATCTTCAGGGCGCGGATGGTGGTGGTCAGAACCGAGACGTGGGGTTTGAGGCCGGAGAAGCGGCTCTTGACGTTCCAAAACTTCTCGAA
>JAAUYD010089229.1_pt1 | contig 34043 bp, 29 predicted proteins | sample 7278101 | NCBI WGS metagenome assembly JAAUYD01 (sample SAMN14350128, study PRJNA611818) | marine sediment metagenome | isolation source: surface marine sediment (0.6m) | place: French Polynesia: Moorea | collected 2018-08
CGTCGTGTTTCGAGGGGCCACCAAAGTCACGTTGGACGCCAAGGGGCGTATGGCAATACCGACCCGGTATCGGGAGCGGCTTGCTGCCCGTTGTGATGGCCAGATCATCGTCACGGTCGATAAGGACCACTGTCTCCTCGTCTATCCATTGCCCGATTGGGAAGAGCTCGAGCGCAAACTCGTGCGCCTGCCGAGTATGAACAAGACGGCGCGTCGCATCGTGCGAATTATGGTCGGTTACGCGACCGAGGTCGACATGGATGCGAGCGGGCGAATCCTGGTTTCAAAGGAGCTGCGTGAGTTCGCGAGCCTCGAGAAGCAGGCCGTGCTGATCGGTCAGGGCAACAAGTTCGAACTTTGGGATGAAGCGACCTGGAACGAAAAACGCGATGCGTGGCTCAGTGAGGACGACGACGGCGAACTGCCGCCCGATCTCGAGTCAATCTCGTTCTAGGTTGGTGACAACAACATGAGCAGCAACGCGCATGTGCCGGTGCTGCTGGGGCCGGTCCTCGAAGGACTGAAGATTAGACCCGACGGCTGTTACGTCGACGGAACGTTCGGAAGAGGGGGACACAGCAAGGAGATTCTGAGAAAGCTGGGCGAAGACGGCCGGTTGATCGCCATTGATCGCGATCCCGACGCCATCGCAGCGGCTCCGGAATCCCTGACTGTCGATCCGCGTTTCGAACTGATCAGAGGTGAAGGTGCGCAACTCGAGACAATCATTGGGGAAAGAAACCTGGTCGGCGAGGTCGACGGGATTCTCTTTGACCTGGGTGTCTCGTCCCCGCAACTGGATGAGGCCGATCGAGGATTCAGCTTCCTCCGCGACGGTCCGCTCGATATGCGAATGGACCCGGACACCGGCACACCGGCCAGCGAATGGCTTGCGACTGTGGGCGAGAAAGAGTTGAGGCACGTGCTGAGGACATACGGCGAAGAAAAGAGCGCCGCGCGTATCGCTCATGCGATCGTGACGGCGCGCGCCGCTGCGCCGATCTCACGCACGGCTCAACTGGCGCGCATCGTCGAGGAGGCCAAACCCGCACGCGGCGAAAAAATCCATCCCGCGACAAAGACCTTCCAGGCTATCCGCATCGTCATCAATCGCGAGCTCGAGCAGCTTGAGGCGATGCTCGCGCAGTCCGTCAATGTAATGAAGCGCGGTGCGCGCCTGTGCGTCATCACATTCCACTCGCTGGAGGACCGCATCGTCAAGCGCTTCATGCGCGACGCATCACGGGAAGCGGAGCAGTACCGCGGTATGCCCGATGTGCCGGAGGAGTTCCGGCCGACGCTGAGTATCGTAGGCAAGGCCGTTACCGCGACCGTCGACGAGATCGCCGCCAATCGCCGTGCGCGCAGCGCGCGCCTGCGCATCGCGGAGCGCAACTGATGACCGTGCAACGTCAGCCTTTCCTGCTCGTGTTCGTGTTCGCGATCGTCTGCGTTCTGAGCGCCGTCGCGCTCGTCTACACCAAGCACGAGTCACGGAAGCTTTTCATCGAGCTCGAAGGACTGAGCCACGAGCGCGACGAGCTGAACATTGAGTGGGGACAGCTTCAGATCGAACAAAGCACCTGGGCCCAACATGCACGCATCGAACAAGTGGCAACGGACGACCTGGCACTTGTCCGTCCCGCCACCTCGGAAATCTTCGTAATCGAACGTCCATGAGACGCGGCGCAGAGACAAAACAGCAGGCTGCCCGGCGATTTGCGGGCAGGGTGACGCTGGTCACCGTGTTCTTCGGACTCGTGGCCGCGTCCCTCGTCGCACGCGCCGTGCACCTGCAGGTTCTTGATACCGACTTCCTGACCCGGCAGGCGGACTCGCGCCACCTGCGAACCGAAAAGATCTCCGCGCACCGGGGAACGATCACCGATCGCAACGGTGAGCCGCTGGCTATCAGTACTCCGGTCGACTCGATCTGGGCGAACCCGCAGCAGTTTGCGCCTGCCATCGACAGCGTGCCACAACTTGCGAAGGTCCTCGGCATCGATTCGCAGATGCTTATGCGCCGCATCACGCGCAGCATGGACAAGGAATTCCTGTATCTGAAGCGCCACCTGAACCCGGAACAGGCCGCCGACGTGCTTGCGCTGGAGCTGCCGGGCATCAGTGCGCAGCGCGAGTATCGCCGTTTCTACCCGGCATCCGAAGTGACCGGGCACCTCGTCGGTTTCACCAACATCGATGACGAAGGCCAGGAAGGACTGGAACTCGCGTTCAATCACTGGCTGTCAGGCGAATCCGGTGCCAAGCGCGTTCTCAAGGACCGGCTCGGTCGTTCCATCGAAAACGTCGCGAGCATCCGACCTCCGCATCACGGCAAGGACCTTCGCACGAGCATCGACCTGCGCCTGCAGTACCTCGCCTATCGCACGCTGAAATCGGCGATCAAGACGCACAACGCTCGCTCGGGTTCGATCGTCGTACTCGATGTAAAAACCGGCGAAGTGCTGGCCATGGTCAATCAGCCGACCTACAACCCGAATGATCGCTCGCAATTCTCGGCGGAGCGCTACCGCAACCGCGCGATCACCGACATCTTCGAGCCCGGCTCCAGCCTGAAACCGCTCGTTATTGCGGCCGCGCTCGAGAGCGGCCAATACCAGTCGTCCAGCATCATCGACACGGCACCGGGATTCATCGTCATCGGTCCGAAGCGGATCGAGGATACGCGCAACCTCGGTCGCGTCAGCCTGACCACGATTCTCGCGCGCTCCTCGAACGTCGGCATTACGAAGCTAGCGATGACGCTGCAGCCGGACCAGCTCTGGGAGACGATGACGCAGTTTGGGCTCGGCGAGCTCACGACGTCCGGATTTCCGGGTGAATCGGCCGGGATGTTGACGCACTTCAGCAACTGGCGGCCGATCAGTCAGGCGACCCTGGCCTACGGCTACGGGATCTCGGTTACACCGCTCCAGCTCGCGCAGGCCTATGCGGCCATCGGCGACCATGGCCGGATGCGCCCCGTCTCCCTGGTCGCGCTCGAGCAACCGGTTGACGGCGCCCAGATCATCGGGGAATCCACGGCAGACTCGGTTCGCCACATGCTCGAAGAGGTTGTGCGCCCGGGCGGCACCGGCAACAAAGCGGCGATTGACGGCTACCGCGTCGCCGGCAAGACCGGGACGGCCTGGAAGTTCGCCACCGGCGGTTACTCGCAGGACAAGTACATCTCGATATTCGCGGGGCTCGCACCGGCCAGTGATCCGCAACTGGCGGCGGTCGTCGTCATCGATGAACCGGGCGGCGAACTCTACTATGGAAGTGACGTTGCTGCGCCGGTATTCGCCGACGTCATGTCCGAGTCGCTGCGTCTGCTGGCCGTGTCGCCCGATGCGATGCCGGCACGCGATCCGGGCAGCGTGTTGCAGGCCATGGCAACTCGGGCGGAGCGCGAATGAGTATGCCGGCCGAACACCTGACTGCGACGATGACCCTTGCCGACCTGCTGCAGGGGATCGCCGATGCACCGCCGGTATCGATCAGCGGCATCAGCAGCGACAGCCGCCGTCTGGGCGAGGGCGATGTTTTCCTCGCGGTGCAGGGCCTGACGAGTCACGGTCTCGATTTTCTCGCCGAAGCCGTCGAGTCCGGTGTCGTCGCGATTGTATGGGACTCGTCCACGGGCTCGGCGCCCGTGAATACCGGCATTGTGTCAATCGGAGTCCCGGACCTCGCCTCGCGACTCGGAGAAATCGCCGATCGCTTCTACGGCCAACCCTCGGCGTCGCTCGGCATCATCGGTGTCACCGGCACCAATGGCAAGACCACAGTCGCGTGGCTGATGGCGCAGGCAGCCGGGCTTCTCGGCGAGCGTTGCGGTTACCTCGGAACACTGGGCTTCGGTGTCGATCTGCTGCAGGGCTTCGACGGTATGACGACACCGGCCGCGCTGGAATTGCATGGCCGGCTTGCTGAATTCGTCGACCAGGGCGCTACGCGCGCTGCGCTGGAGGTTTCTTCGCACGCTCTTGCGCAAAGACGAGTCGACGGCGTTCGATTTGATACGGCGATCTTTACGAACCTGACACGCGACCATCTGGATTACCACGCCAGCATGCACGATTACTTCGAGACGAAGGCGCAGTTGTTTCTCGACTGCGAACCGGAGCATCGAATCGTGAATCTCGACAGCGAGTACGGTGCGCAGCTGGCAGCGCGCTGCGGCGCGGACGTCGTCACCGTGTCGGCGAACGTCGACCGGGTGGCCGATGGCCGGCCACACGCATTCGTGCGTTCGGTCACTGCGACTGAACGCGGGTCGGACGTCAGTTTCACGAGCTCTTGGGGCGACGGCAGTTTCTCGCTGCAGCTGCCCGGCGATTTCAATGTGGCCAATGCAATGCTCGTCCTTGCTGTTCTTCTCAGGGGTGGTACCGCACTGGAGCAGGCTTGCGACGTCATGTCGGAACTCAGCGCACCGCCCGGGAGAATGCAGCGCGTGGCCGAGGACGGCCCGGCGACGTACGTCGACTACGCACACACGCCGCACGCGCTCGAAGTTGCGTTGCGCGCATTGCGTCCGCATGGCCGTGGGAAGCTGTGGTGCGTGTTCGGTTGCGGTGGCGACCGTGACGCGGGCAAGCGCCCCCAGATGGGCAAGGCCGCAGAGCATTTTGCGGATCGTGTCGTCGTGACAAGCGACAATCCACGCAGCGAGGATCCGCAGTCGATCATCGACGACATCGTTGGCGGCGTGACCCGGCCGGAACGTGTTGCGATCGTCGAGGATCGGGCCGCGGCAATCGTCTGGGCGCTCGGACAGGCTGCGGACAACGATATCGTCCTCATTGCCGGAAAAGGGCACGAGGAATACCAGGACGTCGACGGAGAACAGCGGCCGTTCTCGGATGTTTCGATAGCAGCCGCCGCGCTCAGGAAGCGAGGGGCCTCGACATGATCTCGACGCTTTCCGACGCGGCCGCCGCGATGCAGGGTGAACTTCGTGGCCCAGATCGCGCGTTCACCGGGATCAGTACGGATACGCGGAGCATTCGCGACGGCGAGCTGTTCTTTGCCCTGCGGGGACCGAATTTCGACGGACGCGATTACCTCGATGTCGCGCGCGGAGCGGGTGCGGCGGGCGCGGTTGTTGCAGGCGCCACCGGCGACGCGCTGCCACAAATTGTCGTCGATGACGCGAGAGCGGCACTGGGGCGTTTCGGGGCCGCATGGCGCAGTCAGTATGACACCACGGTCATCGGAATAACGGGCAGCAACGGCAAGACGACGCTGAAGGAACTGCTCGCGGCATGCCTCGTGCGGAAAGCGACGACGCTGGCGACAGAGGGCAATCTCAACAACGATATCGGTGTGCCGCTGATGCTGTCACGCATCGACGCGTCCCATCGTTTCACCGTGCTCGAAATGGGTGCCAATCATGCCGGCGAGATTGCTTACCTGACAGCGCTTGCCGATCCCGAAGTCGTTGCGATAACGAACGCGGGTTCCGCCCATCTCGAGGGCTTCGGCTCCGTCAAGGGTGTCTCGCGTGCGAAGGGCGAGATCCTGCAGAACGCATCGCGCCCGAGAGTCGCGGTGCTCAATGCCGATGACAAGTACTTCGGCTACTGGTCTTCCCTCGTCACGGACGTCGACAGTCTCAGCTTCGGGTTCGACGCCGACGCCGACGTACGCGCTGATGAAATCGTCGCCGGCGCTCGAGGAACCGATTTCAACTTGCACCTTGCTGGTGAGTCCGTGCCCGTGTCACTGCCACTGGCCGGCATACACAACGTGCGCAACGCCTGCGCGGCGGCAGCGATTGCCCATGCGGTCGGCGTCGAGCTCGACACCATTCGCGCCGGCCTCGAGAGCGTCAATCCGGTCGGTGGCAGGCTCGAGCCGCTGTTCGGTGTCAACGGTTCGGCGCTTTTCGACGACAGTTACAACGCGAATCCGATTTCGGTGATGGCGGCGGCGGAATTCGTGGCTTCCCTGCCGGGCGAGAGCTGGCTTGTGCTCGGCGACATGAAGGAACTCGGGGACGATGCAGCGGAGTTGCACCGCGAGGTTGGAGAAGCCGCGCGGGCAAGCGGTGTGGACCGCTTGTTCGCGTACGGCGACCTCGCAGCGCATGCCGCTGAGGGCTTCGGCGAGCACGCGAGCTGGCACTCGTCGATCGGCGCTCTGGTTAGCGAACTCGGCGCACAGCTGACTGCGGACGTCAGCGTTCTCGTCAAGGGGTCTCGCTCGATGCGTATGGAGCGTGTCGTCGATGCGCTGCGAGAGCCCGGGAATGTGAGAAGGGAGGCCTGACGGTGCTGCTCTATTTCACACAATACCTCGCGCAATTCGAGTCTGGCTTCAACGTCTTCAACTATTTGACGATGCGCGCGATCATGGGTGCGCTGACTGCGTTGGTCATCTCGTTCATCATCGGGCCGCGCATGATCAAGCGGCTGCAGGTGAACCAGCTCGGCCAGCCCGTGCGCGAGGAAGGCCCCGAAACCCACTTGCTCAAGTCGGGCACACCGACGATGGGCGGTACGCTGATACTCGCGGCCATCTCCATCAGCACGGTGCTGTGGGCGAATCTCGAGAACATGTACGTCTGGATCGTCCTGTTCGTGACGCTGTCTTTCGGCGTCATCGGCTACGTCGACGACTACAAGAAACTGATTCTTCAGGACCCCGCCGGTATCTCGGCGCGGCAAAAGCTCTTCTGGCAGTCCAGTGCGGCAATCATCGCCGCCATAGCCCTGTACGTTACGGCGACAGACGAGGTTCAGACCTCGCTATTGATCCCGTATTTCAAGGACCTGGCAATCCCCTTAGGCATGTTCCAGGTCGTCGTAACGTACTTTTTTATTGTCGGCTTCAGTAATGCAGTCAATCTTACTGATGGCCTCGACGGCCTGGCGATCATGCCGACCGTCCTCGTCGGCGGCGCGCTCGGCATCTTCGCGTACGTCACCGGCAACGTGAACTTCTCCGGCTACCTTGGTATCCCGTACGTAGCGGGCACGGGCGAGATCCTCGTCTTCTGCACGGCGATGGCCGGTGCCGGGCTCGGCTTCCTGTGGTTCAACACGTATCCCGCCCAGGTGTTCATGGGTGATATCGGCGCATTGTCATTGGGCGCTGCGCTCGGTGTCGTCGCCGTCATCGTACGCCAGGAGATCGTGCTCGCCATCATGGGGGGGATCTTCGTCGTCGAGACCCTGTCCGTGATGATCCAGGTCATGTCCTACAAGCTGACGGGCAAGCGCGTATTCCGCATGGCGCCGATCCATCATCACTTCGAACTCAAGGGCTGGGCTGAGCCCAAGGTCATCGTGCGCTTCTGGATCATTACCGTCATCCTCGTACTGATCGGTCTTGCGAGCCTGAAGATCCGATGAGTCGCGCAACGAAAACAGCGAACAAGGATCTGGTCGTGGGCCTCGGTACCACCGGCTTGTCGATCGCACGTTATCTGAAGCGTAACGATGGCAACGCGATCTTCTTCGACAGTCGCGAAGAGCCACCTGGTCTCGACACACTCAACGACGTTTGGCCGGACGCGGACGTTCTGCTCGGCGACGTCGACCTGCCGGAAGGCATCGATCGCATAGTCGCTTCACCGGGCATCCCGGACGGTCATCCGGTGCTCCGGGAAGCTCGCAGGCGGGGACTCGAGATCATCTCCGACATCGAGCTGTTCGCGCGCGATGCCGAGAAACCTTTCATCGCGGTGACGGGATCGAATGGCAAGAGCACGGTAACGACGCTGCTGTACCACATGTGCCGAGCAGACGGTCGCAACGTGCTTGCCGGCGGCAACCTGGGCGAGCCGGCGCTCGATCTGCTGGACGGGGAAGCGCCCGATATCTACGTGCTCGAACTGTCGAGTTTCCAGCTGCAACGGACGGCAACGCTCCCGGCCGAAGTTGCCGTGTTGCTCAACATCTCGCCGGATCATCTCGACTGGCACGCCGACGAAAACGAATACCGCGAAGCGAAGTACCGAATCTTCGCGGATGCAAATGCGGCCGTCGTGAACCGGGCCGACGAGGAAGCGACACGGCGCGTCAGTCACTGCGGACGTGTCATCAGCTTCGGCCTCGACGCGCCAAAGGACGGCCACTACGGTATTCGCGAGGACGAGGGCGAACACTACCTGGCCAGGGGTGAAGCATTGCTGCTCGCTGTCAAGGACCTGACCTTGTTCGGTGTCCACAACCAGCTCAACGCGCTCGCCGCACTAGCCGTCGGCGATCTCGCCGGTCTGGATACAGGCGCCATGCTGCAGGTTCTCGTCGAGTTCCCGGGCCTACCGCATCGCATGCAGTTCGTCGCGCGCATCGGTGCCATCAACTATATCAACGACTCGAAAGCGACCAACGTTGGCGCGGCTGTCGCATCGATCAACTCGGTGGACGGTATGCTCGTTTTGATCGCCGGTGGCGACGGCAAGGGCGGTGACTTCAGCGAGCTTGCAGCCGCGATCGAAGGCAAGTTGCGCTGCGCCGTGTTGATCGGCACGGACGCCGAGAAGATCGCTCGCGCCCTCGATACGATGATGCCTGTGCACTTCGCGGAGAATATGGAGGCGGCCGTGCACATAGCGGCGAGCTGCGCCGAGTCCGAGGACACGGTCCTGCTCGCGCCGGCCTGCGCGAGCCTCGATCAGTACGACAACTACATGGCTCGCGGCGACGCGTTCATCGAGGCAGTCGAGGGGATCCGCCGATGAGCGCCTCCACCTTCCCATTCCCGGCGCGCATGCGTACCGAACTCAAGATCGATACGGTGTTGCTGACGATCGTGCTGACGCTATTGCTCGGTGGCTTCGTCGTACTTGCATCGGCGTCGATATCGATTTCCGAGAACGCGGCGAACGACCCGTTCTTCTACGTCGAGCGTCAACTGCTTGCTGCGGCGCTCGGCACGATCGCGGGCGCCGTTTGCCTGTTCATCCCGATGCAGGTGTGGCGCAACCTTGGTCCGCTCGTGCTATTGCTCGGGCTTGTACTGCTGGCGGTCGTACTCGTGCCAGGGGTTGGCCACGAGGTCAACGGCAGCACTCGCTGGGTGCGCGTCGGCTTCATGAACCTGCAGGTTTCCGAGCCCGCACGCCTGTGTTTCCTGATGTACCTGTCCGGTTACCTTGTGCGCCGCAACAAGGCGCTCCGTGAGGAATTCATGGGCTTTCTGAGGCCGATGCTCGTTTTGACGCTGGCCTGCGGCCTGCTGCTGATGCAGCCGGATTTCGGTGCCGCGATCGTTCTGCTGGCGACCGCGATGACAATGCTGTTTGTCGCGGGCGCGCGCATTCGGGACTTCATCGTGTTCTTCTGCGCCGCCGTCCTGGCCGTTATCGCTCTGACCGTGGCGGCGCCGTATCGCATGAAGCGTTTCACCGGTTTTCTGGACCCGTGGTCGGACCCCTACGACTCCGGCTTCCAGCTCACCCAGTCGCTGATCGCGATAGGACGCGGCGAGTGGTTCGGCGTCGGCCTCGGCGACAGCGTACAGAAGCTCTTTTACCTTCCTGAAGCGCACACGGATTTCGTCTTCGCCGTGTTCGCCGAGGAATTCGGATTGTTCGGCTCGTTGGTGCTCGTTGGCTTGTTTCTGGCACTCCTCTGGCGCATCTTCAAGCTCGGTTCGCGGGCCCACGATGCCGAACGTTTTTTTGAGGCCTACTTCGCGATCGGCCTCGGTACCTGGCTGGGTCTGCAGGCATTCATCAACATCGGCGTCAACATGGGATTGTTGCCGACGAAAGGCCTGACGCTGCCGCTTATCAGCTACGGCCGAAGCAGCCTGATCATCACGATGATTTGCATCGGGTTGCTGCTCAGGATTCATCACGAGCTCATCGTCGATGCCAGGCCCGTGAACCGCAAGCGAGGTCGCAGGAAGTCATGAGCACGCGACCCATTCTCGTCATGGCAGGTGGCACGGGCGGGCATGTCTACCCGGCGCTCGCGGTTGCGAGAGCGTTGCAGGCGGAGTCCCGTGACGTCGTGTGGCTGGGCACCCAGGCCGGACTCGAGGCGCGCGTCGTACCGTCGGCCGGCATCGATATAGAGTGGATCAGCATCAGGGGCCTGCGCCGCAAGGGGATCCTGGCAGTGCTGATCGCTCCGTTCCAGATCGGCTGGGCGCTATTGCAGTCGCTCGGCGTCATCCTGCGTCGCCGTCCCGCCGCCGTGCTGGGCATGGGCGGGTTCGTCAGTGGTCCCGGCGGTGTCGCCGCGTGGCTGACTCGTCGACCGCTGGTTATCCATGAACAGAATGCCGCGGCGGGCATGACCAACCGTCTTCTGGCGCGTCTTGCCCGGGTTGTGCTGCAAGCCTTCCCGGGCAGTTTTAATTCCTCTGTCGACGCAAAAACCGTCGGCAACCCGGTCCGCGAGGATATTGCGGCCGTTGTGCCACCGTATGAGCGCTACGGGGATCGCCAGGGTCCGCTCCGGGTCCTCGTCCTCGGCGGCAGCCAGGGCGCCCTGGCATTGAATCGCACCGTACCGGCGGCACTGGCGCTTCTCGACAGCCAGGTCCGCCCCGAAGTGCGACACCAGTGCGGTGAGCGCACGCTCGACGTCGCGAAACAGGCTTATGCCGATCACGACGTCGAGGTCGAGCTGGTGCCGTTCATCGAGAACATGGCCGATGCCTACGCCTGGGCCGACCTGGTTATCTGCCGTGCCGGCGCGTTGACCGTCGCGGAGCTCTGCGCCGTCGGCGTACCTGCCTTGTTCGTCCCGTACCCGGCAGCGGTTGACGACCACCAGACGGCTAACGCGCGACCGATGGCAGCCGCGGGCGCCGCGACGATCATTCCCGAAGACGAGCTGACGCCGCAGTATCTCTCGGAACTGCTGCGGGAGTGGCTGCAGTCGCGCGCCGGGCTGCAACAGCGTGCGGCGAAAGCGCGTGCGTTGGCCTGCCCGGACTCGTTGAGTCGCATTACCGAGATCTGCCTCGCCGAGGCTGGAGCAGCGGCATGATCAAACGAATGCGTCGAATTCACTGCGTGCATTTCGTCGGCATTGGCGGCTCCGGCATGTCCGGGATCGCGGAGGTGATGCTGAGTCTCGGCTATGCCGTTCAAGGGTCCGATCTCAAAGCGAACAAACAGACGCGCCGTCTTGAAAGCCAGGGCGCGAGCATATTCATCGGCCACGCTGCGAAGCACATCCGCGACGCGGACGCGGTCGTCGTTTCGAGCGCGGTCGATGAAACCAACCCCGAAGTGGCCGCAGCTCGCGAGCAGCTGATGCCCGTCGTCAGCCGCGCCGAGATGCTCGCCGAGCTAATGCGCTTCCGCTACGCAATCGCGGTTGCCGGCACGCACGGCAAGACGACCACGACGAGTCTCGTGGCCAGCGTGCTTGCCGAGGGCGGCCTCGATCCTACATTCGTGATCGGTGGGCGACTCAAGAGCGCCGATGCGAATGCGCGGCTCGGTGAGGGTGATTACCTCGTTGCCGAGGCCGATGAAAGCGATGCGTCATTCGTACACCTGAAGCCGATGCTGTCGATCGTCACGAATGTCGATGCCGATCATATGGCGACCTACGACGGCGACATCGAGAAACTCAAGTCGAGTTTCATCGAGTTTCTGCACAACTTGCCTTTCTACGGTCTCGCCGTCGTCTGCACGGACGATCCGGGCGTGAACGAGATCCTCGGAGACATCGGTCGGTCTGTCACTACCTACGGTACGAACGAGGAAGCCGACATTCGCGCCGTCAATGTCGAGTTTAGCGAAGACATGACCGAATTCGATGTCGTGCGTTCCGGCAAAGTCGAACAAGAGCTCGGCGACACGCAGAGTGTGCATAAGATGTTGCACGTCAAGCTGCGGCTACCCGGCATGCACAATGTCCGCAACTCGCTCGCCGCCATCGCCGTCGCGGATGAACTGCAGATAGGCGACGACGCCGTCGTTGCTGCGCTCGAGAACTTCGAAGGCATCGACCGGCGATTCCAGAATCTCGGCGAAGTGCGCACCAGGAACGGTACCGTCCGGATCGTCGACGATTACGGGCATCACCCGACCGAGGTTGCAGCGACGCTGGCGGCCGCGAAGGCTGCCTATCCCGAGCGGCGCGTGGTGCTGGTCTTCCAGCCCCACCGGTTCACGAGAACGCGTGACCTGATGGACGATTTCGCGTTCGTACTGTCGGAGGCTGACGCGCTGGTACTCCTCGACGTCTACGCCGCAGGCGAAGAGCCGATCGCGGGCGCCGACGGCCGCTCCGTGGCGCGCGCCGTGCGCACGCGGGGAGCGGTCGAACCCGTATTCGTCGAGCAGCTGGAGAACCTTGCCGGCGTGCTCGATGATGTCCTTGCGGACGGCGATCTCGTGCTGACAATGGGCGCAGGCGATATCGGCGCCTATGCGCAGACGCTCCCCGATCTCCTCAGTGACGGCCCTTCCTTAAAGGTGCACTCATGATGGCCGTGGCGCGGGATATTCATGTTCAGGGTGAGCTGCGCTACGGCGAGCCGATGAGCCGCCACACGTCCTGGCGCGTTGGCGGAACGGCGGACACGTTCTTCGTGCCGGCGAGCATCGACGATCTGTCGACGTTTCTCGCCGAGCTGGACATGTCGACGCCGGTCTTCTGGCACGGTGTCGGTTCCAACCTCCTGGTACGCGACGGCGGCATACGCGGCGTGGTCGTTTCGGCAACAAAGATGCTGAGAAAACTCGAGCGGGTCGATGGTTATCGCGTGCGCGCCGGTGCCGGGTTGCCGTGTACGCAACTCGCACGACAGTGCATCCGCTGGGGCCTCGGACCATCGGAATTCTTCGCCGGGATACCGGGCACCGTTGGCGGCGCGCTGGCAATGAACGCGGGCGCCCACGGCGGAGAGACCTGGGAGCGCGTCGAATCAGTGCGTACGATCAACCGTGCCGGCGAGGTTTGCCAGCGTGCGCCGAGTGAGTATTCGGTTGCCTATCGCAATGTGACCGGGCCCGCCAACGAGTGGTTCATCGAGGCCCTGTTTCGCTTCGAGCCCGGCGTCAAGCCGAGCATGGAAACCATGAACGACATGCTGGAGCGCCGCAAGGCGACCCAGCCTCTAGGTTTGCCGAGTTGTGGCTCGGTATTCCGCAATCCGCCGAGAGATCATGCCGCGCGACTCATAGAGGCGGCCGGCCTCAAGGGCCATCGTATCGGTGGCGCGGAGGTCTCCGGGAAACACGCCAACTTCATCATCAATCGTGATAACGCGACGGCCGCGGACATCGAGGCGTTGATCGATTTCGTGCGCCGTACGGTTCTTGACAAACACGGCGTCGAGCTGGTCCACGAAGTTCGCATCGTCGGCGAGGAGGCCGCATGAACGGGCCGGCGGAACAACGTCGAATCGTTGCGAGCGCCGGTGAGTTCGGCCGGGTCGCGGTGTTTCTGGGAGGCTTGTCGAGCGAGCGAGCGGTTTCTCTGGATACGGGCGCGGCGGTGCTCGAGGCGCTGCAGGACCGAGGCGTCGATGCGCACGGCTGGGATCCCGCAGAGCAGCCGGTGGCCGATTTCGCCAGGGCCGGATTCGATCGGGTATGGATCGCGCTTCACGGCCCGGGCGGCGAAGACGGTGCGTTACAAGGTTTGCTGCAATGGCTGGACGTGCCCTACACCGGCAGTGGTGTGATGGCGTCGGCTATTGCAATGGATAAGGTGCGCAGCAAGCACCTGTTCCGCGCGGCCGGCATTCCGACGCCGGACTACGCCGTAATCCACTCGCGCGAGGATGCGCCTGCTGCGGCTGAGAACCTCGGTTTCCCGCTGATCGTCAAACCGTCCGGTCAGGGATCGAGCGTCGGGATGTCCAAGGTCTTCGAGCGCGGCGAGCTGAACGGCGCCGTCGATATGGCGTTGCGGTACGGCGATACGGCGCTCCTCGAGACCTGCATAGCGGGCGACGAATTCAGCGTTTCAGTCCTGCAGGGCGAGGCGCTTCCGAGTATTCGAATCGTTACGCCACGCGTCTTCTACGACTATCGCGCCAAGTATGAATCCGACCGTACCGAGTACATCTGCCCCGGCACCGCGACTGCGGAGCAAGAGTCCATGTACGGCGAGCTGGCCATCGCTGCGTTCCGGGAGCTCGGGTGCACCGGTTGGGGTCGTGTTGATTTCATGACGGGCGAGGATGGACAACCGCTCGTGCTCGAGGTGAATACGGTGCCGGGTATGACCAGCCACAGCCTCGTGCCGATGGCTGCCAGACAGGTAGGCGTCGATTTCGAGGAACTCTGCTGGCGCATTCTCGAGACGAGCTTCGCATCGGTAGAGTCTGAACCGGCCAGGGAGGTGGCTGCCAATGGCGCGTAAACAGGCCAAACGTCGCAAGTCGTCGAAGGCAAAGAAGTTCGCGATGCCGAAGATCCGTATCGGACGTATCGTGACGCCGCTTGTCGCGATCGCCATCGTCTTTGCGACCTATGAGTTCACGCTGGTCATGCTCGATCGCCAGATTTCATCGCTAGAGATCAGCGGTCCGTTCCAGCGGGTCACGGCATTGCAGATTGAGGAAGCCATCAGCGGTGAGATCGAGAAGGGCTTTCTCGGAGCCGATCTCGGGCGGATTCGTGCCCAGCTCGTGGCGCTGCCGTGGATAGACCAGGCGCGCGTCGCCCGCCGCTGGCCGAGCCGCGTTTCGATTACCGTGACCGAACAGGTGCCCGCCGCGATCTGGGGCGACCGCGGCCTGTTGAACACCCGTGGAGAGTTGTTCGTCACGTCGGCGCGGCACATGCCGGCCGAACTGCCGCGGCTGTCCGGTCCCGACGAACGCTCGGCGGACGTCGCGCGACGCTACCTCGAAGTAAGGGACCAGCTCATTCCTGTCGGACTCGACCTGCGGCGCGTTCACCTCGATGCGCGCGGCGCATGGCAGATGACGTTGTCGAACGGCATCGAGGTGCGGCTGGGGCGTCGGGACGTCGCCGAGCGCACCGAGCTGTTCCTCTCGGTGGTCGCGAACATCATCACGGGCCGTGCCGCCGAGATCGACTATGTCGACATGCGCTACGGCAATGGTTTCACGATCGGCTGGAAAGGCGGCGCGAAAACACCGGTCGGCGATCCGGCCGAGGACGGGCAGAAGATGCTTGCATCCAGAGGATCAGGTGAATGAGTCCTAGTCGCGACAAGAACCTGATCGTCGGGCTCGACATCGGCACGTCCAAGGTCGTTGCGATCGTCGGCGAAGTGAACGAAGAGGGCAAGATCGAGGTTGTCGGCATCGGGTCGCACCCGTCGCGCGGACTCAAGAAGGGTGTCGTCGTCAATATCGAGTCGACGGTGCACTCGATCCAGCGCGCGGTTGAGGAAGCAGAACTCATGGCGGGTTGTGACATTCACTCGGTCTACACGGGTATCGCGGGCAGCCATGTGCGCAGCCTGAACTCGCATGGCATCGTCGCGATACGGGACTCCGAAGTCAGTGCGGGTGATGTCGATCGGGTCATCGACGCGGCGCGAGCCGTTGCGATTCCAGCCGATCAGAAGATCCTGCACATACTGCCGCAGGAATTCCTGATCGATAACCAGGAAGGCATCCGCGAACCGGTCGGTATGTCGGGCGTGCGCCTCGAGGCCAAGGTCCACATGGTGACCGGTGCCGAGAGCGCGGCTCAAAACATCGTCAAGTGCGTTCAGCGTTGCGGCCTCGAAGTCGACGACATTGTTCTCGAGCAGCTCGCGTCGAGCTATGCCGTGCTTACCGACGACGAGAAGGAGCTAGGCTCGTGCATCGTCGATATCGGCGGTGGCACGACCGATATCGCCGTGTTTTTGGGCGGTGCGATCCAGCACACGGCCGTCATTCCGATCGCCGGCGACCAGGTGACCAACGACATCGCGGTATCGATGCGTACGCCGACTCAGTACGCCGAGGAGATCAAGATCAAGTACGCGTGCGCGTTGTCACAGCTCGCGAATCCCGACGAGACGATCGAGGTGCCAAGCGTCGGTGACCGGCCACCGCGCCGGCTCGCCCGGCAGACACTCGCCGAAATCGTCGAGCCCCGCTACGAGGAACTCTTCGGACTGGTGCGGGACGAGCTTCGCCGCAGTGGCTTCGAAGAGCTGATCGCCGCGGGCGTCGTGATCACCGGCGGCAGCGCCAAGATGGAAGGCGCAGTCGAACTCGCCGAAGAAGTCTTTCACATGCCCGTACGGCTTGGTGCGCCGCAGTACGTGGACGGGCTCGTGGACGTCATCAGCAACCCGATTCACGCCACCGGCGTCGGGTTGCTGCTGTACGGGTACGAAAACCTGGCCCGTCGCGATCGCCGGTCGACACCGATCGGCGGAAGCCTGGGCGAGGTCTGGGAACGTATGCGGTCGTGGTTTCAGGGCCGTTTCTAATCATTTTTTTGTAGTTGGACCGGGGTTCAGTGAGTGCCCCACAGGGAAAATAAGCGGAGGAAGTCTCAATGTTCGAACTAATGGATGGACACAGCCAAAGCGCTGTGATCAAAGTCATCGGGGTCGGTGGCGGCGGCGGCAACGCTGTCGGGCACATGGTCGACACCGGAATCGAGGGCGTCGATTTCATTTGCGCCAACACGGATTCGCAGGCGCTCAAAGGCTCGCGAGTGCGTACGTCGCTGCAGATCGGCTGCAACATCACCAAAGGCCTGGGCGCGGGGTCCGATCCTGACATCGGCCGGCAAGCGGCGATGGAGGATCGTGACCGCATTCACGAGGTCATCGAAGGTGCCGACATGCTGTTCATCACGGCCGGCATGGGTGGCGGTACGGGTACCGGTGCAGCGCCCATCGTTGCGCAAGTCGCCAAGGAACTGGGCATTCTGACCGTGGCCGTTGTGACGAAACCGTTCCTGATGGAAGGCGGCAAACGCATGCAGATTGCCGATCACGGCATCGGCGAGCTCGGCAAGTACGTCGATTCGCTCATCACGATTCCCAACGAAAAACTGCTGACCGTCCTTGGAGGCGAAACGACGCTGCTCGACGCGTTCCGCTCGGCCAACCAGGTCTTGCAGGGAGCCGTGCAGGGAATCGCCGAATTGATCACACGTCCCGGCCTGATCAACGTCGATTTTGCCGACGTGCGCACGGTCATGTCCGAAATGGGTATGGCGATGATGGGCACCGGCGTGTCGCAGGGCGAAGATCGCGCGCGCGAGGCGGCCGAGGCGGCCGTGTCGAGCCCGCTGCTCGAGGACATCAACCTCGCCGGCGCCAACGGCATCCTCGTCAATGTCACGGCCGGTATGGACCTCTCTATCGGTGAGTTCCAGGAGGTCGGCTCAACGGTCAAGGAATTCGCCTCCGACGATGCGACCGTGGTCGTCGGCACGGTCATCGATCCTGATATGACCGACCGCATTCGCGTCACGGTTGTCGCGACCGGCCTCGGCCAGCAGGCCGCCAGTGCCGAATCGCCGATGCGTATCGTGCGTCGTACGCAGGCGCAGGCAGAGCCGAACTACCACACGCTTGACAAGCCGACGGTACAACGCAAGCGCGCCGTGGGCGACGGCCTCGAGGAAGCAGGCCTGCAGGAAGAGCTGCTGGACATCCCGGCCTTCCTGCGGCGCCAGGCTGACTAGGGGCACTTCCTCCGCTTGGCCGGCCCGGGGCAAACCGGGCCGGCCCCTTGTGCACCCGCCGATGCCTAACCTCGACCGGGACTGACCCCTGTGTGCTAAGCATCTAATTCTTGTAGATTTTTCTGTCGTCTATGTTACTCTTGCGCGCGACATGGTGAGACAACGCACCCTCAAAACCGCCATCCGGGCGACTGGTGTCGGGCTGCACTCGGGCGAAAAGGTGTATATGACCTTGCGCCCTGCTGCCGAGAACTCCGGCATCACCTTCCGCCGCGTCGATCTCGACCACCCCGTTGACGTCCCCGCCGACCCTCGACTCGTCGGCGAGACGATGCTCGGGACCACGTTGGTCAAGGACGGCGTCAAGGTGGCGACGGTTGAGCACCTGATGTCTGCGCTGGCCGGCCTCGGCATTGACAACGTGCATGTCGACCTGTCCGCGTCTGAAGTGCCGATTATGGATGGCAGCGCGGGTCCGTTCGTGTTCCTGTTGCAATCGGCAGGTATCGAGGAACAGAATGCGGCCAAGAAATTCATCCGCATCGCGAAGACCGTGCGCGTCGAGGACGGCGACAAATGGGCGGAGCTGCGGCCGTTCAACGGCTTCAAGGTGAATTTCGAGGTGTATTTCAATCACCCCGTATTCAACAAGCTCAGTCAGAAAGCCTCGATCGATTTTTCGTCAACGTCATTCCTGAAGGAAGTCAGCCGTGCCCGCACGTTCTGTTTCCTGCGCGACGTTGAAGCTCTGCGGGAGCGTAACCTGACGCTCGGCGGGAGCATGGACAACGCCATCGTTCTGGACGACTACCGTATCCTCAACGAGGACGGCCTGCGCTACTCGAACGAATTCGTGATTCACAAAATTCTCGATGCGATCGGCGATGCCTATCTTCTCGGCCACAGCCTGATCGGCGAGCTGCGCGCCTACAAGTCCGGACACGATCTGAACAACAAGTTGTTGCGGGCCATGCTGGCCGACGCATCAAGTTACGAGGAAGTCACCTTCAGGGACCCGAAGAAGGCACCGATTTCCTATGCCACGCCGGCTTACGCCTGAGGCGCCACGCGAATCCTGCACTGACTGACGTTTCTTCCCGCCTCGCGCGCCGCCGCCAGCAACGACTCCGATTCATAACGAAGACGACTGGCCCAGGCCGGCGATGTCGCGATGACGACGAGGCTGCCGTCGTCCCGGACATTGGCCGCGGCAATGGCGCCGGCGAACTCGCCGGGCAGGCTGTCGCACAGAATGTGCGTCAACTCGCCCATCTCCCGCGCTCGCCGGATCACCCCGGCTAACTCCCCGTCATTATTGGGATTTAGGAGCTTTTTGAGGTCGTTTCGGGCCATAAAAATGTGACGTGGTTGGCGAATTTGTGCTCTGCCGGCCAGACCGTGTCCCGACTGGGATTCACAACCTTGTAATGAAAACCGACATTATGCATATTGTCGCACACGATAAGGGCAAACCCGCCGTGACGCGGGGACGCAAAACCACCGGTCCGGGCGGGGTTATCTGGACAGCGGGGCTACCGAATTGAGCACGGACGCCAAGACAACAAGAACGCGAATACGCGGCCGTGGCAATGCGCCGGACGGGGTCGCGGCTTGCTCTACAGACTACGAGAACCTAACAACGCGCCCGGGGCGTCATCGATGAACGTTGTAATTTTCGGCAAGGGCTTCGGTAAGCCCCGTCAGCTCAGCCTGTCCGGCCCGAAAGCCGGTGCGGCGGCTGTCGCCGCCGTTGCGCTCGTCATGGCGATCGGTTTCGCCGGTGGCCAGTTGTACTCAAACGCGACCGTTTCCGGAGTCAGCACGTCCGAATTGACCGATCTCAACGAAGTGCTCGTCGAACAGCGCGAGACGATCGACGCGATTCGACAGGGCAATGAAGATACGCTCGATGCACTCGCGGTACGTATCGCGCAGATGAATGCTCGTATTATCCGCCTCGATGCCGTCGGCCGACGCCTGACCGAAATGGCAGATATTGACGATGGCGAATTCAATTTCGATTCCGAACCCGCGCTAGGTGGTCCCGAAGAACCGACGGCTGCCGGTTCGAACGTGCCGGTCTCGGAAGTCGTCGAAGCGATGACCTCGCTGAGTTACCAGCTCGACAGCCGTGAAGCTCAGCTCGCTGTGCTCGAATCGGTGCTCATGAACCAGAATCTCAATGAACGCGTCTATCCGCAGGGCCGCCCTGTCAAGTCAGGCTGGTTGTCGTCCTATTTCGGAAGGCGTATCGATCCGTTCACGGGTAAACCGGCCAACCACACCGGCGTCGACTTCGCCGGCAAGATAGGCGACGACATCTTTGCCGTGGCGGACGGTGTCGTCACCTGGTCTGGCGATCGCTTCGGCTTCGGCATGATGGTCGAGATCAACCACGGCAACGGATATTTAACTCGCTACGCGCACAACTCGGAACACCTGGTCTCCGTCGGGGACGAGGTCAAGAAAGGCCAGGTCATTGCACTGATGGGCAGGACCGGCAGGGCGACTGGTCCGAACCTGCACTTCGAGGTGCTGCACAACGGTCGCCGAGTCAACCCGGGCAAGTTCATTCGCGATTCCTCGAAATAGACGCGTATCCCCCCTCCAACCGTGCTCTCGTGACAGCGCCGTATTGGCACGAATTCCGGTGACCTTGTGATCGCCGAAATAGCCCATAGATCGCGACATTGACGCCCAATTGGCCGTAGAATAGCGGCCTTTGTCTGACCCGGGAGCCTTCGTGGCCAATTTCCTGACTCGATTATTCGGCAGCCGCAATCAGCGTCTGCTGCGCCAGTACGGCAAAGTCGTCAAGCGAATCAATGCCCTTGAGGAGGGACTGCAGGCGCTCGGCGACGCGGAGCTCAAAGGCAAGACGGATGAATTGCGCGAGCGATACGCAAATGGCGAGACCCTCGAAGAGCTGCTTGCGGAAGCATTCGCAGTTGCTCGCGAAGCGTCGGTTCGAACCCTCGGACTTCGACCGTTCGACGTTCAGCTCATCGGCGGCATGGTCCTGCACGACGGCAACATCGCCGAAATGCGCACGGGCGAGGGCAAGACCCTCATGTCCACGTTGCCGGCCTACCTCAACGCGATCAGCGCCGACGGCGTTCACATTGTTACGGTCAATGAATACCTCGCCCAGCGCGACGCCGACTGGATGCGTCCGATCTATGAGTTCCTCGGTCTAACTGTCGGCGTCTCGAAATCCGGTCAGCCGCCCGATGAGAAGCGCGCTGCTTACGCCGCCGACATTACCTACGCGACAAACAATGAACTCGGCTTCGACTACCTGCGCGACAATCTTGCGTTTACGTTGAACGACAAGGTGCAGCGCAAGCTCAATTTTGCAATCGTCGACGAAGTCGACTCGATTCTGATCGACGAGGCGCGTACACCGTTGATCATCTCGGGCCCCGCCGAGGCCAGCACCGAACTCTACGGTAAGGTTAACAGCCTGATACCCAAGCTGACGGCGCAGGAGGAAACCGAGGAGCCCACCAACTATGACGTGCCGGCCAACCGGGTGCTGCTCGAGGACCGGGGTGATGCTGAGATGACCCTGGACGAGGCCGTGACGCTTGCCGACCAGAACGAGGCCGATATCGTTCTCGTCGACGGTGATCAGAAGCCCGCCAAGGTCCGTTTTCTCCCGCGCGGAGACTACACGCTCGATCTCAAGGCGAAGCAGGCGCACCTGACCGAAGAGGGACTAACGAAGGTCGAAGGACTCATGGCGCGCTCCGGCCTGCTCGAACCGAACGAGAGCCTTTACGACGCCGGCAACATCCGCCTGATGCACCACCTGCAGGCCGCAATGCGCGCGCACTCGATCTATCAGCGCGATGTCGACTACATCATCAAAGACGGCGAAGTCGTCATCGTCGACGAGTTCACCGGCCGCACGATGCCGGGCCGGCGATGGGGCGACGGTTTGCACCAGGCTGTCGAGGCCAAAGAGGGAGTATCGATACGCCAGGAGAACCAGACCGTCGCATCGATCACGTTCCAGAACTACTTCCGCCTCTACAACAACCTGTCCGGCATGACGGGCACCGCCGATACAGAGGCATTTGAGTTCCAGCAGATCTACGGCCTGGAGGTCGTCGTGATTCCGACGCACAAGCCGATGGTTCGCGATGATCAACCCGACCTCGTCTATCTGACCGAAAAAGACAAGTACGACGCTATCGTCGAAGACATCGTCGATTGCAGCGAGCGCGGACAGCCTGTGCTTGTCGGCACGACGTCGATCGAATCCTCGGAACTTCTCTCAAAGTTTCTGGGCAAGAAGAAGATCAGGCACGAGGTCCTTAACGCCAAACAGCACGAGCGCGAGGCCTTGATCGTGCAGAACGCGGGCAGGCCGGGCTCGATCACGATCGCCACGAATATGGCAGGCCGTGGTACCGACATCGTACTTGGCGGCAGCCTCGATGCGGCTCTCGCCGACGTGGATTCGGAAGCGGAGCAAGAGGTCGTTCGCAGTCAGTGGCAGGACCGGCACAACGAGGTCATCGAAGCGGGCGGACTACACATTGTCGGCACGGAGCGCCATGAGTCTCGTCGCATCGACAACCAGCTGCGCGGCCGCGCCGGTCGCCAGGGCGATCCGGGGTCGAGCCGATTCTACCTGTCGATGGAGGACTCGCTGATGCGCATCTTCGGCGATCCGGAACGCACCAAGTCGCTGTTGGCGCGTGCCGGTATGCGGGAGGGCGAGGCGATCGAGAGCCGCCTGCTGACTCGACAGATCGAGCGTGCGCAGCGCAAGGTCGAGGCGCACAACTTCGATATTCGCAAGAACCTCCTGGAATACGACGACGTTGCGAACGACCAGCGCAAGGTTGTCTACGTGATGCGCAACGACCTGATGGAAGCGGACGAAATCGAGGAGTCGATCGGGGCGATTCGCGAAGAGGTCGTTGAAGGCGCGGTTCACCAATACATTCCGCCCGGCAGCCTGGACGAGTTATGGGATGCCGACGGCCTGAGCAATGCGCTTGAGGCGGAGTTCGGCGTTCGCGCCGACGTTGCGCGCTGGGTCCGCGAAGACTCGACGCTGACCGCTGAGGCGATCACCGGGCGCTGTGTCGAGGAGGTCGAACAGGCTTACAACAAGAAGGTCGGCGACATCGGTCCGGACCTGATGCGCGGCGTCGAGAAGCAGATCATGCTGCGCCAGCTCGATTTCCACTGGAAGGAGCACCTCGCGGCGATGGATCACCTCCGTCAGGGCATCGGGTTGCGGTCGTACGCCCAGAAGAACCCCAAGCAGGAGTACAAGCGCGAAGCCTTCGAAATGTTCGGCGAGATGGTCGAACAGGTGAAACACGACTCGGTGAGTATCCTGTGCCGCATTCGCATCCAGAGCGAAGAAGAGCTCGCCGAGCTGGAAGCCCGTCGCAAGAAAGAGGAGCAGATGAAGTTCCAGCACGCTGAAGCCTCGGCGCTCGGCGGGCAAACGGCGCAGGGTGGCCAGCCCGGGCAGCCTGCTCAGCCGGCGCAACTGACGCCGTTCGTTCGCGACGGCCGCAAGATCGGGCGCAACGAACCGTGCCCGTGCGGTTCCGGTAAGAAGTTCAAGCAGTGCCACGGCAAGCTCGCCTGAGCGCTTCGCGTTAGTGAATCACTTCAACGTGGCCGCCGGGATTCTCTGCGATCCCGCAGGACGGGTGCTTATCGCCGAACGGCTCGGGGACGGCCCGTTTCATGGCCTGTGGGAGTTTCCCGGCGGCAAGATCGGAGATGATGAAACGGCACTCGATGCGCTGGCCCGCGAGCTCGCCGAAGAGCTCGGTATCGAAATCACCGCCTGCGCCTCGTTCATGAACCTGCGCCACGAGTACGACGACCGCATCGTAACGATCGAGTTTTTCATCGTCAGCGACTGGAAGTCCGAGCCCATCGGACGGGAAGGGCAGGCATTGCGCTGGGTGCCGCGCGAGCAACTCGATGCCGGCGAATTACTGCCTGCCGATGTTCCTGTTGTCGAAGCGCTCAAGCAACGTCACTAAACCTTGTCAGGTGCCCGCCGACCCTTGACGCGGTCTCATAGGCGGACGAGGTGTTTGCCGGCCAGGCATCTTGGCCGGCCGGCAAAACACGTCGGCCGCTCATCTGCCAGATTCTCCGCGGGTAGCGCCGCGGCTACGTCGTCAAATACGGGCGTCAGCAGATCGAGAGCTGGAAGGAAACGTCGTGGCCCGTTTGCACGGCGCGGGCATCGATCGACGACCATTCCAGGAATCGCACCGTGAACCGGTGCTGACTGCCGCTGATCTCGGGGAACAGTGACTTGCCGCCCGCCAGGCTGACACGCAACAGTCGGCAGTTGGCGTCTTTCTGCATGCTGTGCTGGTACATGCCGTTGATCGCGACCTTGTTACCAGGCTGCGCGCTCTCGCGGATCAGCCACAGCAGTTCGGTGACGGCATCGCAGACGGGCCGGATTGCATCCATCCACTTGCCCATGTCCTGCGCGCGGCGCGTACGGGGCTGTCGAAGCCAGTGGCCGTACTCGGGCAGGTCGAACTCGCAGGTACCGCCCGGAATCGAGCTGCGGTGCTTGATCGCGTTGAGGAACTCGCAGTCCTTGAGAGGCTGCAGAAACGCGGTGCCGATTCGATTGAGTTCCTCGCGGCTGGAGCTGAGGTTGCCGATCAGCGTGTCGAGCCTTCCGCCGTCGACACCTGGCTGACTCTGGAAACGCTCGAGCACTCCGAGCTGATGATCGAGTTCCTTGTGTACGTCGCTGCGCACATCGCCACGAGACAGAATGGCGAGAATATCGAGTAACGTGGCGATAGTTGCCCGTGTCGCCCAGTCGGCGTCCTGTTCGAGGTTGTAGAGCAACTGTTGGTAGAGAAACTCGAGCCTCAGGAAGGTCCGCATACGCTCGGACAGCGGCTGTTCATAGTGCGTCGTGGCAGCGGCTGATTCGGGCGTGACGTGACTGGCAGGCTTGGCCATCCGGCTATTCTGCGTCACGCGGCATCCAGTGGCAAATGCGGGATGTGGGTGTGTGACACCGTTGGTGTCGGGACGCCGTGCGAAGGGCTAAAATGCCCGGCAAATCTGTGTTTGCGCGAGAGTAGCTGGTGAATCTACCGCTAAAAGAACTGCTGGAAGACAGGGACCGACTCGCGTTGGCACTGGGATGGCTGTTCGTTTTTGCCTGCGCCGTGCTCGTATACCTGCCTGGTCTGAGCGGTCCCTTCCTTCTCGATGACTTCGGCTCGGTCGCCGCGATGGGAAACTACGGCGGTGTACGCGACTGGGAGACTTTCAAGTCTTTCGTATTCAATGGCCACGCAGGCCCGACGGGTCGACCATTGTCGCTGCTCACGTTCCTGATCGATGCGCAGGACTGGCCTGCCGAAGCGTGGCCGTTCAAGCGCACAAACCTCGTCATTCACATTCTCAACGGTGCCCTGCTGGGGTTTCTGATTCACCAATTGCTGCGTGTTCTGGGCGCCGACAGCCGCAAGGCCGGCCGCATAGCCTGCCTGGCAGCGGCGTGCTGGTTGCTTCACCCCTTTCTTGTATCCACGACCCTGTACGTCGTTCAACGCATGTCGCAACTGGCGACGATGTTCATCCTAGCCGGCCTCATCGGCTACACGTATGGGCGAGGTCTCGTGTCAACGGCCCCTTTGAAAGCGTACCTGCTCATGAGCGTGTCGCTCGCTATCGGTACGCTGCTGGCAACGTTTTCGAAGGAGAACGGCTTGCTTTTGCCTTTGCTTGCCGGCGTGCTCGAGTTGGCTGTGCTTAGCAACGGTAAGGCGAAGACCGCCCGCCTGAACCGCGCGTGGCTCGCTGTGTTTGTGGTGGCGCCGACCGCGGTGATCTTCGCGTACCTTTTGCGATCAGCCCTTATCAGTGACTTCTTCAACGCGGTGCCACCGCGGGACTATAGTCTCTACGAACGTTTGCTGACACAACCGCGCGTGCTCGCAGACTATTTGCAGAACTGGTTCCTGCCGAAGCTGTATACAACCGGTGTATTCCAGGATCACTTTCTTAAGTCGACGAGTCTCCTGGCGCCGGTTACCACCCTTTTCAGTACTCTACTTCACGCGGCGCTGGTCGCAGCCGCTTTTTTGTACCGCCAGAGATTTCCACTGTTTACTCTGGCAGTGTTGTTCTTCTTCGGCGCGCACTTGATCGAATCCACGGTTCTCAACCTGGAACTCTATTTCGAACACCGAAACTACCTGGCGGCCGTATTCTTGTTCCTGCCGCTCATCGCTCTGATGCACGATAGGCTGGACAGCCGGACGTATGTCATTGCCGGAATTGCGATGCTGGCGTTACTCGGTGGTTTCACGCGCTATTCGGCAACAGTCTGGCAGGACATGTCCAGCATGGTGGAAGTCTCGGCGCGCAAGGCGCCGACCTCAGCCCGAGCGCAGGGTCGATACGCCACGGACCTTTTTAACGCTGGCTATCGCGAAGAAGCCCTTGCGGTACTTGATCGTGCGATCGCCGGTCCGTCGAACGACCATCCCCTACTGACGATCACGCGGTTGAATATCCTGTGTGCCGGCGAGCAGTTAACGTCTGGCGAGATCGCACGGGCGGTTCAACAACTTGGCGGCCAGTTTTACGACCCGCGGTCCATAAGGTTGTACACGGTTCTTGTCAGTTCGGTCGGAGAGCAGCGCTGCCCAGAGGTGACAGCCAGGGACTTGCAGGGCCTATTCAATGCGATGCTCGAGGTGCCGTTCAACGCCGACCCCACGAGTCTGGGCTATTCTCACCTCAAGTATTTCATGGGTCGCCTGCATATCTACAAGAACGAACCAGCCGCGGCGGTTCACGCGTTTGAGGCTTCGCTGGCGTCACGACCGGGCGCCAGCCATGCCATGCTGATGGCCGCCCTGCTGGCGAGCAGCAATTACTTTGAGGAAGCTTTGCATATCTCCGATCTCGCCATCACTCAGCTGGAGGCGGACCGGCGGTCGACCCTCAACGCCAACCGCGTGTCCGAAGCGGACATTCTTGCGTTTCGAGCTACTGTCCGGGCGGATCTCGACGCGTTGCGCGAACACGGTATCGCCAATCCAGGCGACTGACTTCGGCCCGCAAGTCGTCGAGAGTGCCGTCATTGCGAATGACGTCGTCGGCAATGGACAAACGTTCTGCACGGCTAGCTTGTGCGGCAATGATGCGCTGAGCCTGCTCCATGGTTTCCGTATCGCGCTTCAGCAGACGACGCATCTGCGTTTCCTCATTACAGTCGACAACGAGCACGCGATCGACGAATTCTCGCAGTGGTGATCCCGTCAACAGGGGTACGACAATAAGCTGGTACTCGCCGCCTGCAGAGTCAGCCTGGCGTCGGGTTTCGGCACCTATTCGCGGATGCAGGATAGCCTCCAGGTCCTCCCTTGCGGAATTGTCGGTAAAGACCAGTTTACGCATGGCGCCGCGATCCAGTCTGCCTGTCGCATCGATCATCCGCTCGCCAAATCGTTCGGCGATTTCGTCGAGCGCAGGTTCGCCCGGTGCAACGACCTCGCGAGCGATCACATCGGTGTCGATCACCGGCACGCCCAGCTCGGCAAACATCTTCGCGACCGTGGATTTGCCGCTCGCGATACCGCCGGTCAGGCCGATGCGCATTGGCGATTTCGGAATATCGTCAGGCACTCAAAGGAACATGTCGAGATACGTCGCTTTTATCGTATCTCCCCATAGCATCGCGATCCAGCCGGCCGCAGCGAGATAGGGCCCGAACGGAATCGGTGCGCTGCGCTCGTGACCGCGGAACGCCATCAGCGCGAGGCCGACGATCGCGCCGACCACGGCCGACATCAGGATGATCATCGGCAACTGCTGCCATCCGAGCCACGCACCCAGGGCGGCAAGCAACTTGAAGTCGCCGTAGCCCATGCCTTCCTTGCCCGTGACGAGCCGAAATAGCTGAAACACGGTCCACAGGCTGAGGTACCCGGCCAACGCGCCGATGATCGCGTCCTGCGGTGAAATGAACAGGGTTTCGGCGCCCGCGACGGGGTGCCAGAGACTCATCGTGAGACCGATCCACATCAGCGGCAGTACGATCGAGTCCGGAATCAACTGCGTGTCCGCATCGATCAGCGCGATCGGGATCAGCGCCAGTGTCAGCACGATAGCCATCACGGCTTCGATACCCACTCCGAAACGCCAGGCGCATATGCCAGCCATTACAGCTGTGAGCAATTCGACGACCGGGTAGCGGGCCGATATCGACACCCCGCAGTAAGCGCAACGACCTCCGAGAAACAGGTAGCTGACTACCGGTATGTTCTGCCAGGCCTTGATCATCGCGCCGCAGGACGGACACCGCGACCTTGGCGCCACGAGGTTGAATCGGCCTTCTGGAAGTTCGTGCTCCGGTTGCGTCTTGGTGATTTCCTCACACTGCTCACGCCATTCGCGTTCCATCATGATGGGCAGACGATAGATGACGACATTGAGGAAGCTGCCGACAACGAGGCAAAACGCAAAGACGACCGCGACAAACAGGATCGGGTTTTCGGCGAACAGGTCGGGCATTGACAGCCTCCAACGAAAACGGCGTTCGGAGTTTCCTCCGAACGCCGTATTGTAGCAATCCCTGTAGCCGGATTAGACGACCGCGCCCAGCTTGAAGATGGGCAGGTACATGGCGACGACGAGACCACCGACGAGTACGCCGAGAATTGCCATGATGAGCGGTTCGAGCAGGCTCGACAGATTGTCGACGGCGTTGTCGACGTCCTCCTCATAGAAGTCGGCGACCTTTGCCGACATGTCGTCGAGGGAACCCGACTCTTCGCCCACGGCGATCATCTGATTAACCATGTTGGGGAAGAGCTCAGTGTTCTCCATGGCCTGCTGCAGGCGCTGACCCGTAGCAACTTCGTCGCGCATCTGCAGCACGGCTTCCTCATAAACGATATTGCCCGTGGCACCTGCGACTGATTCCATGGCTTCTACGAGGGGTACGCCTGCCGCGAACATCGTCGAAAGCGTACGTGCGTATCGTGCTATCGACGCTTTCTGCATGATCGGGCCGATAACTGGTACTTTGAGCATCACGCGGTCGATGAAATGACGCATCTTGCGGGAACGCTTCTTGAAGTACAGAAACGCGCCTATGGCCGCACCGATCGCAATAGCGAGGTACCAGCCTTGGTTTCTAACGAAAGCCGACAGGTCGATGACCATCCGCGTGAAGGTCGGCAAGTCGGCGCCGAAGCCTTTGAAGAGGTCTTCGAACGACGGGATAACGAAGATTAGCAGGATTGTCGTTACGACAAAGGCGACGACGAGAACCGCAGCCGGATACGTCAGCGCCTTCTTGATCTTCTTCTTGATTGCCTCGGTCTTTTCCTTATACGTTGCGATCTTGTCGAGCAACGTTTCGAGGGCACCCGCCTGTTCACCCGCCTCGACGAGATTGATGAACAGGTCGTCGAAATACAGCGGGTGCTTGGCAAGCGCTTCTGCGAGGGAACTGCCGCCTTCGACATCGGTTTTGATGTTCAGGATCAGCTTCTGCATGGCTTCGTTTTCGTGGCCATTGCCGACGATTTCGAAAGCCTGCACGAGGGGAATACCTGCCGCGAGCATCGTCGCAAGCTGGCGCGAGAAGATCGCGATATCGCCGGACGTGATTTTGCCACGACCGGCGAATAGGCTCTTCGGCTGTTTCCGGATACGGGTCGGCACGACGCCCTGGCGACGCAGGTCCGCGCGTACCGCGGCCTCGTCCGATGCCAGGCTCTTGCCCTTGACCTTTTTTCCGCTCCGGTCGGTTCCCTCCCAAAGGAACGGCTTACTGCCTGCAACTGCTGTCTCAGCCATGTTTCTTGTCCGCTAAATCGGTAAGACTCTGATTCAATTACTCAATTGTAACCCGGTTGACCTCGACAAGGCTGGTAACCCCGTCCTTGACTTTGTTCAATCCGGCACGTCGTAAATCGATGACACCCTCGCTAGCCGCCTGGTCGGCGATCTGCATGGCATTGCCACCTTCCATTATGATGCGACCCATCGCCTCGGAGACCTCCATGACCTGGAAGATACCGAGACGGCCCTTGTAGCCGCCATTGCACTGTTTGCACCCTTTCGGGGCAAAGACCGTAACACCGGCATCCAGCTCTTCCGCGGTGAACCCTTCCTTCTCGAGTGCTTCACGCGGCACGTCGATTGGCTCCTTGCAGTTGTCGCACAGGCGACGTGCGAGGCGCTGTGCGATGATCAGGCTGACCGACGTCGCGATAGCATAGGGCATGACGCCCATATCGACCATGCGGGTCAGCGTCTTCGGTGCGTCGTTCGTATGCAGCGTCGACAACACGAGATGACCGGTCTGGGCGGCTTTGATCGCGATCTCGGCCGTCTCGAGGTCGCGAATCTCGCCGACCATGATCACGTCGGGATCCTGGCGCAGGAAGGCTTTCAGCGCCGAGGCGAAAGTCAGGCCCACTTTCGGGTTGACGTTGACCTGGTTAATGCCGGGGAGGTTGATTTCCGCGGGATCCTCGGCTGTCGAGATGTTCCGGTCCTCGGTATTGAGGATATTGAGGCCCGTGTACAGCGAGACCGTTTTGCCGGAACCCGTCGGACCCGTTACGAGGATCATGCCGTAGGGCTTGGCCAGATGCTTCTCATACATTGCGCGCTGGTGGTCTTCATAACCCAGCATCTCAATGCCGAGCTTGGCGCTGGACGGGTCTAGGATACGCAGAACGATCTTCTCGCCGAACAATGTCGGGCAGGTGTTCACACGAAAATCGATCGCCCGCGTTTTGGACAGCCGCATCTTGATACGGCCATCCTGGGGTACGCGGCGTTCCGCGATGTCCATGCGCGACATGACCTTGAGGCGCGCGCAGACCTTGTTGGCGAGCACGACCGGCGGCTTCGCGACCTCGCTCAACACGCCGTCGAGGCGCGTGCGTACGCGGAAGTACTTCTCGTACGGCTCGAAGTGGATATCCGATGCACCGCGCTTGATCGCGTCGAGCAGCACCTTGTTGACGAAGCGAACGACCGGCGCGTCCTCGATATCATCGCGCTGCACATCCTCTTCTTCCTCATCGGGACCGACATCGAGATTCTCGAGATCGAAATCGTCGTCGTCGAGATCGCCCATGCTCGTGTCAACGGCTTCGATCGCCTTGTTGACCCGTTCTTCGAGCTTGTCCTGCTCGACGACCACGGGATCCACGCGCAGGCTGGTCGCAAACTTGATGTCGTCGATCGCTTGCAGGTTTGTCGGGTCGGCTATCCCCAGGAAGATGCGTTGCCCGCGCTTGACCAGCGGCAACACGCGATGCTTGGCAATGAGTTTCTGGTCGACCGCGCGAATGACGTCGATATCGATCTCGACCGCGTCGAGGTCAAGCAATGGGACGCCGAATTCGTGCGAGGCGGCGACCGCGATTGCGCGCGGGTCGGCCAGTTCTTCACTGACGAGATGGGCTATCAGCGAGACCTTTTCCTTCCTGGCGGTTTCAGTGGCCTCCTGCAACGATTCCTCGGAGACGATGCCGTCCTGCACGAGGCGCCGCGGCAGGCCCGCGAGGTTGGATTGTGAAGCCGTTGCTGCCATGCAATTCCCAAGCGTCAGGTTTCTGTCAGCGTTACAGTCTCACTGATCCAAGTGCCCGATTCAACTGGATTTTGTGCGGTCGATCACAGTTACGGAATTTGATTAAGTAAAACACCGTATTAGCGACTATTTCGCGGTTTTGCGGCCCCATCCGGGCTCGTCCGGTCCGGGTCGCTTCAATTGTTACGGCAGGTCGAGGGCAGGTAACGCTGGTCCACGGTTGGCGGCACGTAGGCACTCGTGACGCCGTTGCCCGTGAGCGGTGCGCCGCCAGCCGGCACAGGTGCAAAGCCGCACCGCCAGACAACCGCATTGCCCGTTGTCAGGTAGGGCGTGAACGAGATCACTCCTCCGACGATGGCAGCATGGGCGTCACCGCCGTAGGTGACGACAACGCGTCCCTCATCAACGTCGACTTGCGATACGTACTTGCCTTTCGTGTCGGTTGGGTTGGGGGTCATGCCGGCTTCGGCGCGGCCAGCGGGAGGTTCGCCGGTGTTATTGAATGAATCTATCACAGGTGTCTTGGCGCCTGTGGCCATGTTGATGCCTTCGGCCACCTGAGCGCGAACAGTGTAGGTCTGGTAGGCGGAAACGGCCAGCGAAGCCAGTATGCCGATGATCGCGACGACGATCATCAGTTCGATAAGCGTAAAGCCGGACTGCTGGTTCTTCATGGTCTCGCTCATGCCCAAAGCTCCAAATATTCTAACGCAGGACGCACGGTTCCAAACAGGACCTGGATCACGTCCGGCACAATGCAACCGGCTATGTTAAACGGTGTCTTTCCTGTTGATTTTTCAACAAAAAAAGCCCCGGGTTACCGGGGCTTTTCGATCCTTCGTCCAGAGCACGATGCTCCAGAGGTCGTGCCTAGCGGCAAGCGGCCGGAAGGTGCTTCGGTGCGATGGTCGCGCCATTCGACGAGCAAGCCCATTCGATGCTGCCCGCGTTGGTCGTCGGCGACAGCTGAAGCGTACCGACACCGTTGATTGTCGCGTGAGCGTCATTACCGTATGCGACGGTGACGACACCAGCAGCAACCGTGACAGAGAGAACGTACTTGCCGTTAATGTCGGTCGCGGTCGGAGCAATACCGGCCGTCGTGTTGTCCGACGGGAAACGGCCCGTGTCCATCGTGAACTCGGATACGGCAGCCTTGGCGCCGCCAGCCAGGTTCAGACCTTCAGAAACCTGTGCGCGAATCGTGTAATCCTGGTAAGCCGGGATAGCGATTGCAGCGAGGATACCGATGATCGCTACGACGATCATCAGTTCGATAAGCGTAAAACCCTGTTGCTTCTTCATTACTTCATCTCCATGAACGTAAGCGTACAAATACGTAACGGCGAAATCGCCTGTACCCGTACTTAAGCAAACGCTGTGCCAGTTTTTCGTGATCCAGGTCAAGTTATTGATCAAAAGATGGTTTTGCGCCACGGTTCGACGTAATCACCGTCGCTACGAAGTGACAGAAACGGTCCCAACTGTCGCTTTGTGTCACTAAGTGACAAAAAATGTCAGTTTCCGGATTACTCAATTCCGAGTTTCTTGATCCGGTATCGCAGTTGCCGAAAAGACAGGCCCAGCAGCTTGGCAGCGGCAGTCTTGTTGTAGCGGGTCTTCTCGAGCGCTTCGATGATCGCCTGGCGCTGCACGTCCTCAACCTGTTCCCCGAGCCTGCCCGCCAGGGCCGGCCGAATTCCGGACGCCTCGTTGGACGAGCGCATGTGAAGATCGGTGGCAGAGATCGGGCCGTCGGTGCACAGCGTAACGGCGCGCTCAAGCACGTTCTCGAGCTCCCGCACATTGCCTGGGAAGGCATAGCGGAGCAGCGCCTCGCGCGCACCGTCGTCGAGCGACGAGGACGGATTGAGCCGCCCCAGGATGTGCTCGGCCAGCAACAGGATGTCGTCGCCGCGTTCCCGAAGCGCCGGCACCCGGAGCTCGATGACGTTTATCCGGTAGTAGAGATCCTCGCGAAATTCGCCGTCTGCGACCATCCGGGACAGCTTCCTGTGCGTTGCCGACAAGATGCGTATATCGACGCTTTCTTCTTTTGACGCGCCGACAGGGCGAACCTTCTTCTCCTGGATGACGCGCAACAGTTTCACCTGCATCGCGAGCGGCAGGTCCGCGATTTCGTCCAGGAAGAGAGTGCCGTCGCGCGCGCACTGCACGAGACCCGCCTTGTCGTTGACCGCTCCGGTGAACGCACCCTTGCGGTGGCCGAAGAATTCGCTTTCCATCAGGTCGGCGGGAATTGCGCCGCAGTTGACCGGCACGAACGGTCCCTCGGCGCGCGGGCCGCTGTCGTGGATCATCCGGGCCACCAATTCCTTGCCGGTTCCGGACTCGCCTGAAATATGCACCGGTGCTTGCGACTGGGCAACCTTGCTGATCATCTCGCGCAATTCGTGTATCTGGCTCGATTCACCCAGCAGCTTGGAACTGCCGGTATCGGCTGGCGCTTTCACCCGTAGCGCGTTTTCTATGATTGTGCGCAGGTTGCCGAGGTCGAGCGGCTTTGAAATGAAGTCGAAAGCGCCCAGCTTTAGCGCCTGGACGGCCGTCTCGACGTTGCCGTGAGCCGTAATGACGGCGACCGGCACGCCGGCCGCATTGCTCTGCATCCATTCGACTAGTTCAAGGCCGTCGCCGTCGGGCAGGCGCATATCCGTGAGGCAGATATCGAAATCCTGCGCTGCCAGCAACGCTTTGGCGCCTGCAACGTCTCCGGCCGTCTCCGTGCGGATTTCCATGCGGCCCAGGGTCAACGACAGCAGCTCGCAGATATCGGGTTCGTCATCGATGACCAGGGCTAGCGGTTGGCTCATTCGTCGTCCTGTCTGTCCCAGCGATCGGGATCGGCAAACACGATACGGAAGATACTGCCTC
>JAAUYD010091934.1_pt1 | contig 33969 bp, 32 predicted proteins | sample 7278101 | NCBI WGS metagenome assembly JAAUYD01 (sample SAMN14350128, study PRJNA611818) | marine sediment metagenome | isolation source: surface marine sediment (0.6m) | place: French Polynesia: Moorea | collected 2018-08
ATGCCGGCGTCATCAATGTGCGACCTTTGCCGCTTTCGCTGCATCTACCCCTAGACAGGTGCCCTGTGCCGTCTTGCCAGGCCACTTGACCGTGAATGGGGATCACAAATGAAGCAGATCGTTGCGCTATCTCTCTCGTTCTTTGTCTTTTCTCTGACTTGTTCACCAGCGTCGGCGATAGTGATTCGTCACGACGTGCCGGACTCGAAATACCTCGAACTGGCCACGAGCGTTCCCTCCCCAGTCGTCTTGCTCACCAACAAAATGGGATCCGCCGACGGCATGGGGACCTGGGTCGCGCCCGACTGGATACTGACGGCGGCCCACGTGGCCGAGATGATTTCGGTCGGCGACAACGTTGGACCTGAACGAGAACATCGAGTCGCCGAAGTGGTCATCCACGCCGATTGGCCAGACATGCCGGTCGATGTCGCGCTTATCCGGGTTTCGCGAGCGGCCATGGACGTCAATCCCGTCGACGTCTGTCCGACGACCATCCCCGATGACGCAACTGCAATCTTTGTTGGCGCCGGCGATTCCGGCGACGGCAAGACGGGTCCTGTTCACGCAGACGGCAAGATGCGGGCGGCACAGAATGTCATTAGTTCGGTGGGCGAGCTATTTGTTACGTTCGTTTTCGATGCACCCGATTCAGAAGCCGCAGAGGAATTGGAAGGGATCAGCGGGCCCGGGGACAGCGGCGGTCCGGCCTATCTGCGCATGAATACCGGGTTTTGTGTAGTCGCTGTCAGTTCAGGTCAGGACGCGCAACCGACGGGTGGTCTCAACGGCCGGTACGGCGTGGTCGAGTTCTACAGCCGTGTCGACGTATTGCGCGACTGGATCATGGAGGTCACCGCAGGACCCAACTAGCGCCGTCTCGATCTACGTGCAGAGTTCTCGACGATGATTTCCCCTTCGAAATCGTGTACCGTCAAACCCCCTTATGACGAATCTGTGGAACATAGAACTTATGTGGAAGTTTGTAATCATCGCGGTAGCTCTGGTGATCTCTGGTTGCGCAACGGTAGACACCGCATCCAGGCAGGAGTCAGACGCTGAATTCGACAAAGCTGTTGCAGCGCACAACGAGACTTCTGAGAAGAAAGAAAAACTCGTCTGCAGGTTCGAAAAGACAACTGGTTCTAACTTCAGAGAAAAGGTTTGTCGCACGGTAGCTCAGATGGAACGCGATCGCGAAGAAGCTCGCAAAACGCTGAGCAGGTCGTCTACCGCCAAGGGCTTGGACGACCGCTAGACCGACATTTAATGGTGGCGCGCTCCCGAATCAGTCTGAACCTGTGACCTCTGCCAGATAGGCCTCCCAGGTCCCCTCGGGCGTCCAGATAGCCTCCAGATCTTTGCGTGCCTCGGCTTCCGCTACACCGCCTTGTGTAACGCGATACGCATAGGTCATTGCAGATGCGCGATAGTTAGCCTGACACTGAACCAGAATGTTCTCTCCCTGGTTTTCAGACATCACCCGACTGAACTCTGCGAAATTATCGCGTGTCGGTTCCTTCCACACGACCGGTACGTTGACCCATTGGATCCCGGCCTCCGCCAATCGTTTCTGATGAGCCTCTGGCGGCGCATCGCGAAGATCGACAACGAGCGTTACGCCTTGCTCGACTAGCTCAGCAATGCCATCGCCGACGATGTGCCCGCCCGTTGCCAGCCCTGGATCGATACGGTGGAAATTCATCGTTGGCCCTGTATGAGCTGTTTCTGCCTCATTGTCGGCAGTGGCCGACTCTTGATTGCAGCCGCCTGGCGCGAGAACGATCAGGAACAGCAAAGAAGCGGTATTGAATCGCGTATTCATGAGGTACCTCATTAGGTGGTCGTAGCAATTGATTTCGCCGCAAGCAAATTGTTTATCCCAACAAATCGGAACAACTTGCTAGAGCCACTGTTACAGATCTGAATTTTCTTGTAACTCATTCAGTCGCCGCGCATTGGCGCGCGCTCTCGTTGCTCGCCGATCGTCGTGGCCAGCCAGCGCGGCGACCGACTGCTCGATAAACACCCTGGCTTCGTCCATTCGCCCGGCTTGCAACAACGCCCTTCCATATTCAGACATCGTGCCTCCGACAAGCACGTTGTCATCTGAATAGTCAGCGCGACGGATCTCGAGCGCTCTGTCCAGAATCGGTAATGCTTCTTCTTGTCGACCATCCGACGTAAGCACAGCCCCTAATTCGGTCAGTGCTGACGCAACGTATTGGTGGTTGTCATCAAGGGCCTCTGAATAGATATCGAGTGCCGTTCGAAGATTCTGTTCCGCTTCTGCCAGGGATCCCTTGTCATGCAACAGGATTGCGAGACTCGTCATGTCATACCCTACATACGGGTGTCGCGCTCCACGAGTCTCTATGTCGATCTCCAGCGCATTCCTGTACGCAAACTCGGCCTCGTCATAGTTGCCCTTTGCATGGTAAATGCCGCCCTGAATCGAGAGCGTCGTGGCGACGAGGTCGTGGTTTTCACCAAGAATTCGTCGCGTCGCGTCAATGGCTTGGTTTAACGTTTTTTCTGCGGCGTCGAGATCGCCTTTGGATCTCAGGAGTACGCCGAGATTCTGAAGGTAATACGCCATGAGGGGATGATCGCTCCCGGCCGTTGACTCGACGATTTCGATCGACTCCCGCAACAACGCTTCTGTCTCGTCCAGATTGCCGCGAATCTGCAATATGCGGGCGAGCGTGTTCTTTGCTTCGGCCAACTCGATACCATAACTGGCGCTGTCGGGTGCATAAATGTCGATACTTTCGTTAGCGAAGGACTGCGCGCTGTCAAGCTCGCCCATCGCGAGATGAAGTTCCGCCAGGTTGTAGAGATTCTCGGCAACCTCTTTCGACGAATGGCCCTTCGCTTTCCGATGTACGGCAAGTGATTCCTCGAGCAGTGCTCTTGCCCTTTGGTACTCCGCTTTGCGAATCAGCGCTTCAGCCAGCTCGTTCTTGCCCCGTGCAACGTCTGGGTGATCAGCTCCCATGCTTGCCTCACGCAGCTCGAGTGAGCGCTCGAGCATTTCAATAGAGGGCGCGTACTCGCCGAGGTTCAGATAGACACGCCCGATTGTCTCCATCAGTTCTGACTGAACCTCAGGTCGGTCATGGAGCTCGGAACGGATTCGCATCGCACCCGAAGCAAGAATTTCTTTTGCAGTAATATCGAGTCCGCGCGCATTCGCTGGGTCCGGGGCGTTAAAGATATCTTCGAGGAATTGGCTAACTTCCAGCGCATGATCACGCTCCGCCGCAATCCTCTCATTCTGAAAAAAAAGCGCGACCGTGAACGCCGTCAATAAGGCCACGCCAACGGCACTCATCGCGACGCCGATCGAATGGCGCCCCACGAATTTCGTGGCGTGGTATCGCCAGGATGGTGGGCGAACAGATATCGGCAGTGAGTTCTTGTGGAGCCGGATGTCCGTTCCCATCGATTGCGCCGATTCGTATCGATTGGCCGGATCCTTGCGAAGCGCCGTCAACACAATGGTGTCAAGATCACCTCGAAGTGATTTCGCCAGAGAGTGCGCCGTCGTCCGCCGGTCATAAGCGATCTCGTCGAGGATATTTGTCGACTTCCTGGCTCTCGCAAACTGCATCGCATAGGACCGATCCAGCACCACATCGCTGGGTTTCTTAGGCGTCTGGTAGCACACCTTTTTTGCAAACTCGGCCGGGCTTACGTCTTCGAGGTAGAACGGCGGTGAACCGGTTAACAGTCGATAAAGTAGAAGACCAAGCGCGTAGGTATCCGTTGCCGTTGATATAGGATCGTTGAAGATTTGTTCTGGCGCGGCATTCTCCGGTGTCATGACACTGGCGCCGTCGCGCGTCAAGCCGATGGCGGCTATTCCCTCCTCGTCTATGAGTTTCGCAATGCCGAAATCCAGCAGCTTGGGTGTTCCGTCGCTCTGAACCAGTATGTTTGACGGTTTAATGTCCCGGTGAACGACAAGATTCTGATGTGCGTAGTGCACGGCGGCGCATATCTTTTCGAACATTGTCAGTCGTTCATCAACGGAGAGTCGGTTTACGTCGCAGTACGTATCCAGACGCACGCCATCGACGTACTCCATGACAAGATACGGAACACCATCGGTCGTTGTACCGCCATCCAGCAGTTTCGCAATGTTGGGGTTATTCAGGTGGGCGAGAATCTGGCGTTCGGCCTCGAGACGTGCCTTCGTCAGCGGATCGACCAGCCGCTGCCGTCCCAGCTTGATAGCAACCTTCTGGTCGAATAGTTCGTCGTTGCGCCGCGCGAGGTAAACCGTTCCCATGCCGCCCTGCCCGAGCATACGTTCGACACGGTATTTTCCGATGCGAGCGCCCTCTTCTGCCGCAGCGGTCGACCGTCCGCGGCTGAATGTCGTTTCGATTGCGCCGCCAATGATTCCCTCAACGGTCGCATCGATCGACGAATCGCAGCTCAGAAGATCAAGAACATACCGATGGAGTTCAACGTCATCCCCGATCTGCTTGGCAACGAACGCTTCTCGCTTTTCGACGGGCAGCTCTAGCGCGGCACCGAAGACATCGTTGACTTGTCGCCAACGATCACCGGATAGATCAATCTTCGCCGAGCTCATTGGCAAGCCACGCTTTTCCAAAGCGCAATTCGCGGTCGACGGTTGCGGCAGAAATGCCCAGGGCCTGCGCTGACTCGTCGTAGGTCATCCCGCCAAAATAGTGCAATACGAGGATGTCGCTCTTTCTTGCATCAATTTCGTGAAGCCTCTCGAGAGCGTCATCGATTTCAAGCAACTGTTCGGTTGTGTCATCCCCTGCAATAACCGTGTCATTCAACGTGATTGCCGGAATCCCATCGCCCCGCTTCTGAGCCTGCCTGGATCGACCGTAGTCGGTGAGAATTCGTCGCATCAGGCGAGCCGCCACGGCGAAGAAGTGAGCCCGGTCGGCGTACTGGATGTCAGCATCGACCAGTCTCGCGAAGGCCTCGTGAACCAGCGCCGTTGCCTGAAGCGTGTGGCCCTTCCTCTCGCCACGCAAGTGCCGACGCGCAATTCGGCGGAGGTCGTCGTAAATGAGCGGCGTGAGTTGCTCCAGCGCTTCCTGGTTGCCTTCTCGCCAGTGGCGGAGCAACGTTGTGACGGTCGATTGCTCGTTCATCTGACCATTCTGCCCTATGTCTGCGATTCCGCAATGCTGGCTTGCCAGCGCGGCTGTGCAGGTGATCGCGCCTGCTCGTTTGACTTTTGCGCAAAAACCTGTGCGATAGATGGTCATAAATTACTACAATAAGGTTGTTAGACGAATACAAATGCATAAAAAGGAGAAGAAAAATGGCAGAAGGTAGTCGCCCTCCACAGACACTGGCTTTGATGGCCGCCGCCGGCGTTGGCGGATTTATCGGCACTATCCTGGCGATCGTCGTCGTCAAGGTGCTTGTTGGCACCTGTTGCTGCAATGCTATGGATGGAAAGCACGCCGCTGTGTTTGAAGAGCCCGTTCGGGCGGAAGTACAGTTGGCGCAGACGAACTAGTTCCACTGACAAATCGCGCCAGGCCCGGCCGGGCTTTGCCGGGCCTGGTCGCATTGACGCGTAAGACCGCGTCAATTCACAGCACGCCAGAGCCACTGCTCAGCTACTGCTGAGCTCGCCATCGCTGACAATCGCCAGAAGCTTCCAAAGCGCTCAGTCGTCGTTCAATGGGACAAACCCTCGCCAGGTGCGCCGGGTCAGTCAGCGGGAAAGTCCGTGCCGGATTACCCACCAGGATCAGCCGCACTGCTGCCCCGCGTGCGGCAATGTCGAAGTACCACCCGTCCGTTTGACAGTTCCTGATTGGGTTGCCGCGGTGATTCGCGCAAATGACCTGGCGCATCAACCGCGTGAGGACGCGTTCCCGTACCTGGGCACTGGTATTAGTGCCGCCAGGGCCGATGCCGATCTCGCGCAAGAGTCGACGCGTGTCCGGCCCGGGAGACCGGGTAGAGCCTGCATTGCCACCTTCAGCAATCAGGGCCTCGCGTTCCCAGACGTACTCCATTTTGATCATATCGACCTGATCCGTGAGCTGCTGGTCACCCGTCCGCTGGAACATGTCGATCACAAAGTTCTCACGACGCTCATTATTCGTCTCCAGTCGGTTGCTGACCGTTTCGAGGTAAGGGCCTGGATCGGTGGTTCCATCCGGCATCGCGTTAACCAGCGTGCTGTAGGCCTGTGCGCCGTAACGCCGTATGTTGGATGCGACAGCGCCGCTCCCCGGCAGGAAGAAGTTGAGTCCTAGTTCCAGTCCCTGCTGGACGAAACCCGCGATCATGCGGTTCTGCAACTCCTCCTGGTTATCCTGGGCTACCTGGTATCGGTACCAGTTCGTGAAGTCCCGAAGTGCCTGCGCCGAGCCAATCTCGACGGATCGAATCGAATCCGTCGTGTACTCGCGCAGCGGAACCTCGGCTTCAGCCATGGCCCGCAACAGATCCTGGTGTCCGTTCGGGTTGCCCACAATCTCGGAACCCTCATCGAAATCACATACTCCGCAAGCCAAAGCCGGTGAAGCACTTCCCACGAAAACGAACAGGGATATCATTAGTAAGATTCTGCGTTTCATTTCAAGTCTCCGCTAGCTCGTCGAAGTAGAGTGTCGCCTCATCGGTTGCGACTCGACCGGTTGATTGCCGGCTACCGTCCTGAAGACGCCAGTTGATCTCGTACTCGTATTCGTACTCTTCAGCCGGCAACATGAAGGTCACGACATCCGACAGGCCCTGGCCGTCTCGAGGCCGCAGCGACACGCGTTTCGACTGCTCTCTGTCTCCTAGTTGGTAGTACAGTCGAATGTCGACAGATCGGACGTTCGCCGAAGCGATGTCCGCCGCATCGGCATCGAGAAAGACGCTTCGACGTTGATAAGGCGGTACGACCGTGATCGCGTTTGCAGTTCCGCTCTGCCAGTCCTCATCGACGGTGGCACCGCCAAAGAAGCTCCAGATCGTGCGATATTCGTACTGCTCGAAGTTACTGTCCGGCGAATCCGCGAGCCTTGCGTACACCATCTTGAAGTTGTTCGCTGACTGCTGGAAGTTGTTTCGATCGATACGTATCTCGTCGTTGGAGAATGTTCCGTTGTCATGTCGCTTCCGCAGCACAACTGTCACAAAGTTGATGTACTCGCCGAAGTCAGAGACGTTCAGCCCGTCAACGAACACCGGAATCTCGCGCTGTTGGTGGGCTGTCTCTGTAATGTTCACGGTTCGGAACACACGTTCGTCGCCGAGGTACGCGGTGAGGTTGCCAATGTTTTCATCGAAACGATGTTCAATGGATCCGACCGTGTACTTGTTGAGATCGATCGTGAACCTGCCCGACTGCCGCACGCGCTTCATCCGGTACGACGCGACGATAGTCAATGCTGGCAGTTCCTCCAGTTCCTCATCCTCGCCAGCCGATGACGCGCGCGATTCCGCCTCACTTGCCTCGCCTTCTTGCTCGCTCAGTGAGTTTCTGTGGGTACTTGCGTCGTTGCGCCGGTTTCCGGCCGTCGTTTCATAGCGCTGCGCCTGAGCATTCCACTGCGCCGCCATCGCCTGGTAGTTCTGGCGTTCTTCATCGGTTTCAGCCTCTCTCGCGCGACGCTCGTAAATCGCGGCGCGACGTCGTGCCGCTTCCGCGCGCTCGTCCATCTCCTGGGCGCCAGACTCGGCAGCCTCAAGTGACGACCGGGTTTCGGTCGCGCGTGCCCGAGCACCCTCAGCCTTGCCGCGCAGTTCCGCGTTTCGCTGGTTACGTTCCCTCGCGGCGTTATTTGCCTCCCGTGTCTCCGCACGGCGCTGTTCCAGCAGCTGTGAAGCCTTGCCGAGCATGCTGTCCGTACCGCCTGCACCCGACAGTTGCGCCATGGTCGGGGTTCCGGATGAATCGCCACGTTCGAACATCATCTGCGTAAGACGGTCGTAAGCCGAGCTGATCAGAGCGTCCATCTTGTCGTCGCCACCGACCTGGTTCACTTTGATTGCACCCGTCCGCCGCAGATCCTCGAACGTGGCATCGATCTCGGCCTGCAGGTATGGCGTCGCAACACCGGCATTGAAGTTATCGTGTGAGTAGACGCGTTCAAAGTCGGCCTCGATCGATCCCTGCATCGGAGAACGGAAGCCGTCGATTTCCATATTGAATGAGAAGGAGATGTCCGGCGTTGTGCTGTTGAACGACTCCCACAACCGTTCCGTGCCTTGACGGGTCAGGCTGATCGAGACGGCCGCTTTGCTGCCCTCAAGGAGAGGCGCTTTGCCAATGCCGAGCACCTGATCGGTGAACTCTGACTCCGCATTCGCGAACGAGGAGATTAGTGCGAAGGTTCCGGACTTGAATGCCACCGGCCCGATCAAGCGTCCGTTCGGGTTGATCCGGCGCAGCTCATTGCGAGCTTCGGAGAGCTGCTCGTCGGTTACGCCAAGCTCAACCAGCGCGTGAACGATGCCACCACCGTCGGCCTTGTCGCGCTCTGCGTCCGCGGTCGCGGACGGCTCAATGTATCGGACAAACGAAAACTGAGGTCGCCCGTCCGGGTGTTCAGCAAGCCGCAGTTTGTCAGCGACGTAGTAGTAGTCGTTCGGGCTCTTTGCCGATGGGAACACAGTCAGTTCACCGGCCCGGACTTGCCGGTCGATAGTCACTTCCTGTCCGTGGGCTGGTGCTGCGAACAGCAGCACCAACGATGACACTGAAAGAATGAGTTTATGCAGGTACTTCATCATTCGCCCTCCCCTAGGAAGATATTGAATCGCTCGAGTTGGTCACCAGCCTCGGCAAGAACGGCGGACTTGGCCGCGTCGACGACCTCGCTGGTCACCTCGTCCAGCAGATCCGTCTCCCATTCCTCGGGAACCGCGGCGTAGATATAGTCATTGCTGACGATCTTGCTCCACTCTGTTGCCATGGCGCCCTCGCGGCGATGATTGAATACAAGCCGGTAGACGTAGCCTTCAGCGGACCGGTTCATAAAGACCGTTTCTGCAACGGTTGGCACACCACCACTAATTCGCAACTGGATATTTCGCTTGGCTTCATCGCCAAGCCGTGGATATCGGACTTCGGCCGTTACGCGAGTGACACCCGCGCTCTCAAGCTCGTCGAGATCACCGTCCAACTCGATCGTGCGTCTTTGTAGCGGCGACGCTATCGCGTTTCCGCCCCAGTCCCCTGTCTGCCACTGCGGGTTCTCGGGGTATGTCTTGTTACCGCGGAACGACATCTGCACTTTGTATTCAAAGGTTCCGACGTTTGGGTCTTCACCGCGCGCATAGTCAATTGAAGCCTGTGTGCCTTTTTCTTCGATATAGTCGGCATCAAATCGAGTCGACTCCGTAAAGACGTCCCCATTGCCTCGCGTCTTGCGGACGTTGATCGTTGCGAAGTTGATCTCGCTGCCGTACAGATCCTGATCCTCGGCGTCGACGATAAAGACCATATCGCGCCACTCGAACATCGGATCGTCCAGCACGACGGACTGAACCGCATGTGGATCAGAGGCCGCCTCCGCGTACCAGCTCTTGAGATTACCGACAACCTGCAGGGGCCAGCGCAGCGAGAGTTTGTAGTCCATGCGGAATACCTGGCGCCCTCGTTGAACGCTGCTCGAGATCTTGTTTACGTTGTAGGTGTACTTTTGGCCTTTGCGAATATCGAGATCCTGGTTTTCTTCGTCCGGATCGGCCGTTCGATTGGGCTCGGGCGGTTTGCCGGCGTCAGACATCGCATTAATGAAGTAGTTGATGAACGCCTCGCGGATCTTCGTTACTCGTTCATCCGCGACGCGCTCTTCGAACTCGAACGTGATGTACCGGCGTTCGGCCAGGAAGCTATATTCCTCGCGCATTTCATCGTAGGAGTACTCGTACACATTTCGCGACGACGATGTGCAGAAGATCATGAAGCAGCCGGTCTTGCCGCTCTCCCGACCGACGTTGGTTCGCTTGTACTCGGCCTCAATCGTTTGAGACTCGCGCGCGATGCGACTCCAATCGATGATCACCTTTCCCTTCGCCGCCGGCAGCTGAGTTTCGTAAGCGAGATTGAATACTGCGGTCACGTCCGTGATTGTCGACTCGGGCGCGAATGTCTTGTCGAGCAATTGGGCACCAACCGCGTCCACGGTCGCCGCGGCCGCGGCCTTCCCGCCCGGCACCAACGGTGCCTGTCCCGAAGTGATCAGGGATTCACGACGCTCTCCGTCCTGCAGCGTTGCCGAGACAATCGAGAAGCTGGGTTCATTGCCGGCTGCCGGGAATAACGGTGCGGCGCCCTTGAGCTCGCCGTTATGCTCACTTTCTATCAACGCTCGCAGTTCGGCTTCCTGTTCGGTAGTCAATCCCCACTTCACGAGGAAGTGAAGCAGACCGCCCGTTACACCCTGACCGTCCTCATTGGAGCCTGTGATGTACTTCATGAACAGGAATTCCGGGCGATTGTCGTCCGACATCGCGACGGTCAGGCGGGGCGGCAGGTAGTAATAGCCCGTCGTTGCCCGACGTCCCGCTTCGCCATACAGCACCACGTCCGTTCCGTCCGACAGAATCAGAGAGATTCGTTTGTCGTCGTCCAACACAACGGCACTTGCCGTGGTGCCGATTATCATCAGGACGATTGCGATGATCGTCGTCATGGCTTTGTTCAATGCGTACTGCGTTTTCATGGTTATTCTCCTTGCGAGAACTGGAGTCGCGCCCGATTCATTCGGGTACCTCGTCCACAAAGATGAAGCTGAGATCGTCGCGGCCTGCGGCGCGACGGTGCACGCCCCCCGACATCAACCAGGTGACCTGGTAGTCATATTCGTAGTGACCTTCGGGCTGGACGAGCAGGAATGGTTCGATAGGGCCAGTCGTTGAGCCGGGACGGAACGTGCGTCTCTGCGATTTCCGCTCACCGAAGAAGTCGCTGGTGACTTCGACAACAACGGCGCGAACATCGGCCGCCGCAAGAGAAGACAAATCGCCTTCTACAAAGATTTCCTGACGATGGTATGGGGCATCCAGGCCGATACTGGGCATTCCCGTGGTTGTCCAGGGAGCGGTATATGACCCTCCGCCCAGGAAATTCCAATCAGTCTGATAGTCGAACTTAAGCCAGTCTTCATCGCAGTCATCGCCGTTGCTGTTGTAGGTCAATGGCCCCAGCGTGTCGCCGACATCAGCATTACTTGCGTCGACGATTAGCTGTCGGATGGTGGGCTCACCTGAGTCGTGTGATTTGCGCAGCGTAACGCCAACGTAGTTTACAAACGTACCAAACTCGGGTCTCAGCGCGCCGTCGACCAGGACAAAAACGCGGCGCTGCTCGAATGCACAGTCTCCGGTTGACTCAATGCGCACGAAGCGCTCGTCATTTCCGTATCGTTGGTACAGGTCACCCAGGTTTACTGAAAGCATCGCGGTTCGTTTGACGGTCGCTGCTTTGCTGAATGACAGTCTGGAAACCCCTTCACTTCGAAGATCCTTCATCCGATAACTTGCGGAAAGCCCGAACCCCAATGCTGAACCGGCCGCGCTACCCAACTGGTTGTCCAGCATGACGCCTAATGCATCCATCATGCCGCCCTTCTCGTCATCGGGAATCTGATCGAACTCGATTGGCGAGTAGATCATCTCGAGCGCTTTCTCGTAGGCAAGCTGCACAATGCTTTCCATTGCCGAGTCATCGCCGTTCACGACCAGCCTGATCGCCCCATCCGTTACGGCCTTTTCGATCGCAGCCTCTGCCTCCAGAGATACGACGTAGATGTCGATGCCGCCTCCGGCCTGCAGACTTTCTGCAGTCTTCTCCCAGTCCACTTCCATGTAGGCGTCGTAGGTGTCGCTCAGGCCGTGGAAAAGCAGGTCAAAGGTAACGGTCAGATCCGGTGTGTCGGTCTTCATCGTCGCGATCAGAATGTTCGCGAGACGCGGGGAGAGTTCGTACGACAACGCGATACGTTGACCCTCGAATACCGGTGCCGGACGTTGCGCAAGCATCGTTGCGGATCTCGCGCCGTCGCTTGTAAGTACGGACGAAATCACCGAGAAGGTTCCACTGTCGAGCGCCACAGGCCCGACAATCACTGCCTCATCGTCTTCCAGCAGTTGTCGTAACTCAGTTTGTGCCGCAGCAATGACTTCCGGTGCTGTACCGTACTCCAACAGAACGTGCAGAATTCCGCCCCCTGAGGCCTCGCTGATCGAGCGGATCGCAGGGCCGTCTTCGACGGCCGCCGGTTGTTCGTCCACAAAGAACGTAAACGAGAACAGCGGTTCATTGTCGTCGTTGGTTGATACTCGCGCCTTTTCCGGCAAGTACTTGAATCTGGACGGGTCGTCCTGTTCCGGAAACACCCATAGTCCGGCGACCTGTTGACCACGATCGACCAACAGTTCCGCCTTGGCCGGCGCAGCCAGCAACAGACCGACAAGTGCGATAGTGATTACGGAGATGCCGGTCTTCATCGAGCATTCTCCTCAAGCCACTCCTCGCTCGGCGGCACGATATTAATCAGGTTGCCATCAAGCAGCCTCGGATCCGCGCTGGCGCGCTTGCCATCCCGTGTGTGCCAGATAATCCGGTAGCCGACCGATGCACCAGGATCGTGATAGACCACCGGTTCCTTCGTCGGATCTCCCTCACTAGCCAGCAGCCGCGTCTCGCTCAGAAAGCGAATATCACCCCCGACTTCTGACATGACCTGCAGGACTGCAGCAACTACGTTCTTTTTACGAAACTCGGCGGTATCAGCCAGGACAAGAATAGATCGCCGGGTTAGTGGTGACTTCAACGCGATAATGCTGTCCGTACCCGACAGCCATTGATCGACATGGCCTGGTTGCCGAATGGTTCCGCCGTCGCCGCGGATCGACCATGCCACCTGGTATTCATATTCGCGCCAGCTGTCCGTGGGATCGCCCTCCCGAGACAACGTGAACGTCTTCATTGCCTGACCCGACGATGCCTCACTGGCCAGCAAGTGAAGGTTGGCGGTCTGCGCATCGCGCTCGCCATCGGGCTTTCTGCGAGCGTTGACCGCAACGAAGTTGAAGGTGTTGCCAAAACCGACAGCAGCATCACCGTCGAGAGCAAACTGAACCTGCAGCTGTTCGATATCGGTGTCGCCATCCAGGTCGACGATCTTGAACATCTTGGCGCGCTCTTCATCAGAGACGGCGTCATAGAATCCCCCGATGTTTCCGGTTGTGTCGAACGGAACGCGGATCAGGGTGGTTTGCGACAGATTCAGATAGAACGAGTTGGACCGAATATTTTCGATATTCTTTATGGTGTACTGGTCGTCGGTGTAGTACGGCTCATCCGACGGGCCGCCGAATATCTTACCGAACCAGCCCTTCTCCTGGCGGCCCATGATCTGGTTTTGTGCCAGTACCACTTCCGGTGCGGGTGTCTTCGACCAACCCGTCTCAGTGTCGAACATCACCTCGATCAGTTTGTCGGTCACAACATCGAGTATGCGGCTCAAATTTGCCTCATCCTCGATGTCGAAAGCGTCTGTCGCGTCGTAGGCCTGTACGTTGATAACGCCGTCCTGTTGCAGCTCATCCACGACACGCCGCGCCTCTCGCTTCGTAAATCCCTTGGTCAGGTTGTCGACGATGCTGCGGTGTTGGTAGATGGTCGACATCTCAGCTGTAACGACGGCGTTATAAGGCTCAACCTTGGCTTCGTAGTAGCCCCTGATTGCCACTGAAAGATCTGACGTCGTTCCCATCATGGAGTCCATCAGCACGGTCGCGTCGGCTTGCGAGAGCTTGGAGGCAATCGCCACCCGAGAGCCGGGTCGTAACGGCGCTGCACCACTTGTGATAACCCGTCCGGTCAGTCGATCCGGCGGACTGTTGGGGTCGAGCGTTGCGGAGATCACGCGAAACCCGCCCACCGCATCGTCGGCCTTTGGCTGCAGCAGAGGCAGCGCGCCCATCAGTGTCGCGCCGGGCCTTCGTTGCTCCAGTTCCAGCTGAATGCGTTCTACGACCTCTTCGTCCAGCGTGAACTCCAGCAAGGTATGAAACAGCCCGCCGGGCGCGCTGCCCCCAATCTGCTTCTGCAGAAGAAACTGGAGCTCCCCTGCTTCATTTCGGGAAACACGTGGGTACTGCGGAAGGTAGTAGAACGCCATCGGATCGTCGGCATCCTGGAATACCTGGACACCTTCAATAGTCAGGATTCCGGCGTCGTAGTCGACGGCGGCGAACGCGTCGACTGATATCAAAAGAACTGCCATGGATACAAGAATGTGTCTCACGAGTCATCTCCTGCTAAGTCGTCATCCCAGGTCGTTACATCACCGGACGCATCGATAATGTCGGCCCAGGTCTCGCTCTCGCGCCACCGGCTAGACTGGAATTCGCCCGTCTCAAGAATCTCTTCGACGCGCCATCGGTATGGCTTTCGCAGGTCGACTGCAAAAGGAAACCGAACGGTTCTTGCATAAACGTCCGGCGAGTCGCTGGAGAAGACCGCGCTATGCCGCGTCGTTCCTCCCGCCACACCCGAGGCTTCAACCAGTACCACTTTCTCAAACAGGCCTTCCCGTTCCTCATTTCGAAAGTCGAAACAGTAGACAACCAGGCTGGCGTAGTCGGGAGGCATCGTTTCGTCGATGTGGTAAAGCCGAATCCGGCTATCCCGAAATGCCTCGCCGATCCGTATCGGAAAGGCATCCGACTTGATTGCGATCAATTCGGGTCGCTCGGCGTCCTCGGTGCTCGTCGTGTCGGTCAATTCATCGACGATGTCCGCGCTGCCGGTCAGTTCTCCATCGCCGTCCGACGCAAGCCACGCATACGCATAGAATGAATAGGACAAGCTGATACCAAGCGAGCCCTCCTCGAGTTGGCGTTTCAGGATTTGAGCCGTGGCGTTGTCGAATGAAAGGAATACATCGCGTTCGTGCCACAACGTCCGTCCCTGCCCACCTGCTGCAGGTTCCAGAAAGCCATCGCCTGCATGGTGCTGTTCACCGTCGACATCGGAATACAGAATCCGGGCCTCGACATTGGCCAGCGGAATCTCACGCAAGATGACGCGCGAGCCAAACTGCTGTTGCAGCGAACTCAACGCATCGTCATACGCCGTCGGTTCGCGCTGAGTGCGTCGCAGACGCGAGAAAAACGTGGACCGCACGTACCTCTCACCTTGATCGCCGTGAACGGAGCGGCCGGTATAAACGGCAACCGTGAACGCCAGATGAGGGCCGCCGTCTTCGCGCTCGGGAATGACGAGGTCATCGGGCAGGTAATAAAACGTATTCGGTGACTCCTTGTCCCGGATCACCGTCAGTTCGCCGATCGAAAACTGCGTGCCAAGATCCGGGTACGCGCCCGCGGTCGCGGATACGATCATGAGAAACCCGAGAACGACGATACGGGAGATCATCTCAACCTCCGTCACCGGGCAGGTAACCGATCGACTGCTCGATCTGTACGGGACCGATTACGATGGTGTCTCGATCGCTCTCAAGCCAATTGGCGCCTTCGATCATATCGCCGTCCGGCATGATTGCGGAGATTCGGTATTCGAACAAAGGCCATTCGTCGCCGGTCTCCGGGTTGACTCGATCGGTTAGGAAGATCGGATCGATGAAGTAGCTGGATCGATCCTCGTCAATCACCTGGGATGGCCCTTCCGTAACTGCCCGGTCACTCGGGTCGAAGAACCGAGAGCGCACGTCAATCCACAATTCTTCGGAACCCGTCATCTCCAGCGGACGGAGCGAACGAAGCGTGATTCGACCCGTGTCCGGCCATACATCGCCGCTCAACAGCTCATCAACGACTTCGTCGATACATTCTTCACATGTTCTATCGAGACGATATTGAATCCAGATCCGTTCGGACTTGGTGTCGACCTGGGCCGGAATATGTCGCAGGTCCATTGCCACCTGCGAAGATGACGGCAATTTCGTGTCGCCCAGCTGCCACGAGTACATTCGCGGTCGGTTACCCTCGATTACCAGCGCGTGCACGTACTCGAGCACGATTGGCAGTGGAGAGACGTTTTGGATGGGCGCAGATCGATCCCAGGTAACCGCGGAATAGACGTTCGGATCGGCCAGATCGATCCGAATCGGCATGGCCAGGCGCAGTGTTGTCTCTCCACCCGGCGGGTCAAAACCCGCTATACCGGTGATGGGGATTCCGTCGCGAAGATCCCGACGCAGGTTCTGTGCCGCTACGGCGTCGGTCGACCAGGAGACATCGATGCCTTCGAGCGCATTGGAAAGCGCGACAACGGCAATATCATCACTGTCAACATGCGCGTTCAGCGCACCAGAGAAGTCGAATGCGGGTGGTGCCACAAGCGGGAAGGGTCGCAGTGGCCCGGTAAACTTGAAGGAGTTATCGATCCGATCAATGGCGCTCAAGATGCGTTCGGCGAGCTGAATTTCGGCTCGATCCACCGGCGCTTCGAAGGATGCCGCCATTCGAACCGTGCCTTCCTCTTCGCCCTCGCGAATGCGGTCGTACATGATGCGAAAACCAAGTCCTGCCCCTCCGCCGATATCGGCGTTGTACGACAGGTGGTAACCGCGTGGAACGTAGTAGTAAACACCGCTGTTGGGATTGGCATCGGGGTACACGACTTGCGAAACACCAAGAACCGATGCGTCGTTGAAGTCCACGCCATCTTCAAATCGCAGCAGCGACATGAGATCGAGGGGCTGATCGCCAACCTGGTTGCTGGGTTCCGTCGACGTTGGTGACGTTGGCTGAGCTAGCTTGAAGCGATAGTCGGCGACTGACACTTTCGAGAGCGTGGCGGGCAGATGCTCGATGACACGCTGGTTTCGATTCCTGAGTACTTCTGCCGTGTTGATTCGTGCTGAGTTGGCGCTTGCCGTCGACGGTCGGCGCGTAGCGACTGGCGTGCTGCGCTCCAGCGCCGCGGCCGTCACAGCGGGAGACAGCACAAGATCGCGGCGAACCATGGACGCATTGAAAGTAAGTTCGGTGGGCTGAGTTGGTTGTGATGGCCTAGTGATGTTCCGCACCCAGGTCGCCGTTGCGCCCACTGGCGTGGGCGTTACGTTCACAACCAGGTTGACGTTCGCGATTTCATGTGCCCAGCGTTTGTCGAGGCCGTACGTAAACTGGTGCTGGATCGTTCTCTTTCCGGCTTTTCGGATCTTGAGCTTTACTCGACTCGATCGAATCTCGAATCCTTCCTCCGTGTCATCGCGCAGGGAAACGGGTATCGTCACAACCTGTGCCGCTCCAGACGAAGAACCAGGCACGCGGTACTTGTCGACCTGCAGATCGCGGATTCTGCGCTTGTCGGCGTCGAGCACTTCAAACTCAAACTCGGCCTCCTGGAAGCCCGAGAACGAGACCTTGATCTCTGTTTCTCTTTCATTCGACGTGCCAACCGTCACCTGTTCGATCCGGCCATCAACCTTGTCGTGGTCATCCAGCCCAATGCGAAGAATCAGCAGCTCGATAGCATCGTCGCCCTGATCGATCAGCTGCAGGTTGCGACCGGCCCATTCATCGTCGGCAGCAGCAGGTTCGATTCCAAGTGCGACCATCACCAGAAGAGCCAGCGAGAATCGCACCAGGCGGCTTACGTAAATTCCAATAGCGCGTTTCATGGCAGCTACTCCGGGACGATGTTGAAGTAGCGAAGTCGCTCGTAGTCGACAGGCTCGACGATAATGTCCTCATCCCTATCTGCCGTTGCCGGAATAGTCACAAGGCGAACAACCGCTGCGTTTTGCGCATTGATTGTCTCGTTGTGCATTTCCTGAACGACGAGAAATGTCTTGCTGCAGCCAATAACGCCGCACTGTCCGTGGATCAATGAAGGCACCGCGTAGGCGGATCGACTAAAGCCTTTTTCGTGGTAGTACGAGATTTCCTCGACGACGTCATCATCGGCGCTGAATACCACGCGAGCGCGTTCATGGTCGTCGGTGTCGGCGTGAGTGACCCCGGACAGGATCAGCATCAATGTCAGTGGCGCGAGTTTCTTGATCATTGTTAGCCCCCTGTGAGCTGGTTCGGCGCTTTTCGCAAAATCTCACCCGGAAAAGCGTCAGAACTCACAGAATCCCCTCATCGCCTGGAAGTACGAGGGAATTCGTGCCGGAAATGCGCTTTTTGGGTTGAAGACAACGACCAAATACGACATCAATAGGGGAACTCTCCATGAAGCGACCCGAATCTCACCGGGGACATAGCCTGCTTCTGGCAGCCGCCCTTCTGCTGATTTGGCCGTTTCCGGCCTTCGCGGCGGAGTCCTGGCGCTGCAAGCTGAATCTGCATCAGGGCGACGTGGGTGAACTTCAGTTTGCGCGGGATGGCGGCCGGATTGCCGGTGTGATTCTTATCGGCGACGACGACCGACGCGATGGGCCGGGGTACAGGATCAACGGAACCTGGAATGGCGAGTCGGTTCAGTTTCGACGGCTGTTGAACGGTGGAACGTATCAGGACTTCAAGGGAGTGGCGATCCTCATAGATACCCAAGTGGCACGTTTGGCGGGTCGATTTGCAAGTGGATTTCGTGGCTTGTGGAGCGCCGATTGCAAGTCAAGTGCCCAACCCGAACAGATCCGGCCAGCGGAGCCACCGACACCACCACCTGCTCCCACACCGGGCGGGCCTTCAATGAACACACGGATTCAGCCTTATGAACCGACGACGTCGGACAGGGTCCAGTTCATTGCCAACGCATCGCATTCGTCCGGGGTTCGTGACATTCAGATCGTGGTGAACGGGCGCGTTCGCAAAACATGCGCAACCAACGACTGTGTCTATCGGGGTGGGCCGTACCCGGCGGGAACATTGAGGTGGCACTACATCGCACGGAGCCGCAATGGTGGCGTGACCCAGACCCGGACACGCGAGATAAGAATCCCTCAAACCATCGCTCAAGGCAATTGCCGTATTTCTGGCCGCGCAACCGGCTCCAGGGCCGACTCGTCGAGTGTGTTCTTCGTCGCAATCCAGGGAACCGGCGCCAACAGCCGATTTGTTGATTCAACCCCGTTTCGAGGCGGCGCCTATTCGTTTACTGGCCTGCCCGAAGGTCGCTATACCGTCTCTTCGGATTCACGTGGCGATACTCCGGTTTCCGTCTCGCCCCGATCCAGAACGGTAAACTGCACTGGAACGGGCCCCCGCAATGTCAATTTTGCATTCAACTAGGGCGCACAAAATGATAATTCTAATTTGGAGTTCAATTTCCGTATTGACTCGTACCCGTCGCCGCGAGGCCGCAGCAATTTTGGCGTTTGCAGTTGCGGGCTGTGCCGCGGGCGCTGAAGAACAGTCTTCCGCACAATTCTCAGTATTGTCTTGGAATGTGTCCGACAGTTCATTTGTCAGCTCCCCGGCAGACTTTGGTGCCGTCATTTCTCACACGTCGGCCGACATCCTGTTGTTGGACGAAGTAGCACCCAGTACAACACTCGATCAGCTTCGAGCGGCGTTGCCGGACGGCGAGTCGGGCGACTGGTACCTGAGTCGAGGCGCGAGCGGCGGTCGCCAAAGAGGTGTCGTCGCTAGCCGGTTCCCGATCGAAGAGCTACCGGAGTTCGCCGGCATTGTGCCGTACGGGTCGTCTTTCGCAAACGGTGCTGGCCGTCGCAGCGTGCTAAGCGCCGGTGTTGCGGTCAACGGCGCGATCATAGTGATGGACGACAAACGATTACTGACTGTAGTTATCGATCTCGAGTGCTGCGGTGACAATCCCGCCAGCTGGGCGGAATCCAAACGCCGTGATGAGGCCAGGCAGGTGCGCGACCGGATTCGCCACGTTTTGCAAGGAACAACGGTTGACGCTGTCATTCTTGCCGGTGACTTTAACCTCGTGAGTACCGCAGTACCCCTGGTCATCGCAAGCGGGCCGTATCCCGAGCCGCACTTTGGATTGATTGCGGCTGAGGTCTATCACATCGACGGCAGCACGACATGGACATGGGACGGCAGAGGAACACCCTTCCCGTCGCGTGCCCTCGACTATCAAATGTACGCTCCTCATTCGCTGGAGGCGATTGAAGCAGTAATATTTGATACTGAAGACCTTTCGCCCGAGATTCTTGCCGAGCACAGCCTAACCGCGTTAGCGTCGAAGCGGCTGTCACAACATCGACCAATAGTCGTAGGGTACGCGTGGCGCTGAGGCACCGGCACGTTGATCCGGCGAACGCCCGCCTCTGCTGGTCTATCGCCGTACCGATACGGTGGTGCGTCGCGCAGATCCGCGATCGTTGTTACGCCCTGCTCCGCGAGCTCAACGACACCGTCACCAACGATGTATGCTCCAACTGCAAGATCCGGGTCGATCCGGTGAAAAAGGTCATCGTTAGTCCTGAATGGGACAAGTCGCCGGCCTCATTGATTTAAACAGGGCCATTTGTCAAAAAGACGCTAAGGATTGCCTGGGTAAACCGCCGATTTCTCTAACCAGAACGATTCGACAGACCCCTGATGCATCAGGTAACCCCACAGATGATAGAAGTACTCTCGACCAACATCTTCGGCAGTCCATTTCGAATCCAGTAAACCCAGTTTCGCGGAATTCACTGATTGCTGCTGAGCAAACTCAACCACAGAGATTTCCCACGGAAGAAGCTCCGGAATCCAGATCCCACTTGCGGCGTTTCTAAGCCATATTTGCAGCAACGCATCATTCTCATCTCTCACGGAAACCTCAGCAACTGAGTGCATGTCATGACCGAGCTCATCGTATTCCACAGTCCAGTTGAGTTTCACTAGATCGTTCTGCGCATTTTGCGATACTGACGCGAAGTAATTATCCGCGTCTTCCGAAGACATCTTCGACAATTTCGATAGCTCGACTTGAACCGAGTCGTTCATAGAATCACCCCTGGACGATGACAAAATGACTAAGTCGACGGCTCATCGAACATTGCCTGAAAGTCCTCATGAGACGCCCTAAACCCATGCAGCCTAACAACCGTTCCATCGGCCAATTGAATGGTGAGAACGTTGCCGCTGCCAGAATCTTTAGCACGTCGGTCACGATAGTTGTAAGGGTCCGGAATGGGCCGGCCATCCTTGTAAGTCACTTCAACATCCATCATTTTTCGATCCTCTTGTCAGGGCCAACGAGCTACTAGCCTGTTCGATTCCGCTGTATGAGTCGGCGAATCGAACAGTACGTTTAGCGGCATCAGGTTCTGGGCGACCATTTTTTGTTGTCGTACGAGCTGCTTAGAGTTCATGACTACGGCGGCGTCGTGAAGCCAGGACCCATGATGTTCCTCAGCTCCCGAGCCAACAGTCGTTCGTAGAGCTCACCACCTCCTTGTGCCGTGGCTCTTGAGAAGTAAACCTCCTCCACGCCCTCCCGAAAGAGGTGCATTTGCATCGTTCGATAGGCCCTTGGGACGCCAATCACCCACGCAAGTCGAAAACCACACTCGATGGCGATTCGCTTTTGCCGCTTGGCTTGGTCAATCCAGTCCGCAACTTTGTGGACCTTCTTTGAGGGATCCGTGCGAGCTTTGGCTTCAATACCGAGAAGAATTTTTGGCCCCATTACTCTGATTCCATCAAACGACACTCTCTGACCGGAGGGAGACCTCACTACATAGGAGCCAAGCTGCCCGGTCACGTTTGTTTGGTACCTCTGCCATGGATGGGTGGGATTCGTACCACCTTCCTGCCACCGTGCGATGTGGTCGACCGTGCATCCTTGATCGGACGTGTACGTTTTGTCTCGTGGATATAAGCGAGTCCATTCATCAATGACCGTGTCGGTGAACGTTGCGTCGAGCTGCCCGAACCGCTCGAGACGCCGAATTTGTGCTTCCATCGTTTTCCGTTCTTGCTCACTTCTGAGCCGACGGCATAGTTCGGCAAGATCAAGCTCCCAAGGCTTCGGCGCAACGCTAGGCGGATACCTGGTCGGATTACGAACTGGTCGCCTCAATGGCGCAGGTCTGACCGGAGGACCCCTGCATTCGAAAACGTATGGCGGGGATTCCAGGTCCTGAAACCAAAGATCATAATCGGAATAGAGCTCCCCAAAAGCCAGCGCTCCATCATCAAACTCCTCCCCTAGCTCCGGCTCATCAAATTCTGTCGTCTCATCGAGTAGTATTGTTGACAGTTCCTCCTCGGTAAGATCAGTGGCAGGATCCGGGATTGGTGCTTGCCGCAAGGCGAACGGTCGAAACAAGACCTCGCCATCTTCAAATACGAGCGCGAACTCTTCGTCGTCTTTGACGATCTGCATCGGTGGTTCGATGTCTTTGTCGCACCCGCCCAAGCACAGAGATACGACGGCAACCAGGCAAGAGACCACAAGATATTGACGGCGAAAAATCATAAACAGCCCCTGACTTTATTCTTTTTGCTTATTTGGGAAGCATAGAACATAAACGTGGCAATTGCCTGCGAGCTGATACTCAGTTGAGAAAGGCTCAATATATGATTGTTTTCTTAGAATCATTCTCAATCTGTTGAACCAGGTCTCATGAGATACCTCACGATTTCCCGAGCTCACCTTCTGCGCGGACGAAGATATTCATGCAACAGAAGAGTCAGGATTCCGCCCTTGTCCGTATTACTTGAGAATCGAAATGCAGGCTTCCCGGAGACTCTTGCCAACGAAAGAAACAACCTCTGATGCGTCCTGCTCAGAGACCTCGAGACCGTTTCTGGTCATTGATATCGTCAATCGACACGCCACCGTAGTCACTCCTACGTCTTCTCGTTGAAGTCCGAATAGACAAACGGCCCGTTGACAGCTTCAAGTGTGAGAGAACCGTACTGTTCCGGAATGTTCAGACGATGGTGATAGCGCACCCGTAGTAGAGCGTGTGCCAGAATGCCGCTCACGAACCTGCTCAAGGGCACCCACTACGATCTGGTGTGCCGATACTGGTGCTCTCGTGTCTTTTTCAGTACCCCGAGTCCGCCTCACGCCGCTCGCAAGTATTGTGGCCGCCCCTGACATCAGCAATGTGCTCATGTTTCGCACAGGCCTTTGCCCAGTCCTTGCAATCGTTCTCGTCGTCCGCAACACAGACAGCCTTGACGCACTCGCCTTCCTCATTGCGGCTGACACAACCGGTGAGTTGATCGGGCACGGAAACGTCAGCAATGTTCTCAAGCACGTCCTCCCGACCAGAACATGCGGCCAAGGCGAACACGACTACCAGCGATAACAGGATTTTCTGCATTGCGGTCTCCTCCATGCGAGTAACCTATTTTACAGCAGTGTTGGCGTTTCATTCTCCAGCGAGTAGCCGTCGCCCTTTTAATCCGCTCGTTTCTATCCTTATTGAAATGAGTCACTAGCTGCCGCCGAAGCCTATCCGAGTTTATTACGGATTATGTAATCTTCCTGCAACCGGAACGGTAAATCGGTCGTTATGCACAGTCAATGCAGACAAGTGTTCCGTGCGGAGTGTCTACGACAGTATCTTTCTGCCGGCGAAACTCTACGAAGCAGTTCCTGCGACTTTTATTCCATTGGCACGTAGTTAATTCTCGGCGCCTCCTATGTCGGTGTCGATAACTTGCCAACGGTCGGCTATCTGATCGTCGGTATCATCCGTCGCAAAGGGCGGTCGAAGTAAGAAAAAGCCACCCTGCTCCCTGGGCGCCATAATTCGCCATATTTGCGGCACCGGCCTTACACAGCGTAGCGCGATACTAAGACCATCAAACCAGGGAGATGGTCATGAAAACTCTTTTTTTATCAGTGCTTTGTATGCTGTCGCTGCCCGCTTTCGCGCAGACGGTGTTTTCCACGGACGAGTTCGTCGGCAGCTGGCGCATCGAGCATTATGACGAAGACACTCGGACCTCAAGACTGACTGAGGTCCATTTCCACGAGTCCGGCGTTTTCTACTCACAGTCTTTGTTCAGCAACGACTCGACGACGCGCTACTACCACAATGGTGGCAACTGGGTGTACGAGGACGGCAAGGTTCGACTGGACCACAACGAATGGTCCGATAGCGCCGTCAAAACCGTGTTCCTGCAGTTTGAGAATTTCAGTAGTGCCTACCTGTCGTTTCGCCGGATCAGTGTGGACGGTAAGGAAGACCCCGCGCTATACGAAGCCAAACGCTTTGAATACTCATCATTCGAGGACGGCTGTTAGCCCGAGGATACGGTCAGGACCGCTAACCAGGGATAACCGCTGCTCGCAACGACGTAACCGCCAATAGCGGGCCCTGGCCCTTGAAATCCCCTACTGGTTCGTATCGTACGCGTACCAGGTCACTATCGCCGTGTCATTGCTGGCACCGCACTGGGTAACGCCATAGAGCAATTTGCCATCCGCGGAAACGCCGACTTTTCGGGTGTCTCTGTAAGAACAACTTCCCGCAGGAGTCTCCGCGACCAGTTGATGCGTATCCACGGTGAAGAGCTTCAGATTCGTCCTGTCTGTCAATAGCGCGTACAGGTTTGACGGTGAAAACGCCGCGCCGCTCGGGTATGGGCCTGTATCCCATTCTCCAAAGACAACGCTCGGATCGTGTGAATAGAAATCGTAAATTGTGTATCCCGAACCGTTACCGCCACCACACGGGTGCGCAGCATGCTCGCCGTCAGGGGACACAACGACATAGTTGCAGTCGGAGCCACTACCACCGCCCTGCGAGGGGCCCTGGAGCGTCAGCTCCTCGGTATCCCGATCCCACCAGTAATTGTTTCTGCCGGTGATTAGCCTCTCTGTCGCATCATTGAAAACGATAAACGGCGCTAGAATCGGGTCCGATGGCATGCCTTTATAGATAGCAGTCTCGCTGTCAAAGAGCCGTAGTCGAGAATCGTTGCCTCGCAGGAACAGAGTGCCGTCGGCACTCGCGGCCAGGCTCTGAACACCCGATTCGACGAACAGGGTCGAGACCAGCCCGGTCCGAAGATCCACTCTGCTCACGAACGTCGCATTGAGGTGGCTGACGTACAGAAGATCGTGCTCTTCAACCAGGACAATGTAAACGGGTCGCAATGCGAGCTGGAACGTATGGCTGGTGACGCCGTTGACGACATCCCGGACAACGATCTGATTCGCAACCGTTTCTGTCAGGATCACATGGCCGTTGCACAGCGGGAGGAAGTCAATGGCCCCACCCACACTGTCAAAGCCGTTGCCCGAGAATGAGTCACCGGGATCGCCAGGACATTGTTCGAACGTCCCTGTACTCGCCGTGAAGGTTGGATTCAACGTCAGCGTGGCGCCGTCCTCGAACGCGAATACGCAGTCCTCCCCTGTTCCGCATTCGGGATTCACCCAGCCATCGAAATCGAAACCGGCCCTGGGTAAAGCAATTAACTCAATATCCCGGGTTATTGGCCCGTACACTTTGGTGTCGCAATAGTCTTCACACTGCAGCAATCCGAATTTCTCGAGCACAACGCCGCTTGCATCCGGATCGATGACGAGCCGCATGAAGGGATCTTCTTCAAAGACAACGTCGAGATTAACCTCCCGAACAAACCCTACGTTCATGTCGCAGTCTGAAAGTGCGTCGTCGCAAAACGCTGCGTTACCCCAGGTTGTGAGCGAGTGATTCTCCGAACTGGCGGTCGCTTGCAGTCGGACGCGGGAATCGATCTGATTATCCGTTGTGAAGCTGCACGAATCCGTACAGTCTCCCGTAAGGAACGTCGATGAAACACTGCCTTCACCTGTAACGGTGATGTTTACCTGCGTACTTGCGTAGGCCAACAAATCATTGAGGGGAAACTCATCGTCTACATCTGCGACGCCATCGTTGTCGTCGTCGGGATCCGCGTTGTTGCCTGTCCCATCACCGTCGGTATCGGCGTTTTCGTTCGGGTCGTTCGGGAACGCGTCCAGGGTGTCGGGCACACCGTCGCCATCAGCATCCGGGCCTACTTCGACGTCATACGAGACAGTAATCGTCTTTGGACTGCCGGAGATCTGCGAACTGCATGCGGAATCGTTGCAGACCCGCACTGTGATCGTGCTGGTGTGGTTTCCCCCGCCCAGTGTGTCGGGGTTCCCAGGGAAAATTTCCATGGTGCCGACGTTGCCCGAAATGGAAACCGTGACGTCAGCGACGACCTCCGGATTCGTGTAAGCGACGAGGATGTAGATGTTCGAGGTGGCGTTGGTGACCGTACCGGTTACGGTTTGCGAAGCCGGCGTCCCCTGGTCCATGGTGCCCGAGAAATTTACGGACGTTCGACTAATGGTGAACTGCGCACCCGCGTTCGCGCCACCGCCACCGCCTCCGCCGCCCCCTCCGCATGCGGCGAGGCCAGAGCTAATCAGGAACAGAATCAAAAGGCGTACGGCAGACGAAGGCATGAGCGCGTCCTTGCAGTTGGCGGTATGGAACTACCTTGTTGTTGGCATGCGGCGATGAGTATATCTCAGCCGCATTGCCGCGGGTTGGCTACTTTGGAAGATACCGATCCTCAATGGCCGACTTGCTGGGGTTAGAGATATTGTCGAGCTGATCTATCTGTGCGGTCGTGTCATCAATAATCTGATCAAAAAGATCTAGCACATCCTTATCGAAATCCTCGCTTTCCTCTGCCGCCTGACGAATCTGCATCATCTTTTGTAAGAAATTGTTCAGGATGTGATGCGTGGCTCCCAGCATGCCTCGGTAGACCTCCAGCCTGTCGGACTTGTTTAGACGATCCGCCAGGACACCAACAGTTACTATCAGTACGACAATGACGCTCCTCATCCAGATCTCATCGACCTCGGACGGGAAAACCTCAAATGTTGGCTCACCGAAAATGAAATAGTGCACCGCCGATTCGAAGAACCAGAACACGATTGCGGCCAAGATGGCGATCCAGGTTGAGAGATTCTTGAAGCGCATAATCCGGCTACTCTATCTGATAACCGACCGGCAGATGACGGGCGCCTCGCCGCAGCAACCCGCGATTTAACAAAAAACCGCAGAAAAATCATCGTTTTGTGGATTAAGTCATATTCCGAAGGGCCCACGGCGACGATAATCCCCGTGATACGGGTTTTATCGCTTGTGAAAACGGGGTCAGATGCTCACAGGATCTCCGACAGATTCGTTCACGATAGTGCTTGGCGCGGGAGCCGTGGCCGCCCTCTTGGCGTGGCTGATTCGCGGCATGATGGCGAAGCGTCTAACGAAACAGCTCATCGACGAATGGCAGACCCGCGTTGATGATCTTTCTCGCAAACGCGACGGCCTCCTCTCCCAGGCAGAGAAATATCGCGCGACCATCGATTCGCAGCACGCTGAGATTCAAAAGCGCGAGCATGCATTGAAGCGCAGCAACACGTCGCTCAATTCCGCCGTCGAGAAAATCAACTCCCTCTCCAAAGACGTGTTCACCCTCCGTGCCGAACGCGAGGACTCGAAGGAGAAACTGGTTACGTTTCAGAGTGCCCTCAATCACCTGCGACAGCAGTCGCAGGAACTGCAGCATGAGTTCATGAAGTCGCGGGAGTTTTACAAGGGCGAACTCAGGAAGGCCTTTGAGAAACGCCAGGCGCTCGAGGCTGGCATCGACAATGCCAAAGCCGAGCAGGACTCACTCAGAAACCTGCTGAACGGGTCACGCTCTGAGCAGGAATCCGTCAACAGGATGCTCGATTCCGCAAAGAACAGACTGACCGAGATCGACAAGCTGGAAGAGGATGTTATTCGCCTCGAGGCCGATAATGCGCAGCTTACTCACGACGCTGCACTGGCCAAGCAGGAAATTGAATCACTGAAGCGCGATGTCATCGAGCTGGACGAACTCAAGGTCCAGAACGCCGAAATGTCCGAAGTTCTGAAGTCGATGGAGGCCAGCCGCAAGCAGTACGAAGAGGACGCCAAGCGCTACCAGGGCGTCGCGGACGAGTCCGAGAAGCAGTCCGAGACGTTACGCCTTCGTCTCGATGAGGTTGAGAAGAACTTCATGGAGCTGGAGGCACAGCAGCAGGACGCCATCAAACAGGCGCGCGAAGATGCCCTGGCGGCAAATGACCCCAGCGCCAACGCCACGGCTCCTCAGGAAGTCGACGATCTCAAAGAGATCGTAGGCATTGGCAAAGTGTTCGAAAGAACACTCAACGATCTCGGCTACTATTCATTCAGGCAGCTTGCCAATTTCGGTGTCTCCGATATAGCCCGCGTCAATGCAGAGCTCAAGGAGCAAAAGGGCCGCATGGAACAAGACGACTGGATCGGTCAGGCGAAAGAGCTTCTTTTCAAGAAATACGGCGGCGACAGCCGGCAAGAAGCGGGACTCCAGTAGCGGCGCCAATTTAACCGGCCGCTTATGTGAGCTGCGTCACACGAATCCCGGACCAGCCAGCCAACAATGCACCTCTGTGCAGGGCCATCATGTGATGCAATGACGCTGACCAAATAAAGAACCGCATTTCCAATGATCAGGCTTAGAAAAAAACGCCGCGCGAGAATCGGCATCACGCATTTCGGGCTGGAGGGCCACGAGATCGCCGTGCTAAAGAGCACGATGGAGAGCACTCCGGATCTCGCCGCCGACTACGAGCTGCGCGACCCGAATGAAGCAGGATCGTGCGACATCGTCGTGATCAACAAGGACAGCAAAGTCGCGACGTCGTGGTGGAATTCGTTAAAGAAACGAAACCCGGCGGCAGTACCGATGTTTCTGACCGACGCAAAACAAGCGCCGGACGATACTGCCTATTGCAAACGTCCGTTCTCGCCGTCGTTTGTAAATGCTGCCTTCCAGGACCTGGTCAGTAAGAACGGGCCCCTCGTGCCGCAGTCCTCTTAGTCAGTCGCCGGTTCGGCGCCGAACATCGCGAAAATCTCAGCGCCCGTGAAGTTCCTGGTCTGATTCGCAAACTCGTAGTAGTCGGGTTTCTCATCGACGAAGACCTGCCCCTTGAACGCAAGATTTGCACTGTCTTCGAACAAGCCGACCGGAACCATGTGCTGCCTGTTTCCCTTCAGGCGGTAGAAGAGATGCGTCCCGCAGTTCTGGCAGAATCCGCGTTCAGCCCATTCCGACGAGTCAAAGAGGGCGACGTTCTCTTCGCCGCCTATTTCGACGTCCGCGCCACAGTCTATTTCCATGAACGGGCCGCCACCCCAGCGACGGCACATCTTGCAGTGGCATGCACCGACGTCATTGCTGGCGCTTCTTGCGGTAATCGTCACCTTGCCGCAAAGGCACTGACCTTGTCTCTCTGTTGTGTTTTTCGAAGTCGCAGTCATTCTTGTGTCTCGTCAAGTGCCGCCTCGTCAGGCCCCACCTCGTCAGGCCCCACCTCGTCGAGAACCTCCTCTTCGGTGGCTGCTTCGACGTTCCGACCGCAATCCCAACCCCAGCCTTCGAGCTTGGCGACGAATTCCATCGCCTTGGTTCGGCAGTAACTGCCGTCGTTTTCGGCCGACCACAGCACCTGCTGCTCCCCTGGGGCCTCCGTGTCTTTGAAGTAATGCACGCTGCAAGGAACCTCCAAGCCAGGTTCCGTCATGATTTCGACGCGACGCTGCATCTCGCCATACATGCATTGATACTTGCCCGAGTCCTGCGCGAGTGCGGTTGCGGGCAATAGTGTTGCCATCGAGATGAAAACAAAAAGGTGTTTCATAGCCAGCTCCTGAAAGTGAAACGTGCCTACACCAGATTGTAGCTACTTATTCAGGCTAAGCACGCAGCCCTTGCCGAATATTATCCAGCGCCTCCGCGTGCTCAGCCAGCGTAACGCCCTCGTCGCCATGGTCTGCGAGGCCGAGACGCTGCAAGAGCGGATACTCGCTGGCGATGAGTGGTTCACCCGAGGCTTCGCACGTCACAAACAGCTTGGCCGCACATAGAACCTCAGCCAGAGTTGCGTTTTCCTGGAGCGGCGGGTCTGTCTCGAGCTGGTGCTCCAGTGCGTTCACGAGGTCATCCGACATGTTCCAGCTCTCGCCAATTGCCTTGCTGATGGCCGGGTGCCAGTCAGCAAGTACCTGCTCGAGATCGGCGTCGTCTTCGACACCGCACTGCTCCGACTTCAGGATGATGTAGAGACGCCCTACTACGCTGAGCAAGCCCGTCAATAGTGCTTCGTTAGCGTTGAGTTTGGTGTACGCCTTCGCAATGACCTGACAACGTGCCGCAAGCTCGATGCTCTCGATCCAGATCTCTCGAAGCTTCGTCTTGGAGCTGTCGGACAAGTCGCTGTTGCGTTCGACCTGACGCATCGCGAACGTCATGACCGAGCTCTGCACCATCTTGTCGCCCATGCGAATAACCGCCTGGCGGAGGTCAGTGATCTGTCGGTTGCCACGGATCGCAGCAGAGTTGGCGAGTTCCAGAACGCGTGCCGCGATGGCCGGATCGGAGCTAATGAGGCGCACGATCTCGTCGATGTTGACCTCCTCAACCTGAAACGCCCTCTGAATGCGCACCGCCGTGCCAGAAAACATTGGAAGTTCGAGATCACCCTTGTTGAGATCTGAAGCAAGCCCCTCTACGAAACTCGCGGCTGTTTGCATGGCCTCTGCTGACATAATGCGCTACTCCATTTACGCTTAAACCCTTAAGCGTATCGGCAGCCTTAGGGCGTTATTTAGGGGCCAGTTGAGCTCTCGCCAGTTGCAGGGTCAGCCAAAACACGGTGCCGGCGATCACACCAGCGACAAAAGGCTGCGGAATGAGTAATACCTCCACGAACATACTGTGGTAGGCCGGACCAAGTGCGATGAGATAACTTCCTGTCAGGGCCACGTAGGTGAGAATCCCGGCAGCGAGAACGGTCACAAGCCAGCCGTCCGGGAAACGGCGCCCCGAGCGATGATTGAGAAAGTCCGCAAGTGCCAGGATGACCGCCAGTACAATCGGAACCACGACTAACAGACCGGGCAGCAAGCATGTCCAGCGATACAGCTCCGCATCGCCCCGGATGTCGCACCCTGCCGGAACGAGCCACATCAGAAGGAATGCCGTGACAGGCAGCAATACAGCTGTCGCCAAAGCCCCCAGAAGTGTGGCTTTGGGGTCGTATTCGCCTGATGCTCGGATTGCGGAACCGAAGATTCGCACGGACTCACTCGTGACAACGACAGTCGCAAATATAGCCTAAACCACGCGCCCCTCTGAAAGCCCTTATTGATCGACCTCACGTCGAACGCCGAAAATTAGTCTCACCATCCCAAGGAGTTCCCTCATGTGCCGCTGGCTTGCCTATTCCGGCGCCCCGATCTTTCTCGACGAGGTCCTTTTCAAGACCGATCACTCGCTTATCGATCAGAGCATTCGTGCCATTGATCCTTTGAGCACGACCAACGGCGACGGCTTTGGCATTGGCTGGTACGGCAAGCGTGACTTCCCTGGTGTCTACAGGGACCTGCGCCCTGCCTGGAACGACAAGAACCTGCAGGCGCTGGCCGCGCAGATTGAGTCACCGATGTTCATGGCGCACGTGCGCGCGACCACGGGGTCACCCGTGCAGCGCACCAATTGCCACCCATTCAGCTACAAGAGCTGGCTGTTCCTGCACAACGGTCTTATCAACGAGTACGACAGACTCCGGCGAGAATTGCTCATGGCCGTTTCCCCCGAACTGTTCCCGCTCATCCAGGGCACGACCGACTCCGAATTGATGTTCATGCTCGCCCTGACCTTTGGCATGACCGGCGACGTTAAGGCCGGGGTGGCAAGGATGGCAGGTTTTGTCGAAGACCTCGCTGCAAAACATGACGTCGATGACGCGCTGCAGATGACACTCGGCATCGCCGACGGCCAGTCCCTCTATGCGGTTCGCTACTCGACAAGCGGCAGTTCGCGATCGCTCTTTTACAGTGCGAGTCGCGAAGGAACGATGGAGATCGCACCCGAAGCGGGCAGATTCTCACGCGACGCGAGGGCGATCGTCTCCGAACCGTTGAGCGATCTTGAGGACGAGTGGGAACCGGTGCCGGAAGCGAGCTTCATCGAAATCAAGCACGGCACTGTCAAATGTGAGCCGTTCGAGCCCATCGCGCCCTAGGCGTTCGATAACCACACCGTCTGGTAGGGCTCAAGGCGCAGGAATGTCTGGCCTTCCTCAATCTGCTCGCCGCTGATAAGGTCCGTCCACACCTCGGTGCTGACAAGGTTGATGTTAGCGAGCTCCAGATCCCGAGCCTCTTTCGTGATATTGCTGATCGAGAAGATGCTTTGATCGCGATCAATCGACTGCCGCCAGACCCCGAATATTTCGAGTCCCAACTGCATCGTGAACTGAATCGCGTTCGGATGAAACGCCTTCTGCCTGCGCCGCAACTTGAGCAGCGATGTGATGCGTTTGAAAACCTTCGCCTGCATACTCTCCGGGTCGCTGAGCACTGCCTCTAGCTCGTCGAGCGGCCACCTGTGTCGATTGATCGAACGATAACGGCCGGTTCGCGCAAGCCGCTCATAGTCGTTCGGTGTGCCAAGGATGCTGTGGATATAAACGGCGGGTATTCCCTCGAGCGCCATCATGATCGCGTGGGCACACTCAAACCGCGCAAGCTGGAATTCGTCGCGACCCTCGGTGGTGCCGGCCAGCGCGTCAATGAGGCTGATATTCACCTCGTAAGGCTGGGGCGCGTGATCCGGCCCCGTGCGCATTGAGACCTTGCCACCAAAGCTTCCGAGCGTGTCGAGCAGGCGATCCCGTTCCCCGAGTGACAGCAATCCGGTCGTCGGTCGAAGACCAATGCCATCGTGCGAGGCTATGAAGTTCAGGTACGCCGTCCCGTATCGTGCGGGCGGCATGCTCATCATCCATGTCTTGAGGTGACGGCAGTCGCCGGTAACCAACGTGTAGATCAACAACGGCGGCAGCGAGAAGTTATAGATCGCATGCGCTTCGTTCGAATTACCAAAGTACGTCAGATTGTCGCGGTTCGGTACGTTAGTCTCCGTGATCAACATCGTTGACGGGTCATAGAATTCGACCAGCGTCCGGAACAGCTTGATAATCTCGTGCGTGCGCTGATCGTGCATCGCTGTCGTGCCCGGCTCTTTCCAGAGAAAGGCCACCGCGTCCATCCGAAATACGCGCACGCCCTGCTCGAGGTAGAAGCGAACGATCTTGACGAACTCAAGCAAGACCTCCGGGTTGGCGAAATCGAAGTCAACCTGGTCAGGACCGAAGGTACACCAAACCCATCGGTCCCCATCAGTGGTTTCGACCTTAACCCGCAGTGGCGTCGAACGCGGTCGAATGACCTGGCTGATGTCCTCCTCGGGTGTCGTTTCCTTAAAATAGTCCTTTCCCGGGTCCTTGCGGCTGAGAAAGTTCTGGAACCACTTGGACTGCGATGACCCGTGATTAATCACAAGATCTGCCATGAGGCGGTAGTCTTCTGCAAACTCGCGAACGTCCGCCCAGTCGCCAGCCCGAAGATCGACCGAGACATAGTCCACGACGGCAAAACCATCGTCCGAGCTGTACGGATAAAAAGGCAGCACATGCACGCCGTTGATCGCATCCGACAGGTGGTCGTCGCAGAAGCGCTTCAGCGTCTTTAGCCCGGGTTCGTCCGGATCGCGAATGCTGGTCGCATAAGTAATCAGCCAGCAGTCTGATTCATCCCAGTAGTTCTGGTACGGCTCCGGTTCGCTAAGTGAAGAATCATAGCGCATAGCGTCGATGACCGACGATGCCAGCTCTCGGGCTCTGTCCTCGCCGTAGATTATCTCGAGATGCGCGCGTACACGTGCTTGTAGCCGCTTTGCTCCGTCAGTGCCCTCCGCCATGATCTACGCCGAGTACTCCTTCATGTCCTGGTCGACGGCGTCACGGAGCTGTTCCTGGATATCCGGAACTGCGCTCAGGACTCGCTTCCACGGCGCAATCGAAGGCGCGTCCATCGGGTTCTCGAGAAACTCTGCCCCCGCCTTAACGACATTCGCGGCAAAAAGCTCAACGGCTTTCTCCTCACTGTGGCGGTCGTACCGCAGACCATTGAGCGATGCATCGGCCGCGAACGTCTCAACAAAGTCGAGCGCTATCCGGTAATACGACGCTTTGACCGTACGCACCTTGTCCAGCGA
>JAAUYD010074765.1_pt1 | contig 33968 bp, 32 predicted proteins | sample 7278101 | NCBI WGS metagenome assembly JAAUYD01 (sample SAMN14350128, study PRJNA611818) | marine sediment metagenome | isolation source: surface marine sediment (0.6m) | place: French Polynesia: Moorea | collected 2018-08
CTTCCGTCTCTCAAGATGGAGATCTGGACGATTGGGTTCTGGCAGAGTTTATGGAGCGCCTGGTGTTTCTAGATTTGCTTTATCTTCTGGAGCAGAATCCCGATCTGACCTCGGCTCACCTCACTGATAATTTCGACCGGTATGATCTGACTATTGTTCCGGAGGCGATGACCACGCGGCTGGACTACATGACCGGCCGGCAAAAGTGACCTCCACCACAGCGGAAAAAATCCTCTCTGAGGCACCAAACTTGAGTGAAGAGAGCCTGGATTTGCTGTGCAACGCCTGTTTTTACGAAGCCCATTTTCAAAGAGGGTTATCTGCCGCTAAGGTCGGGATGGGTTTAACGGAACTCTCGCGATATGTCATGTTTCGACAAGAGACATCACCTTTTAAAACAAACCGTCGGCAGCGCCAAGGCAAGAAGAGCAAAAGAAGATCCGGCCGCAGCCGGGTTTTCAACCCTCTGTGTCCGGATACCAAAACGATGGATCAGTTTTTGGGCGAACTCCTGCAGCTTTTCACCTTTCGCTATTACGAAGCGTATGCGCTGTTCGAAATCGTACCGGTCTGGCTCGATTTTTTGACGAAAAATCACCTGTTGGAAGAATCGGCCGCCAAAGAAACGTTAAAATCATTGGGTGGGCTTGGAAAGGATCTGCAGCGGGTCGCTGACGCCCAACTGCACGATCCTCTGCTTAAAACAAACATTGCGAGGTGGCCAGATGTTTGAATTTCACGGGTGGGCGGTGATTGAGCTGCCAGAAGACAATCACTTTGATGGGTTTAGAGGTCCGGCCGATTCTTTTCTTTCGCCACGTATCCCGACTATTAAGCCATAAGAGGTTGGATGCAAGCCAAAATCTTTTTCAAAAATCGCTTAGGTGATTGAATCCCCTGAATTTCTGAGAAGCCGGTCCCGTTCAAGTTGATAATTGTGCCAACTAGCCGAATAAATCATCACCTGGTGACCCATACGGCCGCGATCCCCGTCGTTCCCGTACTAAATTGCAGGTACAAAAGCTCTCGGATGTCTCGAGAGCTTTTTGTTTTGTCGTACCCGCGACCGCCAATAATTTAACGAGGGATCAATGCTGGGTCGTTCCCGCGATTTAGTCGTTGAATATTTTCGAGGAAAGAACTCAGCTACCGTATAATTTCGAACCAAAATATGTATAGTGGATAAAGAGCTGGGTAGACTTATTTGAGCTTTGATTCCATTAAATCAGGATCGATTTAATCGAATAATTCGCCAGGACCGAAGACAAATCCTGTATAATGGCCCCAATCGTCAATGATTTTGATTGATCGATGGGGGTTAAAAATATGTCTTTAGAAACCGTAAAAACGACAGTGGTAAAAACTGAAATATCTGAGGGGTTACTCAACCAGGCCAAGAGCTTAAATGAAGCGGGCTGGTTTCGTGATTTGGATGAATTAATCCTGAATGCTCTACGCCGTTACCTAGAATCCCATCGCCATGAATTAATGGAAGAGTTTATTCTCCAAGACGTTGATTGGGGTTTAACGGGTGATGAGTGATTCTCCGGCCGTTGTTGTTTGTGATGCCGGGCCCCTGATTCATCTGGATGAAATTGAGTGTTTGTATTTACTTGGCGATTATGGGGAGCAGGCTGCATTGATGCTGATGGAACAACATCCTGAAGCGATTTTTTTAACCGATGATGCGGCTGCTCGCCTGGTGGCCGTGACGCTTGGATAGCACTTTGGGTATTTTGATTAGATCGATTCGACGAAAACAAATGACGAAGGATGAGGTCATCAATATCCTGGAAGATTTGCCACAAAAATCGACGCTTCATCTTCGCAATAACCTTCTCCAAAAGATCATCAACCAGGTCAGGGTTTCGAAGGCTTAAAAGGATTTTTCGCCGTTCAATCGATCCTTCACCAGTCGAACCTTAAGGGGGAAATCGGGCCCCTCAACTCATCAAACCCTTTTGCCCCTTAACGCGACAGCCCATCCAGCTCCTCGCTGGCGGTTTTGAGTACGTTCATGAGGGCAAAATCGCCCCCCCAGGGGACCAACGTTGCCCCCATCGCATAATAACGGCCGATTTCCTCGACAGAGCCGGCCGTTCGCCCCCACTGTTTCCCGGTTTTTTCGGCCGCTGCTTTGACGGCTTCTGTGGCAGAGGCTATCGTCAATGCCTGCGTCGGATCGGCATCGAGCCGCAGCTGGAGGTCCCCCGGACCGATAAAGATCATGTCAATCCCAGGGATGGCAGCAATCGCCTCGGCCTGGGCCACGGCCGATGGTGTTTCGATTTGGGCCACGATAAACGTTTCCGACAAGGCATCGGCGATAAAGGTGCTGTTGGGTCGCCAGGTCGACAAGCCAAAATCGCTGTCCAGCCCGGCGCCATCTAGCCCGCGATTGCCCAGCGGCGGGAATTTGACCGCATCGACAATTTCACGAGCGAAAGCCGGTGTCGAGACAAAGGGGACCATCAAACCGGTGGCCCCATCTTCGAGATAACGGTAAAGCTGGGTGCGCATCGTCGTTGGCGGCCGGACCATGATGTCGATGTCAAATAGATGACCCAGCGCCAGTAAATGCTGGACCTCACGGCCATCCATATTGCGGTGCTCGAGATCGAGCCAGATGCCATCATAGCGGTAATGGGCAGCATAGCGAATAAAAAAGGGCAGAACATGGCCCATCGCCGCCACGCGTGCCGGTTTGTTTGCCCGCCACTTGGCCAGCATTTTGCTTTTTCTCATAAATTTGCTCTCCATCAGGTGTCTTTGTCGCGAAAGCCGCCGTCTACCGCCAAAATCGACCCGGTAATGTAATCTGCGGCCGATGAGGCCAGGAAAGCGACCGCCTGACCAATATCGGCCGGGGTGCCCAATCGGCCCCATGGCAGCTTTGCTCCTTCACGTTGCACCCGCTCATACGAATAATTCTCGTATTCGCCTGGTGTGCCAATCCAGCCTGGTTCAATGACGTTGACGTTTATGTGATGGACCACCAGTTCGCGGGCCATTGTGCGCGCCATATGGTTGAGCCCGGCCTTGGCCGCATTATACGCTACGGCTGTTTGGTAGGGTCGTTCGGCGTGAACGCTAGAAATAAAAATAATTTTACCTCCTTGACCCTGTTTGACCATCGCTCGTGCCGCCAGCTGGCTCATATTAAACCCGCCGATCAAGGTCGCCTGAATGGTACTTTCAAAATCTTCTAGCTTAAAATCTAAAAAGGGGGCGCGGGTGCTGCGGGCCGGGTTGCTGACGAGGATGTCAATCTGCCCCGTCAGGGCCTTTGTTTGTTCGAGCAGCAGCTCGCACCCGACCCGGGTAAAAACATCTGCTTCGACCGCATGTACTGGAACCCCGAGGGTCGCAAGGTCTGCGGCCGTGGCGGCCAGATCGGGGCTTCCTGGACGATCATTGATAACTATTGTTGCCCCAACCTGGGCCAGGGCCACGGCACATCCCTGGCCAATGCCCCGTCCAGCCCCGGTGATGAGGGCGACTTGACCTGTTAAATCGATCACCAGCTGTTTCTCCTATTGCAGCGCCGGGACGCCGATCTGGGTTAGCAGGTCGGTAAGTTCCGACCGTTCGTCCGCGGTTAAGGTGCGAGCCGGCAGCCGGCTGGGCCCCCCATAACGACCCAGAATGTTGAGGGCTGCTTTGACCGGCGGGGATTCACCGCTGGTGCGTCGGGCCATTTTTGACCGGAACTCCTGCCACAGCCAGTTGGCGGCCATCATCTTTTGCTGGGCTTGAGTATATTCCCCGGCCTGCAGCAAATGCCAGATTTCGAGGTCGTTTTCCGGCCAAATCGTAGCCAGGTGGGTAATGAAACCGGTGCCGCCCAGCATGTGATTCATGACCCACAAGCCCGCATTATCAACTACTGCCAGGCGGTCGGCATAGCGTGCCACCCCCTTTAAATAGGCGGTGCCGTTGGTGGGGCGCGACCATTTTAGGGCGACCAACCGCTCCAGTTCACACAACTCATCCAACACGGGAAATGGGAAATCATAATCGTGCCAGTGGGTGTTGTAAGCCATAATGGCAATCACCTCAGTTGCATCGTGCACTGTTCGATAAACGGCCAGGGCATCTTCATCCGAAGGGGGGTAATAATAGGGGGTGCTCATTTGAATGCCATAGGCGCCGATTTCTTCGGCGTAGCGGGCCATTTCAATCATCACATTGACATTGGTATCTTGTGCGCCGACCAGCACCGGCACGCGACCGGCTGCTCCATCAACGATCGCCTTGGCCGCAATTTTTCGTTCTTCAACCGACAGCATATTAAAATCGCCCCCGGCACCAACCGCCAGCAAAACCCCATTGCCGGTGACCAATCCGTGTTCTACCAGGTAGTTGACCTCATTGGCAATCGCCTCTGGGTAAACGGTCAAGTCATCATGCAAGTGGGTGATGACCGGTATCATCGGGCCACAAAGGTGTTGTTTTACCTTTACGATATCCATCGAACTAACCCTCCTTCTGGGAATCAATCAAGACAAGAAAAATTTACCGATTTATAAGATCTAACATTATGTTAACTTTTTGCGGAAATATCTTTCAGGATAGCGGCACCAATCAGACCAATTGGCTGTTGAGTGAGCCATTTTCCCCGTACGGTGAAACTGTCGCACCTGGCGAGACATATTAAATCTGCACAGCTCTCTGGGGCCGGATCCAGAGAGGGCCGGTCCGCTTCCTTCAGGTTGACCAGGCGTCGTTGAGTAAGCGCAGCCAGTTGCCATGCATGATGGCTGCGATATCTTCATCTCTATAGCCGCGTTGGGCCAGAAGGGTGGATACTCGTTGTAAATCGGCAATGGTATCGAGATCATGGGGGGATTGTTCGCGGCCGAAGCCACCATCGAGATCACTGCCCAAAGCCACGTGCCGGCTGTTGCCGGCCAGCTGACAAATGTAATCGATATGATCAGCCACTTTCTCAAGCCCCACGCCGATGTTAGTGGTGCCGGCTGTAAATCCGGGCAGCAGCATCCAGATGTCGCAGGCAACCCCAATCACCCCATCTCGATCGAAGAGAAATTGAAGCTGTTGATCGGTGAATTGGCGTTGGTGGGGAACCAGGGATCGGCAGTTGTTGTGACTGGCAATCACCGGTCCATGATAGAGGTCGGCCGCCTCCCAAAAAGCCTCATCAGAAAAATGCGTTAAATCAAGAATAATCCCCAAACGAGCCATCTCGACCAGCAGCTGTCGACCCAGTGGGGTCAACCCCAATTCGGTGCCGGTGCCACCAGCGTAGCGGCCGGGACCATAATGGGTGGGGCCGATCAGCCGCAGCCCGGCCGCGACCCATTCCGCCAGTTGATCAGGGTCTCTGATAGGATCAGCCCCTTCCATGCTGATGACAAACCCCAGAGGGGGGGCAGCGTCTTCAAGGGCACCGGCCGCTTCCCACTGCTGCCAGGCGATGATGTGCTTCTGTAGCGCGTCTCCCTTGGCCAAAATGCAAATGTGCCCCTCCCGCTCCAGAGCGCGGTAGTAAGCCAGCTGCCCCTGAGCGATGCCGTAGGCCTGGGTGGGGGAGCTAAAATCGATATGCGGGGCGGCACGGCCGGTCGATCGGGCCAATAAGGTGGCGAAGCAAACCGCCACTCGCCCGCGGCGCATCTCCGGCAAAGAGACCGTGCCCAACGCCCGCCCTTTGCCGGGCATGCCGCTTTCGATGGTGCGGATGGTGTTCACCGTTTGCAGGAGATCGCGGTTCCACTGCAGGGCGTTCCAGGCCAGATCCAAATGAGCATCCACAATGAGCATGTGATCCTCCTGAATATTTTAGCGGACCAGTCGACGGAACGGTTCTTTTTTGAGATCACTCTGCAGAAGATCGCTGAGTGTGCCCGCCACAAGCCCTTGTTTAATGACGGCCAACGCCTCTGTGGCGATGCGACCGGTTTCTAGAATATCCGCTTCCGTATGAGCCAGAGTCGCCTTAAACCCCATGTAAGTATGGATGCCTCGTTTGGCCATTTCCTGGATAAAGAGGGTGTGGACTTGCGGCCGCAGGGATTCATCCGGCAGCTCCAGCGAGATAGCCGGGGCGTAAGACAGGCCGGTGCAGCGGCCGCTCAGACCAGCATCGGTGATGGCTCGATTTAATGCCGTCCGCAGCGCTTCGCCAATGGCTTCGAATTGTTGGGGAGCGTTGCGCCGCTGTAGCTCGCGAATGGTGGTCAGTGTCGCTACCAGACCGATGTTGTCGCTCCAGTAAGAGCTGGAGATAAACATATTTTTGGCCGGTTCCATCGCCTCCCGGGAGCCAACAACAGCCCCCATCGGATATCCATTGGACATCGCCTTGGCCAGGACGGTCATGTCGGGGGTGACCCCTAGGTAGGCCTGCACACCGCCAATATGCATCCGCCAGCCGCAAGAGACCTCGTCAAAGATGAGCAGCGCACCGTGATCGTGAGCCAGTTTTTTGACCCCTTCTAAATAGCCGGCCGGTGGCAGCTCCGAGCGCAAAGGCTCCATCATGATCGCGGCGACTTGCCCGTGGTGTTTGTCCAGGAGAGCTTGCAGTTGGGTCAGATCACCCCAAGCAAATGGCACGGCCGTTCCGGCCAGTGCTTCGGGGACGCCGATAGGTTCAATGCCGGCGAAGGGGAATTCACCGCTTTGAGGATCGACCAGGTAGTTGGCCGATTGATACCAGTCGTGCCAGCCATGATAGCCTGAAAACAAGATGATGTCGCGGCCGGTTGTCCCGCGGGCGATGCGGGCGGCCAGGGCGTTGGCTTCCCCACCCGATTTGGTATAGCGAACCATTTCGGAACTGGGAATAACTTCGTTGAGGAGTTCCGCCAGTTCAATTTCCAGGGGGCTGTTGAGTGTGAATAGGCTGCTGCGGTCGATTTGCTCTTTGACGGCCGCATTGACGACTTCGTCCGCATGACCGAGGATAATTGCGCCGACCGCATTGACCCAATCGAGATATTCATTTTCATCGATGTCGATAAAACGGGACCCTTTGGCACTGAGGGCATAAATGGGGCTGTGGCCGTGGGCAAATTGACTGGCGCGTCGACTGATCAACTGCGTCCAACCCGGGATGAGCTGCCCGGCTCGTTCGTACAAGGCCAATGATCGTGCCACCCCCTTGTTTTCGGGCTTTGGTGCTCCAGGAGCCGCAGATGTTGTCATATAAAATTAAGCCTTGGATCTGGGTTGTATGTCGGATTTTTTGTAAATTAGCCATACTGCCCGCCAGTTGTGTTGCAAATTTACAGATTCCAGACGGCGTGGCCTTTATCTGAGAACTGGTTCAGTTACAGGACCACTATACCACACTCTAGATCGCTCCGCAATCGGTCAAACTGGCCCGCGGGGGAAGATTTTGCAATCACATTGACGCCAATATCAGGGTGTGGCATACTGGTACTGCAACTATACCAGTCGATGATTGATTCCTTTTTCCGGCCATCAACTTCACGCCGGTCGATCAGGTCAGATCACCCATTTTCTTGTCTAATTGATTTTATTTTGAGTCTGGCCGGAGGGCCATGACACAACCGGCAGCAGGAAAACCCATGAAAATCGCCATCTTACACGGTCCACGCAATCTGACCATCGAAGAGCAGCCGCTGGATACAAGCAACTTGGCCGCAGATGAAATATGGATTGAGACTCAGATCAGTGCCTTTAAAATTGGGACTGATCGCGGCAACTATGAAGGAGCGGAGGATGTGCCGGGCGCCCCAACCTACCCCCGCTGGGTTGGCGATAGCAATCTCGGAGGGGTGCGTGGGGTGGGCAGTGCGGTGACTCGAGTCAAGGTAGGGGATGTGGTGGTGACGCGGCAGCCCCATCAATCGGAATACATCATGAAAGAATCGGGCAGCCTGGTAAAGGTTCCCAATGGTGTAGACCCGGAAGATGCGGTCTATGCTCACCTGTATGCTTTGAGCGCCCACTGTTATCGCAAGGCGCTGTTTCAGCCGGGTGAAAATGTGGCGGTTGTGGGTGTTGGGGTACTGGGTCTGGGGGCGATTGCTCTGGGCCCTCTTTTTGGCGGGCGGGTGGCGGCCATCGCCAACAGCCCGCTCCGCCTGGAAATGGCTGCGCAGATGGGGGCCCATGCCGGTTTCCTGTCTGATGACCCAAATTTAAAGGACAAGCTCGATGCGTTTACCAATGGCGTCGGGATTGATCTGGTCATTTTGACCGCCAACCCCTGGCCGGCTTTCCAAACAGCGCTCGATATTGTGCGTCCCAACGGCCGGGTTTCGATTGTCAGCCTGTTGGGGCGGGGTGAAACACCCCTTAACTTTAACCCGCTGCCTATGGAGCTCTTTTATATCAAAGGGATTTCGCTTTTCGCCGTATCCGGCCCGGCCGGCTACCTCTTCCCCAACAGCGGTTCATTTCCTTTTCACAATCAGGATCGTTGGGCGGCCGATCGAGCGGCAGAACACGTTCTGTCATTGATGGCCGACGGCCGCCTGGAACCCAAACGGCTTATTACCCATCGCTTTCACTACAGCGACATGGTCAACGCCTATGAAATGGCGTACAGTCGCGAGAAATCGATGTTGGGTGTGATTTTTAATTGGCGTGAATAGTGGTTCAACTGCCTCGACATACCTTTCACATCACGAATTTTTTAGAGTTGAAACGCTTTTCTCTCTTCGATCTGTGTTAATCCTTGTCCTTTTCTTTAAGCAACTTGAGAGATGAAGTACCTAAACCACGTGATCAAGTAGGAGGAAAAAAGCGATGGTTACCTGGCAATGGCGTGAAGAAGATCAGCTCTTTCTCGACCGAGAGATCGTTCCTTTTTTGCCCGACAAAATCTTTGATGCCCATGCGCATCTGTTTCGGCATGAACATTTTCCAAACCAGGCGATCGGCTCCGGTTTTGACGACACCCCCAATCCCCAGGGGCTAAACGAATTTTACGAGTACAGTGAATGGCTGCATCCGGGCGGCCGCACACGAGGGGGGTTGTTTTTTGGCCTGGCCTTTACCGGTGATCGCGTGGCCAACAACGAGTACGTGGCGGCCGAAGTCAACGGACCGGCCGGCAAAAATGCTTTTGGGCAAATGATCATATCACCCGAAATGGACCTCGATTATATTGCCGGGGAGGTTGAACGATTGGGGTTTGTGGGGCTCAAATGCTATCACACCATGGCACAAATCGACACCCCTACCTGGCAGGCCCCGATCGAAGCCTATCTCCCCGAAGCGCAGGTGCAGGTGGCCGATCGGCTGGGACTTTCGATTACTCTGCACATGGTCCGTGACCGGGCCCTGGCCGATCCGATCAACCAGGCCACGATTCGGCGATATTGCGAAACCTACCCCGGCATGCAGCTCATCTTGGCCCACGCGGCGCGCGGCTTTAATCCCTGGCACACCATCGAAGGGATTCACTCCTTGAAAGGGTTGTCCAATGTGTGGTTTGACACATCGGCCGTAACTGAGGCCGGGGCGTTTGAAGCGATTATCGAAACGATGGGCCATCAACGCCTGTTCTATGGCACAGATTTTCATGTCAGCCATATTCGGGGGCGCTGCGTGGCGGTTGGGGATTCATTTCACTGGTTTTATGCCAGCGAAATGGATACAGACGAAAAACACATCAAGCTGCGGCCGGTTCTGGTAGGCCTGGAATCGCTGAGAAGTTTGATCCTTGCTTTCCGCAGATTGAAATTAAGCGACAGGCAAATTGAAGATATTTTTTATTACAACGCCGGCCAGATTTTCCCTCTGGCATCTTGAAAATCCCTGGAGAATGTCTCATGCCCACTCCCCAAATTGATCGACGTGATTGGTCCACATTGAGCCGTGGCGAACAGCTGCGCCAATTAGAGATGGAAGGGTACTTAATTTTACCGAATGTGCTTTCTCCTGCGTTGTTGGCTCAACTGCGGAAGGAGACGGCGGCCGTCAGGACCAATCCCATGGATTACAGCGTTCACCAGCGTACCTGTGGCCATATGCAGTGGCAAGGGGGAGCGATCACGCAACTCATCGACCATCAACCGGTGACCGGATTTTTACAAGAGGTGTTGGGGGATGATCTCGTTTTTATGACGTACGCCTATGCCATTTCTGAACCCGGTCACCCCGGGATCAGTCTGCATACCGATGGGCAACCTTATGGCTCTGCCATTTTTGGGTACGAGGGTAGCTGTCCGATTATTATTCGCGTCCTTTACTATTTAGATGAGCTGACGCCTGAAGTGTCCCCTTTTCGCGTCGTCCCGCGCTCCCATCTCTCCCTCCACGCGGATGGCAACCCCTATAAGCGTTACGCCGCTCACCCCCAGGAAGTCATGGTCCCCGCCCCGGCCGGTTCCGCCTTGCTTCTCAACCACAAAGTCTTTCACGGCAACTTTCCCAACGTGGGGACCTATGCCCGGCGAATGCTGGCCATCGCCTATCGGCCGGCCTGGGCCGGCCCGATTGTGGCCGAAGTCGCGCCATGGGATGAGACCGATGTGGCTGGTCTGCCCGCCAACATTCGCCCCTATTTTATCGATCGCAATATTCGACGGGCTGATTTTGATGTGGCCAATAAACCCGCCAACATGGCTCGGCAAGCGCCCGGGATTAATCCCGATCGCTGGGAATCGTGATGATGGTCGCCGCTGTCGCCGGTCGTCAGACCCCACGGCCGGTAGACGATCATGATGCGAACTGCAGGTCGATAAAACCATGTCTCTAGCCGAGTCGCTGCCACCCACAAACGAGGAGAAAATCAGGCTGCTGCCCTGGAGCGTTGCCTCAAATGCGGCCAACATGGTGTTTGTGCAGTACACTTTTTTTGGTTCCGCTTTCGTCCTTTTTCTCAGTGAATTGGGCCTCAATACCATTCAAATCGGGCTGCTGCTCTCATTTTTCCCCTTTTTTGGTTTGATCGCCTTGTTTATTGCCCCGGCCGTGGCTCGCAACGGCTACAAACGAACCTTTCTTACGTTTTATGGGGCACGCAAGGTCATTACCGCCTTTTTACTGTTCACGCCGTGGATGGGGGCTCGCTTTGGGGGACAACTGACGCTCTATTTTATTATGGCCATTGTGCTGCTGGTGGCGTTGTGCCGCGCCATTTCAGAAACCGCCTTGTTTCCCTGGTCACAAGAATATGTTCCCAACAGTATCCGGGGCAAATTTTCGGCAACAACCAACATTGTTTCCAATCTGACCGGCGTGGTGGCGACTTCGATTGGGGGGCTCATCATCGGTTCGGCGGTGGGTCTCGAACGGTTCATGGTTTTAATTGGGATCGGTGTTTTGATGGGCTTTGTTTCGGTTTGGACCGCTTCATTTCGGCCGGGTGGCGCGCCGGTGCAGCGGACCGCCGGGGCCGCGACCTCCATAGGTGAGCTGCGCAATGCCCTTCGTGACAAGAATTTGCGCAATTTTTTATTCGGTTTGGCCCTGGTGACCCTGGCCACGGTGCCGATGTTTTCGTTCATTCCGGTTTTTATGGAAGACGTGGTGCGCTTGAACGAGGGGGCGATTGTCTGGTTGCAAACAGCCGCCATGATCGGCGGCTTGACCACGACGTTTTTGTGGGGATGGGCTACCGATCGTTATGGGGGCAAGCCGGTGATGTTGACCGCTGTTGTGGCCCAACTGCTGCTCCCTTTGGGATGGCTGCTGATGCCCATCGGCACCCCCTTGAGCTTGCCGGTAGCCCTCGTCATTTCGATTGTGCAGGGGATGGCGACGGTCGGATGGGCGATCGGCTCCGGCCGCTTGCTGTATGTCGGGGTTGTTCCACCAGATAAGAATAACGAATACATGGCGCTCTACTATGCGGCCGTGGGAATTGTCGGTGGCGTCAGCCAATGGCTGGGAGGCTGGTTGCTGGCGTTGTTTGACAATCTCTCCGGTCAAATAATTTTTATCCAGCTCAATCCCCATACCCCACTATACCTCTTGGGGCTGGGGCTCCTGCTATTCAGCCTGTGGTTGTTTCGCGGGGTACGGGCCGACAGCCCTTTTTCACTCGTTGAATTTGCCAATTTGTTCCTTCACGGAAATCCGTTTGTGGCCCTGGTGACCATGCCCCGCTATTACTGGGCCAAAGATGAGGAAACGGCCATTTCCATGACCGCCAGGCTGGGTCGCTCGCAAAGCCGTTTAACGGTAGAGGAACTGCTTGATGCCCTTATTGATCCGCGATTCAATGTGCGCTTTGAAGCGGTGATCGCCATTGCGCGCATGACGCCCGAGCCGCGCCTGGTCCAGGCGCTGATCAAAATTGTAGAAGGGACCGAGCTCTCTTTAAGTGTGGTGGCCGCCTGGGCTTTGGGGCGCATGGGAGGAGAAGAAGCCATTCCAACCTTGCGCCAAGGGCTCGATTCGGAATATCGTTCGATTCGGGCCCACAGCGCTCGCGCATTGGGTGCCGTTGATGACAGGGACGCCGGTCCCCTGCTGTTGAGTCGTCTGGCACAGGAAACTGATAAGGGGTTGCAAATGGCCTACGCCTCTACCCTGGGCAAACTCAGGATGAAAGCGGCGGCCGGTCAGCTGGTAAACCTGCTGGATGCGACCCACAACCCCGGTGCGCGGCTGGAATTGGCGTTGTCCCTGGCACGTCTGGTTGATGAGGAAACCTACTTTGTCGGCTTACTGCGTGGTTTTCGCACTGATGCGTCAACGACAACCGCCCAGGCCCTGCGCCAAATCACGACCACGCTGCCGGCCGACCTGCCCGACCGGGACACGATCATTCCCGAACTTGAAAAATGCCGGGTGGCATTTGCACGTGAACAGACGAATGAAGGTGTCCAGCACCTGTATGACGTGTTGCTGCGCTGGCCTCGAACCCATCTGACGGCCGAAGTTGAGCTAATTCTCGACAGTACGCTCGGGTTTTTGGCGGAAAATAAGGACGGTCAGATGGAATATATCCTGCTGGCTTTGCTTTGCCTGCATGTGGGCTGGTAACACAGCCCACAGCTGATTATCACCGCATGTGAGTTATCCGTTTGGTTTGCTTGCCAGCGAGATGGATGACTCAACGGAGTTAAAAACCGATGTTAACCCCCTATCAAGTGCGCATAACCGTGATCAAAAAGACGTTTAATCAGGAATTGGTTGATGCGTACACAGAAGGCGTTGAATGGAAACCGGAGGGATGTTGTCATAGTTACCCGATCGGGCACACCTTTATTTCTGATGGCCATATCCCCCCGGGGTTTAGTGATTGGGCCTGGGCCGATATTCAGAAATATGTCATGGTTCTGGCTCGAGGGGGCAATATGCTGGGAACCCGGCCCGGCACCTTTGTGACCAACTGTACCGACGGGTTTCGCCCGGTTTTTTTCTTGCTCGAGCGGCTCGATTCGCCCGAAAATGAGCGACCGCAGGAGACAGATCCTCATGAAAATTAATAACGTTCGGACCATGGTGCTGGTGGGGCCGGATGATCATGGTGTCGGCGGCCAAGGCCGCAATTGGCATGTTTTACTGGTGCGCATTGATACCGATGCCGGCCATTACGGTCTGGGTGAAGCGGCCCACTTTCAAGATCAGACACTGGGGGTGCGACAGCTCATCGAAGGGAAGATGAAATCTTATCTTCTGGGTAAAGATCCCTTTGCCATCAGGCCCTTTGTGACCAATATGCTTTACGGGGGGCTGCCCCCACACCAACCGGCTCAATCGGCCAGTGCCACCCCCTTTGGGCCGGTCGCCTGGGCGGTCAGTGGTGTGGAAATGGCCCTTTGCGACCTGGTGGGCAAGGCGCTCAACACGCCTGTTTACAATCTTTTGGGTGGTCAATATCGCAGGCGCCTGCTGGTTTATCTCGATCGCAGCACCCCGGCCGACTTAAACGACCTGGATGCCTGGCGGCGTCTGGCGGTCGAGGCACGCGAAGATGGCTTTACCGATATCAAATTTGATCTCGACTATGCGGCCGCCGATTACACGGCTGATAGCTGGAATCGGTCCCTCACCCTTCCGCAGATCAATCGCATCGTTGAGCGGCTGACGGCGGTTCGGGAGGCGGCCGGTTGGGATATGGAAATCGCGATTGATGGGCATATGCAGTATGATGTCCAGTCGGCCATTCGCGTCGCGCAGGAGCTGGCTCATCTCAAGCTCAAATGGTTCGAAGATCCAACGCCGGTTGTTAATCCGGATGCCTGTGTGGCCATTCGGGCCAAAAGTCCGATACCGATTTGCCTGGGGGAGGTATTTGTCGCCGAGCAATTTCGCCTCTTTATCGATCGTGGAGCGTGCGACATGATCCACCCCGATATCCTTTTTGCCGGTGGGTTGACCGAAACACGCAAAATCGCCGACTATGCCGATTTGAACTATATCCCGATGGCGATGCACAATAACAGCTCCGCGTTGGGGATCATTGCCTGTGCCCATGTGGCGGCCGCCAGCCCGAATTTTATCGGATTAGAGTACCATTTTCATGATGCACCCTGGATAGGGCAAATAGCAGATCGAAATGGGCAACCGTTATTTGAAGATGGCCATGTGGTCTTATCAGACGAACCGGGTTTGGGGTTGACCCTGAACAATGAGGTTTGTCGACAATATCTGGCCAGCGGAGAACGGCTCTTTTAGCATATTGGCCTTCGGGAGAAGAAAAGATGTCCAAAGTTGAGCTGGTTCACAGCAGTCCAATCTTTCGCAACCCCAATCCCGGTTATGAGCATGTGACCGCTCTATTTAGCCATGTGGTAACGCTGCCTGGGGGAGAGTTATTCTGTGTTTACAACCGTGGACAGGGCATGTATGCTACCGATCTCACCTTCTGGCAGGCGCGATCACATGATGAAGGTCGGAGCTGGGTTGATCATGCCCCACTGACAGATAGGCGCCACGATGACCGCCCCTACTCGTATCACGGCCCTTTTTTGACCCGCATGCACGATGGGGAGTTGGTCATCGCCGCTTTCCGGGTTGACCGGACGGATCCTCAGCGGCCGATTTTTAACGAGCAAACCGGCGGCCTGACCGAACTTGAGGTGATTTTGCAGCGCTCGGCCGACAACGGTGTGTCCTGGTCAATGCCCGCCGTGGTGACCGTCCCGGATGGCATGGTCATCACACCCAGCAGCGGTGTCGTGGAACTGGCCAACGGCCGATGTTTCTTGCCTTATGATCAATGGCATGCTTTTGACGATCCGGGCCCCTATCGGCCACGAACGGTCGGCTTTTTTTCTTCCGATAAGGGGCAAAGTTGGGGCGACCCGGTTTCCTTTGCCGATGGGTCTACTGATGGCAAGGGATTTTGGCACGGCCGCATCACCCCCCTGGCAGATCGGCGCCTCATCGGCCTCTTTTGGAGCGCCGTCATGGACCGCGCAATGGCCCCATTGCCCCTGCACCGCTGTGTGGGCTCGGCCGATGGACAAACATGGGATACCCCCCAGGCGACCAATATCCAGGGCCAAACCAATGGCGTCGTCGATCTGGGCGATGGGCGGCTGGCCGCAGTCTATACCTCCCGCGAGGCCGTCCAGCCCGGTTTTCGCGTCTGCCTCTCCGAGGATGGCGGGCTATCATGGGATTTAGACAATCAGCTGGTGGTCTGGGATGCGACCGGCCGTGAACGGCTGGGTGTCGAAGCCCCGGAGGCGTACCCACGCTCCCATGATACGATCGCCTATGGGGCACCGACCGCCACCCTGCTGCCCGGCCACAAGATATTGGTATCGTTTTGGTGCACCGAAATGTCAATTACTCACGTCCGCTGTGCCCTGCTCCAGGTAAAGTAACCGATGCGACACCCCATTTAGCCCCGTTTGAGGGCGATCCTCACCAGGTGCCGCTTTTGACAGTTGACAAAAGCCGAGTGATCGCCTTTGTCTTTGAGTGGGATTCCGAGCCTCAGGCGCCGGATCCGCCTTTGGATCAGCTGGCAGCGCCGTATCTGGCCGCCGGGATACCGATCAGACGGCTGGAAGGATATCGACTGGTGACACCCCAAGCCGATTGGCAGCGCGTTTGGCTGGTCGAACTGCCGGATTTGACCACCGCGGAGGAATGGCTGGAGGTGGCGGCTGCGACCGGTCAGGCCGATTCAACGATGCGCGCTTTTCAACTGACCCGGCCGTGGGCACCAGCTTATTTTGCCAGCTGGTTGGCCGGCTAAGTGAAACGAAACAACATTTCAAAAAAGTTTGACACGAATCACACGAATGACACAAATTTAAAGGGAGCATTGCCCATCGGATTCGTGAAATTCGTGCCATTCGCGTCAAAGAATATAAAAAAATCTGGCGGATTGCTAAAACAGGCCCGCGAAAAAGGATGGCGTAAGATGACAAAACACCTTCCGCGATTTCAGGACCGACCGGTGCGGATATTGGTCCTGGAAAAATATGTTGAAACGATGCGATCTCTGCTGGCGGTGCCCCATGAGCTGTTTGCGTACGATCAGGAAACAGATCAATCGATGGCCGACAAGCTGCACGACATCGACGTGATGATCAGCTCGGCCGTCAAAGGGAAATGGTTGGGACCAGACGCCACTTTACAGCTGGTTCAAGGGGTGGGAGCCGGCATCGAAGGGATCGAACTTGACCAACTGCCGTCCGGCTGCCTAGTTTGTAATGTATATGGCCATGAGTGGGCGGTGGCCGAATATTGTTTTATGACCATGGCCATGCTCAACCGAGAGGTCATCCAACAGGATGCCGCCCTGCGTTGTGGAGATTGGAGTGGCGGCGTTTTTCGCCATGAACTGCGGGGCGGCCGCCTGTTGGTGCTGGGTCTGGGCCACATTGGATCTGAAGTTGCCCGCTGGGGGCGATTTTACGGGATGACCGTGACTGGTTTAACCCGCAACCCCGCCCCCATGCGGGGGCAGTCGTTGGGTTTGGACTATATCGGCCCCTTGTCTGACCTGTCGCTCCATTTGCCACAGGCCGATTTTGCAGTGGTGGCGATCCCCCATGTGCCGGAGACGGTGGGCTTCATCGATCAGGCCGCATTTGAGTGCATGAAGTCAACGGCGATTTTGATCAACGTAGCTCGCGGCCCAGTCGTCGATGAAAATGCTCTGTACGATGCCCTATACCAACAATCCATTGCCGGAGCGGCCATTGATGTGTGGTACAACTACCCCTCTCATCTCAATGCCCACTGCCCACCGGCCAATACGCCTCTGCATGAGCTGTCAAACATCATCATGACCCCCCATAATGCCGGGACGACTCATGGCACCATGAATTATCGGTTTGCCTTTATTGCCGAAAATATCGGCCGTTTTGTGCGTGGGGAACCGCTCCAAAATGTGGTCTACACCGTTGAATCATAAAACAGGGAGGCGGAATGAGATGACCATATTTGAACAAATTAAAACACTCACGCCGGGCCACATCATGACCGTGGCCGGGGTTGGGTATCGGGATGGCATACCGGCCCGAGAGGCTGATGCCGGTTGGCCGATGGGGATTGTTCGCCGGCCGGATGGGGATCTCATTGTGGTTGATTACCATGCCCATCGATTGTGGCGTATCGACCGAGACGGCATTTTGCATACCTTTGCTGGGGATGGGGTGCCCGGCAGCCGCGGGGATGGTGGATCGGCACGGGCCGCGCGCTTTTATTATCCCCATGATTTGACACAGGATAGCGCCGGTCATCTGTATTTGTCTGATTTGGGCAATGACACTTATCGTCGCATCGACTGTAAAACCGGGATCATCAAACGCGTGGCCGGCAGCGGCCGCAAAGGCCGTGGGGGCGATGGCGGCCCGGCTTTGGAAGCGGAGTTTGACACCACTTGTGGGATTGCCGTTGATCACCAGGGCAACCTGTATCTTTCCAGTGAGTGGGGCAACAACATCCGCCGGGTTGATGCTGTAAGTGGCCGGATCAGCCGCTTTGCCGGCCTCGACGCGCGTCATTTCCCTTCTGAGTCAGGATTGAGCCGGCCGTTTTACGGGCCGGGATTAAGCCTAAGAGGCTATCATGGCGACGGCGGACCAGCATCTGAGGCCGCCTTTAATAATCCGGAGCATCTGGCCTTTGACTCAAAAGGAAATTTGTATGTCTGTGACAATGCCAACGATCGCATTCGCAAAATCGATATGCAAACCGGGTTGATTTCGACCGTCTTTGGCAATGGGCAGCGGTCAGCAGCTGGTGATGGCGGCCCGGCTATCTCGGCCGGGCTGTTGATGCCGGATGCACTTTGTTTTGACGCGCACGACAATTTGTATGTCGGTGAAAAATACGGCTTTCGAATTCGCAAGATGGATGGCCAAACCGGGTTGGCCTCCACCCTGGTTGGGAATGGTGTTCCCGGCTTTGGTGAGGAAGGGCTGCATGGATCTGAAACGCACTGCAATTCGGTTGAGGCGGGTATTTGGGCCGACCCGGATGGCACCGTCTTTTGGGGAGATTGTTCGGGACGGGTGCGTCAATATGATGGGCAATCGGGGATTGTGACCACGGTTCTGGGAGGATTGGGGGTGCATGATGGTGAAACCGCGACGGCAGGGTTTTTGTGCGGGCCCGGCGGCCTGGCGGTTGATCGAGCCGGCCACATTTACATTGCTGATGTCTGGAATCAACGCATTCGCAAGATTCAGGCCCAGACCGGCCGCATTTCAACCATCGCTGGAAGTGGGGCACGGGCTTATGGGGGGGATAACGGCCCGGCCACCGCCGCCCATTTGGGGAATCCGCATGACGTGGCCCTTGACCAGAAGGGGCGGTTGATCATTGCTGATACCCGCAACGGCCGTTTGCGGCGTGTGGAGTCGAATGGGGTGCTGCGCACGATTGCCGGGACAACACTGCCTTGGGATAGTGGCGAAGGGTGTTGGGACAAAGGGGATCAGGGTCCGGCTACAAGTGCCAGTTTTGTGGCCCTGTTATCGGTTGCCCTGGCGTCCAATGGCGATATTTATGTCGGAGATGGGGTCGGCCGCATTCGATGTATCGCGGCCAATAGCGGCATCATCACAACCGTCGCCGGCACCGGTCAACCCGGTTTTAGTGGTGATGGTGGCCCGGCGCGTTTGGCCCGGATCGGCAGCCCGAGTGCGATTTGTTTTGATCAAAGCGGTGCCCTGTATTTTGCCGATGTAGCCTATCATGTCATTCGCAAAATTGACAAATTGGGCATCATGACCACGCTTGTGGGGTGTGGGGAGGCCGGTTTTGTCTCGGATGGGTGTGCGGCTCGGGGAGCGGCCATTGATTCTCCTTGGGGTTTGGCCATCTCGGCCGGTGGGACCCTTTACTTTTCAGATGCTGGCAATCGCCTCGTTCGGTTTATCGATGAAGACGGCCATTTGCAGACATTGGCCGGTGGGTCAGATGTTGGGGACGGTGGGGATGGTGGTCCGGCCCGAAATGCAGGGCTCAATGAGCCGCACGGGTTGTGTTTTTATGGCCGGGAAATACTCCTGATCAGCGACCACTTTAACAACCGTGTCCGGGCGGTCAAAATACCCGCCTGACCTGTTTTTGCGGCCGGCGGAACTTTGCATACCCACCCCATGTATGGTATATTGGTACTATAAGTAAACCAGTTTTGTTTGTCCAGCCATCAAACTTATAGATGATACAATTTAAGATTCGACCCTTTTGAACCTTTGACTGATGGCAATAATGGAATATGGTCTAATCTTATAACGAATTCTCCATTAACACCGGTATGAATAGCAGGAGCAAATCCTTTGTTAAAAGCTGTTTCACGCGATACGCTAACCCATCAAACCGCCATAACCTTAAAGCGGTTTATCTTGACAGAAAGTTTGCCGGTTGGGGAAAAGCTTCCGAGCGAACGCGAATTGAGTGAAATGCTGGCCGTTAGCCGCAATATCGTGCGCGAAGCATTGAGCGCGCTCGTCGCTGAGGGGGTGGTCGTTAAGCATACCGGCAAGGGAACCTTTGTCGCCGAATTTGATCGCCAGGCGGTTGCCATTTCACTGCCTCTGGTCGTTAGCCAGGATGACACCACAGCTGAGGAAGTACGGGAAGCCCGCGCCGCCTTGGAAATTGGCATAGTTGGCTTAATTGTCACCCGAATCACCGAAGAAGAAATCAATCATTTGGAAGCGATACTCGACCTGTATGAGAGCAAACATGCGGCCGGAAAAAGCACCATCAAAGAAGATATTGAATTTCATTTGGCGCTGCTTCGTGCTACCAAAAACAAAGTTATTGTCGAAATGTCCCCCCTTGTTGAAGATGTGTTTCGCCGCTCATTGGCAGAAGACCCATCGGCGATTCGACGCAATCCTGATCGCATCGTGATCGAACACCGCCGCATTGTCCAGGCCCTGCGCGAGCGCGATTCGGCAAAAGCTCGCATGGCGATGCACGATCATTTTCGCGTACAGAATTTCCCCGTTTAGCCTGGTAGGAAAAGGTAAGATGACGGCGACGGTAACCCAATCTCACGGTCCCCAGACCGCCTCGCCCGCCTCTCAGCGGATTATCGATTGTGATGTGCATCATCTGTTTCGAGAGTGGTCGGCTCTTGAACCGTATTTGGCCGAGCCCTGGCGTTCGCGCATTACGCAGCCGGGATACCGGGTAGGGGGATTGGGATATCAATCGCCGGCCGGGCACCGGCGCAAAGATGCTTATCCAGCCGGTGGTGGTGCGCCCGGCTCCGATCCAGATCTTCTAATCCGGCAACTATTTGAAGAAAACAAAGTTGATATTGGCATTTTGACCGGTGAAATTTACGGATGGAATATGCATCCCCATCAGGATTATGCCAATGCTGTCATGGCCGCCTGGAATGACTGGACGATTGAACATTGGTTAGAAGCCTATCCCAGGCTGTTTCGCGGGGCGATTGCCATCAATTCAAACGATCCACAAGCGGCGGCCGCCGAAATTGACCGGCTTGGCTCACGCGACGACCTGGTCATGATTATTATGGGGGCTACTTCGACATCACCCTATGGGCAAAAGCGTTATTACCCGATTTATGAGGCGGCCGTCCGCCATGATTTACCGGTGGCCATGCATCCAGCCGCGGCCGGAACAGGAGTGGCCCATGCGGTGACGGCCGTTGGATATCCGCGAACCTTTTTTGAATATCACACCGGTTTGTTGACAATTTTTCAATCCCAGTTGATCAGTATTGTCGCCGAAGGGGTATTTGCCCGGTTTCCTACCCTCAAAATGGTCTTTATCGAAGGGGGTGTATCATGGCTGCCGGCCCTGATGTGGCGGATGGACAAAAATTACAAAGCGCTGCGGGCCGATGCCCCCTGGGTCACCCGGCTGCCAAGCGAATATATCCACGATCATTGCTATTTTACGACCCAACCCATCGAAGAACCGCCCCACAATGAATGGCTGCTGCAGCTTTTCGAAATGATCGATGCCCAAAATGTACTTCTGTACGCCAGCGATTACCCCCACTGGGATTTCGATGCAATGAGCGTGATGAACCGTTTACCGGCGACATATCGGCGCAAGATTTTTTATGAAAACGCCGCCCAGCTGTTTAAGCTGACAACAGAATAAATTTAGAAAAATTAGAAGGGCGACCGTCTTCTATTTTAGAAAGGCTCATGACTCGGTATAAGATCGGCAAAGTAGAGGAAATTTCACCTGGTGAACGGCGAATTGTGGCTGTTGCCGGCCGATCGATCGGGGTTTTTAATGTGAACGGTGCCTTTTACGCGCTAAAAAATGTCTGTATTCACAACCAGGCTCCTGTTTGCCTCGGTGAACTAAGCGGTACCTTTTTGCCATCGGCCCCGGATGAGTATCGTTGGGGCATGGAAGGTCAGGTGCTGCGCTGCCCCTGGCATGGCTGGGAATTTGATGTGGCTACCGGCTGTAGCTTGTTTGATCCGGAAACGAGGCTGGTCACTTATCCCGTCCAGGTTGAAGATGGGCAAATTTATGTGGAAGTAAGAGGCAAAAGAAGCTAATGGCACGATATCCGCAAGCGATCCTGGTTTCATGTGAGGCCCCTTGGGATGAAAATGAACGATTGTTAGAAGATGTGTTTCGACGAGAGATTCGGCAGACACTGCTCCACTACAATCATCTTTATGTATTTGGCACGGCCGGGGAAGGTCACGCCGTTAATCAGCCACAATTTCGCCAAATCGTCGATATTTTTTACGAAGAAACCCGCGGCGAGAACATATACCCCATGATCGGCCTGATTGGCCTGTCAACCCCCATCATTCGCGAAAAGTTGGATTACGCGTACAACGTTGGCTTCCGTATTTTTCAGATGGCGCTGCCTCCCTGGGGGGCGTTAAACGACGATGAACTGCTGACCTACTTCCAGGATGTGTGCGGAGCCTACCCCGATGCGCAATTTTTGCATTACAACCTGCCCCGCGCCGGTCGGGTCTTGGAGGCTAGCGATTATCGCCGCCTGATTGACAATGTCCCCAATCTTGTCGCCACTAAAAATACAGGTGGGGGAATGGCCCGCGCGGCCGAACTGGTCAGCCAGGTAGGTGAGCTGCAGCATTTTTTGGGCGAAGCAAATTACGCCCATGGCTGTATGTATGGGGAATGCTCGATTTTGGCTTCTTTTGGGCCCACAACGCCCCACAAGGTTAAAGCCCTGTTTGCGGCCGGGCAGGAAAAAGATTACGAGACATTGATGAAGCTGCAGCACGGTTTTCGCGATTTGGGGTCCGATCTGTTTGGTCCGCTGCGGTCTGAAAAGCGCATGGATGGCGCGTATGACAAGATACTCGTGCGCCTGGGCGGTTTGGAAGAAATGCCGCTGCGACTGCTTTCCCCCTACAAAGGGTTTACCGAAGCGCAGTACGAGTCGGTTAAGCGGGTATTTCATGAGAAATATCCCGATTGGGTGGCCAGATGAGTTTAACCACCGAACCATTGCGCCTGTTGTCGATTGGCGCTCATCCGGCCGATATTTTTGATCAATCCGGGGGGACGATGGCTCACCACGTCAGCCGCGGCGATTATGTGGGCTGTGTTGTCTTAACCCATGGGGCCCGCATTCATGACAAAGTGATCAGCGATGAAATGCACCACCGCACCGAAGTACCCGATGCCGGGAAGCTGCTGGCCCTGATGGCCGAGCGGTCGGATCTCAAAGCGGAAGAAACGCGGCGGGCCTGCCGTTTGTTGGGGGTCGAAGATATCTATTTCTTTGGTGCTGATGATGCGGTCCTGATCATGACTGAGGCGATCGTCAAACAGCTGGCGATGCTGCTGCGGGAACTACGACCCAATATTATTTTGACCCATTTTCCCCGCGAAGGAGACGGCCTGACCAACCCGCATGCAATTGCCGGGCAGATTGTGCTGGCGGCGATCCAGCTGGCGGCCGCAGTTGATCCGGGTGACCGTCGCCCTCCGCATAAGGTGGCCCAGGTCTTTTTCTTTGGTACCGGGGCGGCTGCCATCCCTCGTAGACAGGTATGGGACGCTGATGGTGGCTTTTACAACGATGTGTTTATCGATATTACCGACGTCGTGGACAAAAAATTGGCCGTCCTCGATGCGTTGGAAAGCCAGGGGTATGGCGGCGCATACGCTCGCAAACGCATTGAAACCAGCGATGGGTCAATGGGGATTGCGGCCGGTGTGCCCTACGCCGAAGCGTTTATTTCGCTGCGAGCTGAGACCCATTACCTGCTGCCCCTGACGGATTATGCACTGCACGGGACACGGGAATCAGATCACGAGCGAACCCGGCGCGTATCATTCAGGATCAAGGTAGATTGACGATGAGCGATCTTCATTTCAGGGCACAGGTACCCGTCTTTGATGCCAATGTGCGCATCGGGGATCGGCGAGACGAGGTTTCGGCCGTACGCAATCGGGCCGAGCTGCTTGCCGAAATGGATCGTCATGGTGTCTCCCGGGCCCTGATTTATCACGCCCAGGGTGAATTCCTCAGCCCGCTTGATGGCAATGAATACCTGCAACATTGGCTGGATGGGGGTGAGCGATTAGAGGCGCAGTGGATGGTGATGCCCACAGCGGAGTCGATCGCTCAGGTCAAGGCGGCGCATCAGGCTGGGGTGGTGCGCGCTGTCCGGCTGTACGATACGCGCCACGCCGGCTTGCCGTTTCGGCCGTGGGCCTATGATGAACTGCTTTCCTGGCTGAGCGAATGCCGGCTCCCGCTTTGGATCGCGCTGCCGGATATGGATTTGCACGAACTGCTGACAACCTTACAACAATACCCCGACCTGGTCACGGTTCACGTTGGGGCACATTATTCCCACCACTTGTGGGTCCGGCCGCTGTTAAACGGCCTGCCCAACGCCTATCTTGAGCTCAGCCGTTATGAGCCGATCGGCGGGATAGAGGCCCTTATTGCCGAGTTTGGTGCTGGTCGCTTGCTTTATGGTTCCTGGTTCAACCGATATGCGATGGGACCCATCCTCTTTTATCTGCATCGCCTGGGCCTCAGTGAGCCTGATTTGAAGTTGATCTGCGCCAAAAATTTGGAGCGGTTATTGGGTGTGTCATCTGTCATTTCTTAAACCGGCAAACGGCTCCACCATCTGGATCACGGTTAATCGGACATCAAGCGGTGGCTTGATTGTAAATTTGGAATTGTGATGCTCAGCAGAGTTGGTTTTACAGAATAAATACGGTGCTGTGTCAAAGCGCATGATTTGCGTTTATTAAAAGGAGAATAACAGGGTGATTGAAGGCATACGGGTGATTGACTTTCACGGTCATACCGGCCGGCAAGATGTGATTGGCATGATCGACAATCCGACCTTGATGCTACATGCTTTGGATCGGGCAGGGATCGATGTTGCCTGTTTGTTTCATATCTTTCATCCTGATGGGACAACCAGCAATGACATTAATGCCCGCTTCATCGCCAGCCATCCCGACCGTTTTGTGGGATTTGCCTATGTGTCGCCCCTTATGCCTGACCGCATGGTTTCGGAGCTGGCCCGGGCGATAGATCAATTAAATTTTGTGGCCATCAAACTATACCCGCCGTATACCCCCTGGCCGATCCATGATGAACGGTGGTATCCCATCTATCAATTTGCCCACGAACGAGCGCTGGCGGTCATTTTTCATACCGATCATTTCCCCACCAACCGGCCGCGTTTTCTGGGTGAAATTGCGCCTCTCTTTCCACGGGCCAACTTTGTCGCCGGTCATGCGGGTAATGTGCCCGAGGCCCGTGCGGAAGCGATTGCCGCCGCTCAGGCCCATCCCAACATTTTTCTGGAGACGTGCTCGACTTACCGCACCCCTGGTGTTATCGAGCAGCTGGTCAAGGAAGCCGGTGCCGAGCGGGTGCTCTTTGGGTCGGATATGCCGTTGATGGACCCGCGGCCGCAGCTGGGAAAAATCATCACAGCCGCTATTTCTGACGAAGCCAAGCGTCTGGTATTGGGTGGTAATGCCGAACGCTTATTGAGGATATAGCTGTGTCTCGACCTCTTATCAACCCCGGTAAACTGCACTGGTCTGGTGAACACTGGATTAATTATGTGCGCGAACCTGGGGCGGAAACCGACAGTGCCATGATCAGCCTTTTTCATACGCGATACAGCCCGGCCGGTGAAGGAACGGCCGCGTTTGTCGAGATCGCCATGAATCCGGCTTACCTGGGACTCTACACTGATAACCCGGAGATGGCAGCGTTTGTGCGCAACATGATTCGTGGCCGTGGCAACCCGTTTGATCGGGAGCTGCCGCTTGTACCGGCCGAAATCTACCGCACCGGCGATATTCGGCATGATCCTGCCTGGGTGATTCACAACGATCAAACGCACATGATGGTCCAATGGCGCGATCTACAGCCACCCATTGTCGTTGAAGGGGATGCGCCGACATTTGGTCCCGACCGCGACTTTTTTACAGTGCTCATCTTTACCGGCCGTTCAACCATCACGGTTGATGGGCAAACCATAGGTGGTCAACCTTATCAAAGGGAAATTTGGCAGGCCAGTATCGGCGGTTATCGCAGTTCGTGTGTGATTGCTCTGGCCGAAACGATGATTTTGGTGGGTGAAAAAGGTTGATATCCGCGGTGATATTTCGATGCGGATGAATGAGTAAGATAGAAGATAAATATTTGGCAAGCTGAAGGAGAGACGCCAATTTTATGTCTGAAAAGCCTGAAAAATTTTTAGCGCCGGAAAGCGATTCCAATCAAGGTGTAGCGACACTGGCCATTGAGGTAGCCGCGCAAAAAATTGACAGCCCGGGCAGCCGGGCCAGACGTCGTTTTTTCCGTCATCGCCTGGCCATGTTTGGTCTGGTTGTTCTGATAATTATGGGCAGCGCGGCTATTCTGGCCCCGTTGATCGCCCCATATGATCCGGCTGCTCAAAACCTGATCGATTTTCGACAGCCGCCCAGTGCCAAACATTGGCTAGGGACAGATGGCTTTGGTCGAGATGTACTGAGCCGCCTGATTTATGGAGCTCGGCCGTCACTTAGTGTCGGGTTGATTGCCGTCACTTTTTATGAGCTGATCGCCGTTATTTTGGGCTCGCTGGCCGGCTACTATGGGGGCAAGGTTGATTGGATCATCATGCGCACTGTCGATGTCGTCATGACTTTTCCATCCCTGATCATCATTATCTTTTTGGTGGCTATTCTCGGGCCAGGGTTGCGCAATACGATTGTGGCTATCGCCATTCTGCGTTGGACAGAACCGACCCGTTTGGTACGTGGCCAGATTTTGTCGCTGCGGGAGATGGATTATGTCCTGGCGGCGCGCTCTTTGGGCGCCAAAGACAGCCGCATCATTCGGCGTCATATTTTGCCGGGGGTGATTGCCCCGCTCGTTGTCCATGCCACCTTTGGCGTGGCCACGGCGATTTTGTTAGAGGCGGCGCTTTCTTTTCTTAATCTGGGTATTCTGCCTCCAGCTGCAAGTTGGGGAAATATGATGACGGCCGCGCAAGAATTAGTCATTCTTGAGCAAATGCCGTGGCTGTGGCTGCCACCCGGTTTGGCCATCATGCTTGCTGTTCTTTCGATTAATTTTGTGGGTGATGGGCTGCGGGATGCATTGGATGTGACCCGCGCGGAGTGAGGTTTAGACCAGATGGAGGTGTTATTGTAAATGCCGTAAAGCTTTTCGTGTCAAGAGGTAAATTAGTTCCAAATTCTATTGGAGGAGACAAAATGAGAATGAAATCCAAGTCAATCGCTTTTTTTGGTTTGGCCTTAATTGCCATTCTGGTGGCCTGCACGGCCGAGCCGGAGGTCATTATTCAGGAAGTTGAAGTGACCCGTGTGGTGACAGAAACGGTCGTTGAAGAAGGTGAAACGATTGAAGTGACTCGAGTGGTGACAGAAACCGAAGTTGTAGAAGTTGAGGTAACGGCTGCACCTGAAGAAGAACCGATGGCCGCAGAGCCGCCGAGCGAACCGCAAATGGGCGGCGATGTGCGGGTCTGGCTGCCGAATGGGTGGCCGGAGCAAAGCTGGCCTCATCGCAGCAATTGGGAAAGTGGTTGGGCCATAAGCCCGATGGCTGAAACCCTTTTCTGGCCGTTGGCTGACGGTTTAGAACCGCGTCTTGCTCTGGGTTATGAGGTGTCGGAAGATGGGCTGGTTTATACCCTCAACTTGCGTGAGGGGGTCGTATGGCACGATGGGGAATCGTTTACGGCCGAAGACGTTGTTTACAGTATCGAACTGCGCAACAGCGCCGATTTGCGGCCGTTGAACGGCTTGCGCCAAGGCACCACGATTCAGGGAATGGTCGATTTTCACGATGGCAATGCCGACTCCATTGAAGGGATCGAAATTATCGATGATTACACCATTCAATTTACGCTCGACAGCCCGGATGCCGGTCTGGCTCGCCTGTTCTTTGCCGCTGAAATGCTCGAAATTTTGCCCCAACATGTGGTCAGCACACTCGATGAAGAAGAGGTGTTGAACGGCACGTCAGATTACTGGTTTACCAACCCCATTGGCACAGGTCCATACAAATTTGTGCAGTATGAACCCGACCAATTCATTGAATACGAACGGTTTGATGATTATTGGGGTGGGGCACCCATGCCTGACCGCCTGTTTATGGAAATTTCAACGGCCGAAGTCGCGATTGTAAAACTCCAACGCGGTGAACTTCACCTCGTGAACCCCATCCAGGCCACCGAAGTCCAGCGGCTGCAGGAAGACGGCTCTCTTGAGGTCCTGATCGCCGAAAACAGCGCGCAATGGTACGGCATGGAGATGAATTACTTCACCAATGATGGACTGTGGCAAAATCCAAAAGCCAAACAAGCTTTCCTCTACTCCATTGATCGTCAGGCGTATGTAGACAGCATCTTGCAAGGCCAGGGTGTCGTGCGCCATAGCTTCTTTGATGGCACGGTTTATGCATGTCCGACGATGACGGAATACAACTACGATCCGGAAAAAGCGGCCGAATTATGGGCTGAGATCGGGGTTGTACCGGAAGAAGTCACCATTGACATGATGTCCTGGCTGGGTCTGAACGCCCGTCGCGACTACCTGCCCATCGCTCAGGAATTCCTGCGCGCCCAAGGGTTCAAAGTCAACGTCGACTTTATCGACAACTCGCTCATTACCGATTACGTGCAGGGTAATGGGCCGCGCGGACAAGATTGGGATTTTCACGTCCTACTCTTCGGACCAGGGGCTGATCCCGGTGGTATCTTGCCGTTCATCACCGAAGATTCCGGTGCCAACTGGGGCTATCGCTCCTGGCCGGAAGCGCCCAATCCTGAAACAGGTGTCAAGGACAATGCCGTCCGCTACACCTCACCTGAACTGGCCGCTCTGATTGAACAAGCGCGTGTGGAAACCGATCCACAAGCACGGATCGAGATTTACCAACAAATTGACTGCATTTGGAACGAAGAACTGCCGGCCTTTATGACCGCTTCTCCCTCGTTCCTGGCCGCCCGCAGTAATATGCTGCAGGGGACTGACTGGCAAACCAATGCCGGTTTGGGATTCTGGTTGAGAATGTACCGACCGGGCGACCTCTGGGTTTGGGACGGCTCCTAAAATCCACAGTTTAACACGCCAGCCGGTGTAACCCTGTTTGTTTTGGAAGATCATCCGTTCCCGGCTCCCTCGGCTTTGCCTGAGAGGCCGGGAACGGATGGCAAGGCTTTGGTAAATGTCTCGCTATATTGTAAATCGACTTCTCGTTTCAATTCCCGTCTTTTTCGGGATTACGCTCATCGTCTTTGGCTTATTCGCCCTTTCCCCAGGTGATCCGGTCATCAATATTATTGGCTTTGCCTCTTATGTTGAAATGACGCCGGACCAGGTTGAAGCGGTGCGGATACAGTTCGGCCTCGATCAACCATGGATTATTCGCTATTTTCGCTGGCTGGGCGACGCACTGCAGGGGGATTTGGGTTTTCCTTTTAAAGGGTCGATGTCTGTGACCGAACTGTTGATGGATCGATTGGGGCCAACACTGGTTCTGATGGGCTCATCGCTTTTGGTTTCGATCATCATCGGCATACCCGTGGGTGTCATCATGGGCTTAAGGCAATATTCGCTCACTGATTATTTTTTGACGGTGGTCGTCTTTTTTAATTTATCTATTCCCAGCTTCTTTTTAGCCCTCGGGTCGATTTATATTTTTGCCCTTAAGCTGGATTTGTTGCCAACTAGCGGTATGCAGACGATCGGGGCTCCATTTTCAGTGACGGATCGACTGTTGCATTTAATTTTGCCAACGATGGTCTTGAGTTCATTTTATTCGGGGGTATGGGCGCGTTATGCGCGCTCCAGTATTCTGGAAGTGCTGGGTCAAGATTACATTCGCACGGCCAGGGCCAAAGGGCTTCTCGAATGGACCGTTATTGCTCGGCACGCGTTTCGCAATGCCCTGCTGCCACTGGTGACGGTTGTGACCTTGAGCTTACCCCAGTTGTTGGGCGGGGCGATCATTGTAGAGACGATATTTCAGTGGCCGGGAATGGGGATGTTGGGCTGGCGAGCCACAACGACCCGCGACTATCCGATTTTAATGGGGGTGACGTTGATTAGCGCATCGATGATTTTGTTGAGTAATTTATTGGCTGATGTGTTGTATGGATTGGTCGATCCACGGATTCGGTATGAATAAGCGGCCGGTCCCATCGTGTTTAAATGGCCTTGAGCAGCCGGACCTCATGTTTTTTACCGGAACATTAGGATGACAGGAAATGAAATATCGTGTCTTGGGAAAATCAGATTTAAGCGTCAGCTCCATCGGGCTGGGTTGTGTGACCTTTGGGCGAGAAATTGATGAAGCCAACGCCTTTGTCTTGATGGATCATGCGCTGGATCGGGGAATCAATCTGTTTGATACGGCTGAAGCTTACGCAGCCGGCACCTCGGAGGAGGTCGTCGGCCGCTGGATCGAAAGCCGTGGTGTGCGTGATCAAATCATTTTGGCAACCAAAGTGGCCGGCTCACTGACCCGCAAACGCATTCAATCCTCTGTTGAAGCGAGCCTGCGCCGCTTAAAAACCGATCGTATCGATCTTTTTCAGCTTCACCATTGGGACCAAGAGGCCCCTCTGGCCGAAACCCTGGCCGCTCTGGAGGATCTGATGACCCAGGGCAAAGTAAGTTATATCGGCTGTAGCAATTACAATGCTGAGCAGCTCCGCCAGGCGATAGCCTACCAGACCTCCAACGGCTGGTCGACCATGAGTTCGGTACAGCCCAATTACAACCTGGTTGTGAGAGAGATTGAAAAGGAGCTCATTCCCCTTTGTGCTGCGCAGCAAGTGGGGATCATCTCGTATAGTCCTTTGGGAGCCGGTTTTCTAACCGGAAAATACCGAAAGGGTGGGCCGATCCCGGCCGGAACCCGCTTTGATATCATTCCAGGTCACCAGGGGATTTATTTTAGTGAAGACAATTTCCGCAAAGTTGAAAAGCTGCGCGATGTGGCCAACGCCAGCGGGGTGTCGATGGTGCAACTGGCCCTGGCCTGGGTCATCAATCAGCCTGGTATTACGTCCGTCCTCATTGGAGGAAGGACGGTTGATCACATTGATCAGGCTTTTCATGCTGAAGCGTTGCCAATGACGGCCGATCTCCAAATGACGCTGACCCAACTGTGAGTAAAGAATGAGCCCATTGCTAGAAGTAAAAAACCTCGTCACCCGCTTCTATACGGAAGAAGGAGCGGTGCATGCCGTTAACGGCATTTCATACACCCTGGATAAAGGGGAATCCATGGCCATTGTCGGAGAGAGCGGCAGCGGCAAATCGGTTGGCGTTTTGTCGATTATGGGTTTGATTCCCACCCCCCCCGGCAAAATTGAGGGAGGGGTCGTTTTATACAATGGACAAGACCTCCTCGATCTGTCAGCCAGGGAAATGGCCGATGTACGGGGCAAAGAAATCGCCATGGTCTTTCAAGACCCCATGACTTCGCTCAATCCGGTGTTGACCATCCGTATTCAGTTAACAGAGGCCTTGGAGCGACATTTGAGCATGTCGACCGAGGCCGCCAGTGACAGGGCTGTCGAACTGCTCAATTTGGTAGGGATTCCCAACGCCAAAGATCGCATCAATGATTACCCCCATCAATTTTCGGGAGGGCAGCGGCAGCGCATCGGCATCGCGATGGCCCTCCTTTGTAATCCCGGCTTGCTGATTGCCGATGAACCCACCACCGCTCTTGATGTCACGATTCAGGCGCAGATCATGGAGCTGGTCGGTGATCTGCAAAGGCAGCTCGGCATGGCCATCATCTGGATTACGCATGATCTCGGGGTGGTGGCCGGTTTGGTTGAAAAAGTGGCCGTTATGTATGGGGGGTTCATTGTTGAAATGGGATCGGTCAAAGACGTGTACAAACGGACCAGCCACCCTTATACGCTGGGCCTTCTCGAATCGATTCCCGTTATCGAAGGAAGCGATCAACAGCTGATTCCCATCCCTGGGTTGCCCGCCGATTTGCTCAAAGAGCCGCACCACTGCCCTTTTGCCCCCCGCTGTCGTTTTGTCATCGATCGCTGTTGGGAAGAAAACCCACCACTGCAGATAGTAACCCCAACCCATCAGTCGGCCTGCTGGCGCTGGCAGGATATTCAGGCCCTGCACAGCCCGGATGCGGCCGCTGCGCTAGAGGTAACGACCAAAACCCAACAGTTGGCCGAGGATATGGCCGCTGCGCCACCGGATATTTTGCTCGAAGTAAGAAACCTCAAAAAACATTTTCCTATCCTAGAAGGGTTACTGCGCCGGCAAACAGGCGCGGTCCGAGCAGTTGACGGGGTCTCGTTTGAGGTCAGACGTGGGGAAACGTTGGGCCTCGTCGGTGAAAGCGGCTGCGGCAAATCGACCACCGGCCAAACGATTTTGCAACTGTTAAAACCCACCGCAGGAGAGGTTATTCTCGATGGTCAGGATCTCACCAAGCTCGACAAGGAAGCGCTGCGACAGGCTCGGCGCCACATGCAGATGATTTTTCAAGACCCATATGCTTCTCTTAATCCGCGGATCACCGTTGGCGAAATTGTGGGGGAAGCGCTCGATATCCACAATATCGGATCAAAAGCCAGCCGGCAAAATCGAGTTATTGAGCTGCTCCAATTGGTTGGCTTAAACCCCTATTTTGTCAATCGCTATCCCCATGAATTTTCAGGTGGCCAAAGACAGCGTATCGGGATCGCCCGTGCCCTGGCCACCAACCCAGCTTTCATTGTGGCCGATGAACCGATTTCGGCACTTGATGTATCGATTCAGGCCCAGGTTATAAATTTGATGCAGGAACTTAAAGAGAAGCTGGGGCTAACCTATTTGTTTATCGCCCACGATTTATCGATGGTGCGCTATATCAGTGACCGGGTGGCGGTCATGTATCTGGGGCAAATGGTTGAACTGAGTGATCGCAACAGGCTGTTTGATCACCCACTGCATCCCTATACACAAGCACTTTTATCGGCTATTCCGGTGCCCGACCCCGACCGCGAGGCGACGCGAACGCGGATTGTCTTAAAAGGGGACGTCCCCAACCCAGCCAACCCGCCCAGCGGCTGCCGTTTTCACACGCGTTGTGGCTTTGCGACGGAAATTTGCCAGCGAAAGGAGCCTGAATTCCGCAATCTGGGGACGGCCGCCGTTCCACATCACGTTGCTTGCCACCACGCCGACCAATTTTTATAGGTCAATAGAATAGCCTCCCATTTGTGCCGGGCAGCGGCGAATTTAACAGTGTCTCCGGCAAAATCCTAACCGACTAGGGCAGGCCAGACGTGATGGTATTTAAAGAACAAACAGCCCGATGGACGATCTTTAGCGAAAATTTTCACCGTCTATCGATCCATGAGCCACCTCTGAACGAGTTGACGGCACCTGAACTGCGAGGAGAAACATGACGCGGCCGCTCACCACCATTGTAATCGTTGGGGGAGGCGTCATCGGCCTGAGTACAGCCTATCATTTGGCCCAAAAACGGGTCGGCAAGGTCATCCTGGTCGAGAAGGACAAGCTGGGGCAAGGAGCCAGCGGCCGGGCCGGGGGGATAATTACCGGCTTGTTGTGGACCGAGACGGGGGTGGCAGTGCGCAAAGTTGCGCTGGATCTTTATGAGCAGCTGTCAGCCGAATTGGCCGATGATGGCTATCGCTTCCAGAATGTCGGCTGCCTCAATTTCTTTGATCACCAATCGTGGCCGGAACGAGAAACGCTGTTGAAGCTCTATGACGACCAGCAGGTCGCCTATGAGATTTTAGACCCGGCCGAAATGATGCACCGCTGGCCATCGTTGGTGGTCAATGAACGATTGATTGGCCTGTACGATCCGCGCGGTGGATACAGCGAACCGCATGATTATGTGAGGGCACTTGCTCGACGTTGTCGCGATTTGGGGGTCGACATTCGCCAGGGAACGGCCGTGACTGGATTACGTCATGCCGGTGGCCGTGTTTCCGGGGTCATGACGGCCGACGGCGTGATCGCAGCCGATGCGGTCGTGTCGACCGTCCATGTCTGGACTTTGCAGGTGCTCAAAACGCTGGGCCGGCGCCTGCCCATCAAGAGCTATGTCCACCAGCGTTATGTGACCCATTCCCTCCCATCACCTCTGAAGATCCCGGCGA
>JAAUYD010142689.1_pt1 | contig 33862 bp, 25 predicted proteins | sample 7278101 | NCBI WGS metagenome assembly JAAUYD01 (sample SAMN14350128, study PRJNA611818) | marine sediment metagenome | isolation source: surface marine sediment (0.6m) | place: French Polynesia: Moorea | collected 2018-08
GTAACGTCACCGCGGACATGGCCACCCACTGCTTTGCGGGCAATGCCGCCCGGGGGATGTCCCTGGTGGCCTTGCACAACGGCGGGGGCACCGGCATCGGCAAGGCCGTCAACGGTGGCTTCGGTCTGGTCCTGGATGGCAGCCGACGGGTAGATGATATCATCCGCAGCGCCATGAACTGGGATGTCATGGGGGGCGTGGCCCGGCGCAACTGGGCCAGAAATCCCAATGCCATGGGCGTGGCCGCCGCCTACAACCGGGAGAACGACAACGGCGATCAGATCACGCTGCCCTTCGTGGCCGATGACGATGCGGTTCAGGCCGCAGTGGATCGCCTGTTTTCCAGTACAACTGGTAGGTAAGCGGCAGCATCGTCGGACGTCTTCAGGACTTGATGAGAAATGGATATTACTGTCGCCGGTGTTTTTAGAGGCTGCTTCAAAATTGCATCTAATGCTCAATGGCTGTGTTGCTAGCCGCCTTAAAATGCTCACATATAATTGAATATGCTGCGCTTTTGCGTTGGCCAGCGCCTTGCCCTTAAACATGATCTACAATTTTGAAGCAGCCTCTAATGGAGCATTTAACCTTTCAATAGAAAATAGACGCACATGAGCGCTTTGCTTTTAGATCAAGAGATGCTCACCATTGATGACCTGGTGAGGATCGCCCGGACCGATCAGGATGTAGACGTGTCCGCCGAAGGAGCGTCCCGGGTGGCCCGGACCAGTGCCTTGATCGAGCGCTGGGTCAGCGAGAAACGGGTGATCTACGGCATCACCACCGGATTCGGGGCGTTGTGCAACGTGACGATCTCGGAACAGGACACCCAACGGCTGCAGGAGAACATTCTCATGAGCCACGCCGCCGGTGTGGGCGACCCCCTACCCGGACCGGTGGTCCGGGCGATCATGGCCCTGCGGGTCCACGACCTGTGCATGGGGTATTCCGGCTGCCGCATGGAAACCATCCGTTACCTGCTGGCGCTGCTCAACCACGGCGTCGTGCCACTGGTGCCGGAAAAAGGATCGGTGGGCGCCAGCGGCGACCTGGCGCCCACAGCGCACCTGGGACTGGTGCTCATCGGCAAGGGCGAAGCCTTCTACCGGGGGGAGCGGCTCTCCGGTGGCGATGTATTGAAACGGATTGGGCTGAAGCCCCTTGCCCTGGCCGCCGGCGAGGGCCTGGCGTTGATCAACGGCACCCAGGTGATGACCGCCATCGGTACGTTGGTGGTGCACGATGCCTTGCGACTGTCCAAGATGGCCGATATCGCCTGCGCCATGACCCTGGAAGTGCTCATGGGGTCCAACAGCGAGTTCGACCCGCGCATCCATCAGATCCGCCCCCATCCGGGCCAGCAGGTCACCGCTGACAACATGCTGCGTTTGACCGCGGACAGTCAGATCATCTCCTCCCACGAAGGCTGCGCCCGGGTCCAGGACGCCTACACCCTGCGCTGCGCACCCCAGATCCACGGAGCCAGCAAGGATGCCGTGGCCCACGCCCGCCGGGTGATCGACATCGAGATCAATTCGACCACGACCAATCCGTTGATCTTCGCCGATACGGAGGAGGTCCGGCTAGGCGGCAACTTCCATGGCCAGCCCGTGGCCATGGCTGCCGATTATCTCTCCATGGGGCTGGCGGAACTGGGCAGCGTTTCCGAACGGCGCATCGAACGCCTGGTCAATCCCCAACTCAGTGAACTGCCCGCCTTCCTGATCAAGCAGGGTGGCATCAACTCGGGTTACATGATCGGTCAGTATGCCGCCGCAGCACTGGTCTCCGAGAACAAGGTGCTGGCCCATCCGGCCTGCGTCGATTCGATCCCCACCTCGGCCAACAAGGAGGACCACGTCAGCATGGGTACCATCGGTATTCGCCAGAGCCGGGAAATTCTCACCAATGTGGAGAACGTCATTGCCATCGAACTGCTTTGCGCGGCCCAGGCCTATGATCTGCTCACCGAGAATCGACAACTGACGGCCGGCAAGGGCACCCGCGAGGCCTATCGCGTCATCCGCCGCCACGTGCCCTACATGGATTGCGACCGGGAATTGTACAAAGATATGGAGACCGTGGTGACGATGCTGCGTTCCGGAGAGATCATCGATGCGGTGGAGGCGGCGGTGGGCAGGATAAAGGTCGAGCTTTAAGTTTGATGGTTCCGTAAAAAGTCCGATATCTGCGTTACGCGTCATCCCTCGTCACTGCGAAGTACCCGCAAGTACGCCTCATTCCTCGGGATTTGCAAGCCTTGATCTTGGCGCTTTTTACGAAACCATCTGAAATGAGACTTTTTACCGGTTTATCAAGTTTGAGCAATTCACCAAATTTCCTTGAGGTTTTTGGGCCGGTAGCTGATAACCTTGCTGTTGCGGCCCGCACAGCAGGACCGGGCCCGATGGACACAGGCACGACTTGACGACCTCCGCGGAGGAGAGGCATGACCGGCGCGCCAGCCACCCTTTTTGATGCCCTTGATAACAGGCGATCATCCGATCCCATGCCGGCCCTTTTCGTGGGGCACGGCAACCCGATGAATGCCATCCAGGATACGGCCTTCAGCAGGACATGGGATGCGCTGGGCCCACGGCTGCCCAGACCTGAGGCAATCTTGTGCATTTCCGCCCACTGGTTGACCTCCGGAGAGATCCGGGTAAGTACGGCGGCTCATCCAGAAACCATCCACGATTTCAGCGGATTTCCTGATCAGCTGTTTGAACAGCGATACCCGGCGCCCGGTGCGCCGGAGGTGGCCCGGCAGGTCATGGATCTGCCGGCCGAGCGCAACTTGATTGCCGATGACCGTCGGGGATTGGACCATGGGGCCTGGTCGGTGCTGATGCGCCTGTTTCCCGAAGCTGACATCCCGGTTGTTCAGCTCAGCCTGGATTCCCGCATGCCCCCCGGGGAGCACTATCGGCTGGCCCGGACGTTCAAGCCGTTGAGAGAAAAGGGCCTGATGATCATCGGTAGCGGTAATTTGGTGCACAACTTAAGGGCCATGCGCAAGGATGGCCCGACTTACGATTGGGCGATCGCTTTCGACGAGAAGATGACCGCGTTCATGGACCGGGGCGATGACCAGGCGGTGGTCGACTTCCAGGCCCTGGGCAACCTGGCCAGGCAGGCGCACCCCACCTGGGATCATTTTTTGCCTGTCGTTTACACCCTGGCCCTGCGCGACACGACCGATCGCGTGCACTACTTCAACCGTGGATTCGATCTGGCGTCCATTTCCATGCGTTCGCTCGTGTTGATGTGCTGAGGCGGCCGGCTGACGATGGTTGATCAGATCAGGAAGGAGGACCCTGTGCAGCCCATGTTTGTCGTCAAACTGTACCTGTTGACCGTGCCGGTCTTTTTTCTCATCGATATCATCTGGCTGGGATGGTTGGGACGCGAGTTCTACAAACGACAGATTGGATTTATTCTCAGCGACAAGGTGAACTGGTCGGCGGCGGCAGTCTTTTACCTGATTTACATTGCCGGTATACTGATTTTTGCCGTGCTGCCGGCTCTGGACAAGAACCTGCCCACCAGAGCGATGCTATACGGCGCCTTGTTCGGGTTCTTCACCTACGCCACCTACGATCTGACCAACATGGCCACCATCAGGGGTTGGCCGTTGGCCATGGTCGTTGTCGATATCCTCTGGGGAACGATCTTATGCACCCTGGTGGCTGCCGGCAGCTTTTATGTGGGGCGTTGGCTGTTGGCATAGCCAAAAAACGGTTGCTGGCATTCAGTCGTCAGGGTTGAGCAAAAAGGCGACGATGGTCTCCAGCGGTGTCACAAAACCCACCGTCGTGGTTCCGCGGTAGCGCCCTTTGACCATGCCCACCAGACGGCCCTGGTGATCAAACACCGGGCTGCCGCTGCTGCCGGGATAGATGTCCATATTCACCTGCCAGAGGGGTTGATTGCCCGCCAAACGCGGGGGCGCATCGATGATGCCGGGGATCAGCGTTCCCCACAGGTCGTTGGGACATCCGATGGCATAAACGCGTTCTCCTCTATCCAGCAGGTTGCGACCGGCGGACACGGATATAAACGCCCGATCCGCGGCCGGCAATTCGATCAGGGCCAAGTCCCGGAAACGGTCCAATCGAACGACTGCACCGGAAAGGCGGGTGCCGTCATGGAAGGTCAAGGAGACCTGTTGGTGACCGATGAGGTCATGGGCGGTGCACAGGACCAGCCCCTTTGGATCGACAACGACACCGGAAAACCGGACGTCGCGACCATCGGCGCGCGTGCGAATGCAGACCACCGCTTCGTTTCTGCCGAGTACCGCCGTCGGCACCGCCCGGAAAGTTGGGCGGGGCAGTGCGGTCGGCAAAGAACCGCCCAGATAGCCGTCGATATGGTCCCTGAGTTGGCGGCAGGTGTTGTCGCTGCGACCAGCATCCCCTTGCACCGTGACTACCGATGCCAGAGCCGACCGGGGCCTGACGACAACCTGCCACGTTTCATCGAATGTCCAGGCCGTCAATTTTACGTGGCCGGGCCGGGGATGATCCCGTCGCACTGCGTACCCCTGCATGGTGAACCATTCGCTCACAACATCAACGATCTCACTGGCTGGGGCCGCAAACGGGCCGTGCATCTCTGGACATGCCGTTTCTGCCATGGCACTGGTGTACCATAGCGCCAGCATTGAGACGATCCCTGCAAGAACCAGACGTGTCATGATGGTTGGATTGCCATGGAGCTGATCTCCCAATGGCCATGTGGATCAACGAATCTCGCTTGCGACGGGCGGGGTGCCGATGCCCTGCAAAGCGGTTCGATTGGGCGATGGTCGTACCGGTGCATATCTAACCAACTGGATATAGGCGATCCACTTGGAAAGCAAATAAAAACCTGAAACCGGCGTTTCGCCATTTCTGAATCGGATGACATAAAAGGGGAACGGCGCCGGGAATTCTACGGCCACGGTCGTGCGCTTTTTTCCAATCGCCTTCGGAAACAGAGGCCGATCGCCGATGACATTCTCGAACGACCCCCCGTTGCGATTCGTAGGTTGTCGCCCATAACGACCGCACTATCGCTGACCGTGATCGCTAAGGACCGTGCCTTTTGTTGGGATTTGGCATAAAGAATGCCCAATTTTTCAAAGTGTTGGCAGTGTCTTCGACGAGGTTTTGAGCCTGTGCTCGGTCCCATTACCTGTTGACCCTAACTGCGGTGATTGTTATTGATAATTAGATCGATAAACTTTTGCACCCATTGGCGTCATCAACCGCTCAGGATAATTCGCCGGACATGGAAGATACCGATCACCCGCCCTTTGTGCTGGAAAACGCTGCCACCAAGCCAGATGTCGCCGGGAGCACTTTTCCAGATCGCTATGTGATTAAAACCGTTGGCCTCGATCGGGTGCTGACCTGCTTGGAAGCGCCCAACCTGCAGGTTACCATCAAGTCCGGCCTCACCGTGACGGCTTCCGCTGCCCGCAAAGCACCCCCGGGAACCATCTATCTGGATGGCGTCGCCCAAACCGAGCCCTTTCTGGATCACGAAAAAAAGGTGTACAACCTGGATCACCACGAGGGGTGCGTGCGCACGTTCACCTTGGCCACCTGCGAACAGGCGCTGATCATGTGCGTCAAGGGGTGGGACCTGCGCGATAGGGAATGGAAGATTTACGCCAATGAGCCCGATCTGGACACCATTTTGTCCATCTGGATCATTCTCAACCACCAACGCATCAACAATCGTGAAGCCATTCAGAGACGCTCGCTGTTTGCCCTGGTCAGGCTGGAAGGCATCATCGATGCCCTCGGCTTGGAGTTGCGCGAACTCAGCGGATTTCCCGAGGATCTGCAGCAGAAGCTGATGCGGATCATCGATCGCCTGCGAACGGAAGAAATTGAATTGAAGAAGGCCGGCGAGTGGACTCGAACGGATTACTGCGAGTATACCGTGCGTGTGCTGAAGAAACTGGATCAGTTTCTCATCAAGCTGGGCGAACTGGGCGATTTCAAGGGAATCGAGGAGCTGGCCCGCATCGATCTGATCAACAACCGTATTGCTGTGGTCGTCGAATCGGATCTGGGAATCTATGAACTGGAGCCCCATCTGCACAAACTCTACGGCAACCGTCTGGGCTGGGTGGCCCTTCGCAGGGGCGACCGCGACTACACCTTGAGGCAGATGGATCTGTTCATGCCGGTAAGCCTGGAGGATGTTTATCAACGACTCAATTTCATGGATCCGTCGGTCAAAGGCCGCATGGGGGTCAACCGCTGGGGAGGGTCCGGTGACATTGGCGGATCGCCCCGGGATATTGGTACGGCCCTCTCTCCCGATGAGATCGTTTCCGCCTGCCGCGATGTCATTATCAAGCGCAGCGACATCAGACACCTGAAACGATTTCTGACCAGCGCGGCACTCACGGTCCTGATCGTCATCGCTTCGATCGCCATCGGTCAGAATTGGGATCCCACCCGTTGGTTTGAATTGGATTCGCTCGGCCAGTGTACCCAAAGCCCGATCTTTGGATTTCATGCGACCTTGCTGGCCTTGAGCCTAATCATGATTGGCGTTATGGGGTTGCGGCGGCCTTGGCAATTCGGCCTGATGCCCCCCGCCGGAAAAGATTGGTGGCGACTGTTGCCTATGGCCATTGTATGCGGTTTTTCCGGTACACTGACCTTGCCTCCCAAAGCCCTTTTTAACGCTGAACCGATGATGGCCTGGGGAGTGGCCCTGCTCTTGATACCACTTTCCATGGAACTCCTTTTCCGTAGCCTGGTGCACGGCATGATGGCTCAATTGGCAACTATCCAGGATTGTGAAAGCCGGTGGTTTTTTTCCGGTCCGACCATCGGGTCGGCCGTTCTGTATGCCGCCACCGTGGGATCACAGATGGTCTTGATGCCGTTCGACCCCGCGGTCTCGACCACGGTCAGTATGCTGATCCAATCGACGGTCGTGGCGGCCATTGTGGGGATGGCCGCCGGTATGATTCGTGAGCGTTCCCACAGTATACTCCCGGCCTGGCTGTTTCACGCAGCGGCCGTGGCGACGGCGCTCATAGCATTCGGCATCGCGTGAACCCGGTCGTGGGTGGGATTGCCTGAGATGTGAGGTCAGGCGACGTTGTGTCGTCGCGACCGATCCATTCCGCTTCGCTCTCCAAACCATTCGGCACGTATGCCCGGATGCGGCTCGATAACCATACTCAGCGACGAATTCCGACAACGTTCATTCTGCCCCAGGAGCCGCTCATCCATGAAATTGAAAAAGGGGCCTATCCGCCTGCTCGGCGATGAGGGTGCCATCCGCATCTTGAGAAATAGGCATGGCATTCCCGAGATCAGTGCCGACACCATCGCCGGCCTGATGCGCGGGATGGGATGGGTGCATGCCAATGACCGCCAGCTTCAAACCCTACTGACGCGTATTTTGCTGCAGGGTCGGGCAGCTGAACTGCTCAAGGCGGACGACGATCTGATTGCCCTCGATACCTACATGCGGCGGATGCACTTTTTACCGGATGCCGACGAACAGATTGAGCGTCTGGCTCCCGATACGCGCACGGCCATGCAGGCCTATGTGGACGGATTCAACGACTGGATGAATCGCAACGGCCCGGTCTTTGAACTCAAGCTGCTGGGCCACCGCCGACCGGAACCTTACACCCTTGGCGACTGTCTGCTACTGGGCAAGGTGTTCGGGTATCTGGGGCTGGCCGATGTCCAGGCCGAGATGGAGAAATTTCTGCTGCAGATGATTCAGCAGGGAGTGTCGAATGAACGCCTGAGGGAACTCTTCCCATATCTGTGCGATCCCATCGACCGGTCGCTGATCGAGCGTGTCACCTTGGCCGAGCCACTGGTGCCGGGTGCGGTGGTTTGGCTCAACCGACTGCCGCGCTTCAACGCATCCAACAACTGGGTCGTTGCCGGCCGCCACACCCAATCCGGTTTTCCCGTGCTGTGCGGCGACCCCCATTTGGAGGTCAACCGGCTGCCCAATGTCTGGCAGGAGGTGATCCTGCGACTGCCCGCCAACACCTTGATGGGGGTCAGCATTCCCGGGGTTCCCGGTCTGATTATGGGCCGCAATCGCCATCTCGCCTGGAGTGCCACCTATGCCTACATGGACATGCTCGACTACCGCATCGAGCGCTGTCGTGACGGTTGCTATTATCGTGTCGACGGGTGGAAGCCTTTTGAAGTGCGTGAGGAGACCATTCGGGTAAAAAACCGGTCCGCCATCCGCATTCAGGTCTATGAGAATGAGAACGGTGTGCTTGAAGGCGATCCCAACACTGAAGGCCACTATCTGGCACTGGGGTGGTCCGCTGCGAAAGGGTGCGGGGCCGGGGATTTTGACACCCTGATCCAGATGTTGGGTACCCGTGACGTAGAGACCGCCATGGCACGCTATCGGCGGGTGGAGGCCGTCGCCATGAACTGGGTCCTGGCCGACACGCGGGGCAACATCGGCTATCAGATGAGCGGCCGTCACTTCAGGCGATCCGGTAACGTCAGCGGCCTGCTGGCCCGTGCTGCATGGATCGATGCCCAGGACGCCCAAACCTATAACGATCCCGGTGACCTGCCGTGTGCCTTCAATCCTGCTGAAGGCGTCATCGCCACGGCCAATCAGGACCTCAACTACCTGGGACGGTCGACCCCGATCAATCTGTGCATGGGGTCCTATCGGGCCGATCGCATTATGCACCTTCTGGAGAGCGGCAGCCACCTCGACGTGGCCTACATGCAGGATATGCACTACGATCTTTACTCGCTGCAGGCGGAGCGGCTGATGGGCATCATCAGCCCGCTGTTGCCAAACACGCCCAACGGACGCCTCCTGAAAAGCTGGGATTTTCGCTACCAGGCGGATTCCATGGGTGCCATGCTCTTCGAGTCGGTCTACCGGGCCCTTATTGACGTGGTCTTCGGCGACCATGGCATCGGCCGCGAGGTGATCGCACACCTTTTCTCGGCAACCGGTCTATTCAATGACTATTATGCCAACTTCGACCGCATCCTGGAGAAGAAGTCATCGGCATGGTTCGATGGACGGTCCCGCGATGCACTTTTCAAGCAGGCTATCGCTGAAGGACTGGACGTCAGGCCGGCAGCCTACGGAAAGGGCCGGTCCGTCATCCTGTCCCACCTGCTTTTGGGCGGCCGGCTGCCCAAATGGCTGGGGTTCGACTACGGGCCCATCAGCCTGCCGGGAAGCCGGGCCACCATTCCCCAGGGGCAGATCTTCACCCATGCCGGCCGGGCGACCACCTTCAGTCCCACTTATCGATTCATCGCCGATATGGCCACCGATGAAATCCATACCAACTTGGCCGGCGGGCCGTCGGACCGGCGCTTTTCCCGGTGGTATCTCAGCGACCTGAAGAATTGGTACGAGGGCAATTACAAGGTGCTGCGGTGATCAGCCTGCAGAGGTCCAATTAAAATAATGAGAAAAGGATAATTGGGGTATGGTGCGGCAACACAACATGATCCTCATCGGCATGCCGGGCGCCGGAAAAAGTACTATCGGGGTGCTTTTGGCCAAACGATTAGGCGTGTCGTTTGTGGATACGGATATTCTCATGCAGACCGGAGAGGGGCTCTATCTGCAAGAGATCATCACGGCCCACGGCATCGCCGGATTCCGGGACATCGAAGAGCGCTACCTGCTCGGTGTGCCTTCGCATTGCGGTGTCGTGGCGACCGGTGGGAGCGCCGTCTACAGTGAAAAGGCCATGCATCATCTTCGATCGCTGGGGCCGGCGGTCTATCTCGAGATCGGTCTGCAGGCCCTCACGGAGAGGCTGGGAAATCTGGACGAACGGGGCGTCCTCAGGATGCCGGGCCAGACCATTGAAATGCTTTTTGACGAGCGCCAGCCCCTGTACGAGAAGTATGCCGATATTACGGTGTCCACTGCCGGGGTGACGCCGGATCAGGTGGTCACCGCTGTGCTGGGCAAACTGTAACCGGTATCGCATCCTGATCAGTGATAAGGAGGAGAAGATGGAACTTCAACTGATTCGCAATGCCACCATGAAACTCAGCTATGGTGGGCAGACCATTTTGACCGATCCGATGTTTTCCGACAAAGACGCCATGGAGGCCTTCGCCGGGATTGCCCGCAATCCCACGGTGGCCTTGCCTGTGGCGGTCGAGGAAATTCTCGCCGGTGTGACCGCTGTCGTGATCAGTCATGACCACCCCGACCACGTCGATCCCGCCGCCGGGGAGGTGTTGCCCAAAAAGCTGCCGGTATTTTGTCAACCGGGCGATGAGAACCGGCTGATTGAACTGGGTTTTCAGACGGTGACACCCATCGAAAAGGTCCACACCTGGCAAGGGATTGGCATTACGCGAACCGTGGGGCGGCACGGCAGCGGCAAAATAGGCGCACGTATGGGTCCTGTCTCGGGATTTGTCCTGCAGGCCGACGGGGAACCCACTGTCTATTGGGTGGGTGACAGCATCTGGTGTGAAGCGGTGGAGACCGTCATCCGGACCTACACTCCCGCAGTCATCATCACCCATTCCGGCGGCGCGACGCTTCCCGGCTTCGACCCCATCATCATGGATGGTGACCAGACCCTGGCCACCGTCCGGGCATCGCCGAATGCGATCGTCGTGGCCGTGCATCTGGAAGCGCTGGATCATTGCACCGTCAGCCGATCGGCACTGCGCCGGATGGCACAGGCCGCAAGCATACCGTCCCAGCAACTGCTGATACCGAAGGACGGGGAAGTGCTGGCCTTCTAACATGATCTGATGGACCCGATTCATGAGTCTGTGCGGTATCGGCAGATGCGCAGGAGGGGTTACCGATTTCTTAGATTCAACAACCGCTTCAGGGCCCCCCGTTTCAGGAACAACTTGTCGAAAAAGCTAAGATGCAGCTTGGCGGCCAGATAACCGAAAAGTCCCGCGAAGGTCTTCCTGATCATGCCGCGCGTCGCTTTTTGGGGAAATAGCCAGGCGATGACCGGAAATCGCAACACCGCCACGAAAAGGATCAACGCCAGGGTCAGCGCACCGACGGTCAATTCAACCGAAAAGGCGATCCGGCTCCAATAGACCTTGACCATGACCACTGCCAGTGCGGCGGACGCCAAGCCGGCAGTCCAGGCAATCCCCTTCAAACGGGGATCCAACTGCCAAATCTTGAACAGCAGTGATCCGGCTGCCTTGAGTTGTCTGCGCAGGTCCTCACCGGCGACACCGGCATCGTTAGGGTTTTCCAAGATGGGCGCCAATTGGAGAAAATCCCAAGCCTCCCGGGGGGCATCCACCCGGTATCCGCCCCACATACCCGTCTCTCCGGATCGCTCGTGGTGTTCCTGCAGGCTACTGAACTGCTGCTCGGTCATCAAGTAGCCGGCGCACATGAGCGCACTGGCCTCCACCTCGCTGAAGCTGTCCAGATCGGTGCGGATACCTGCAATCAGTTTTTGCAGACCAGCATCGATGCCATAGGGCGGTGGGTCGGTCGACTTGTCTGCGACCGGTGTCGGATCCTGGCAGCCGATCCAGTCCTGCGGGCAGACATGCAGATCTTTTTTCAGATGAACGAAAAACAGTCCCTGCAGTGCCCGGCTGTCCGCCCGTGACCGCACGTCCTGGTATTCCGCTTCCCGCACCCGGTCCATCATGACGGCATTGGCGCGCATCAACACAGCTGGCAGACCGTTGGAGGGGGCGTCCATATCGGCCATCTGACCCGCTGCATCGCTGCAGAGCACCACGGTGCAGCCTTCATCCAGCAATCCGGCCACACCCTGATTGTCGTGCACGCCGCCGTCAACCAACTGCACCACCTTGCCGGGGTAGAGGCCGTCCAATTTCAACGGTTCGAACAATCCGGGCACACAGGCCGATGCGGCCACGGCGTAGCCCAGCCGATAGTGTTGCAGCGCTTCGCTGGGCGCCTGATCGTACCACAGGCGCCGGTAGCGGGTATTCTTGTCCACCTCACTGCCGAGCAGCCCCGGTGGTTCGCCCATGGAGCGGGCGGTGAAGCGCCAGTTGTGACCGGTGTTCAGGGAGGTGGCGTTGAGCAGCAGGGCGGGGACTTTGGCCCGGCGGCGCCAGTTGTTGAACTTGGGATGAAACCCTTTGGTCGCCCCTTTGGGTCGAATCAAGAGGTCGCGCATGGCGCGCGGCCGGTCCGGGGGGTGGCCGTCCTCGATTCTTGCATACAGCTTCGATTCATAAAGCTCTCCCAGCCGGTGTGAACGGCTGTAATGCTTGCTGAAAATCATACGCAGGGTGTGTCTGATATCCGCCAGCATACGTGTGCGGATGTTCATTGCGACCCCTTGCAAAAAATCATTTTTCACACGACGCACCACATCAATGTAGTCCTGGCGGCCAATGTCCGCGTCAGCCTTTCGCTCGAGCAGGTGTTTGACCTCAAGGTAATAGTGGGCACCGACGATGCTGCCGCCGGATACGGTGGAAAGGGTCTCCACGCTGCGCAGCACGTCCATTTCAGCCAGGCGCGCCAGGACGCCAAGGTGGTACAAGGATGCCCGGAATCCGCCACCGGACAAGGCCAAACCGACTTTGCCGCGATAGCACGACAAGGCCGTAGCCGTGTCGCCGCCCAGCAGGTTGGTCAGGGCCTGCCAGGCGCCGTGCCATGTCGGCACTTCGGATCCTTCTGCGGGCAGTTCGATCCCCTGCAGCCGGGCGATGGACACCAATTGTCGGAAGGTGGTCTGCCGCTTCCACTCCGTATCATCCAGCCTGGTCGATCGTTCCAGCCATCGGCCGGCATCTTCATATGCGCCGAGTCCGAAATGGGCTTCCGCCAGGGTGACCGTCAGCCAATGGGTCTCGGCCATCGACGGATCCCGATCGATCACTGACGCAAGCTGGGCCACGATTTTCTGGCGCAGATCATTTGCCTGAGCAGCGAATGCTACCGCTTCCGCGGTGGTCATGGCACTGCGTTTTTCGACGACGCGGGTGCGGGCCGCCAGGAGTTCCAGCACATAGGCGGCATTGATGCCCCCATACCCAAGGTCCTGATCGGGATTGCGCTCGAAGGCCGCCCGGTAAAAAAAGAGGGCATCGTAGAGGTTTTCCAACTGACCCCGATAATCCCACAGGCGTTTGTATACCGCACCGCCCAATGCCAGCGTTTCAGCATCCGTGGTCTGGGGGTGACGCAGGCCGATGCCTTCCAGAATATTTAGGGCCTTGTTCAATCGGTCGGCCGGCAGCAGCGCTTCGTCCTTGTACGTGCATAGGGCCAACTGCTGCTGATACCAGACCCAATGGGGATCCTGCGGATCTGTCAGGTTGACGACCCTGGCCAGCAGCTTGCGGGTATCATCGAACTTGAGGTTTGCTTTTTGACGCCTGACGATGGTCTTAATATCGTCCGGATTCAATTTCTCATTCAATCGATCTGGGCCAACGGTTTCCGTAGGTTCGCTGGGTGTCATCAATACCTCCTATTTCAAATTATGGCTTCGGCGCAGTCATGTTTGCCCCATCGAGTATGATGAAGACGGCGGTTCACGGTTGCGTAGCTCGAACCAACAGCACAGATCCTGCTATGGCAGGTAGAGACCGACGGCGCTGACATCGTTTCGCCGGACCGGATGCCGGGCCGGTTCATGCGATATGAACGTTCCAACGGGAAAACGATTTCCAGCGATGCCTGCGGATCGGTCGTGTGGGTGTGGGCACCCATCAGCGGGCGACGGTTATAGATTGAAAATGAATCGCAAAGCGGGTAGGTCAATCCGCGAGAACTGTAATTATTCAAAACAAAATATAGAAATATTTCAACCTAAAAAGCGTCTACGACAAAGGATTGACGACCTATGCCGGAAGTGCCGACGTTATCCTGGCCCGGATCAGGGCAGATGGTGACCCCATGAATTCAACGGACCCGGACAGGCGGACGATGGCTTAATGCATGCGAGTGGGTTTTGGATATGACCAACAATGGGAAGCATGACCATAGGTAGCCGGCGTTGCCAGAGCGGTGCTCGCGCATTGGCCGCTGAGATGTGGTTTTTCGCGATAGTTCAGATCCGCATTGACGATTGTCCCGAACCGCCGCAGAGTGCACCGGACTCGGCATTTTCTGCCTGCATGGCGTCAAGCATTTGGACAACCGCTTCGGTGAACGTGCGGTGGTGTTGGATGCGGCTGAATTGCGCGAACCAGGCAATCGATAAGAATATCAATGCGGTTACCAGAATGAACAACCGCTTGTCGGTTTTGGGCATGTGGCCTCCGGATCGTATCGGATCACTGTCGTACCTCCAATGATTCAATTTCGGTGCCATTTTCATGTCCGGCGAAGGGTGGGCCAACGGACATGATCATCATAATCGGGGTCGAGACCTTTGCCCATACGGATCACATCGTCCAGCCTGAACCCGATGGCTGCGAGTGTCCATGTTACTTCTCATTTCCAGTATCGCCGCCATGCAGCAGTGCCAACAGGCGTTTCAACGGAATGGCACGGCCCAGAGCGCCATTGTGTCCGGAGATGGTCGTTGCGGTGAACAGCGAATTCAAGATGGCCTCTTCCGTGGCTTCGATGGCTGCTTGGAACAGCGGTGAGATGGCATCATTGGGCAGGTCGCCGATGCGATGCCGCTCCCCTCGTCGCTGCGGGGTTCGGCGGACCGCCTCGGCCACGGAAAATGCGATGGCATAATCACCCGATCCGTTGGAGAACGCAGCACCGGTGCGCGCCAGGCCAAAGAGGGCACGCCGGGCCAGTCGCGACAAATTGCGGTCGGACAGCGGCGCGTCGGTGGCCAGGACGATCATGATCGACCCATCGGCCGTTCCTCCGTTCAGGACCGCTTCGCGGTTGTCACCGCCCAACCGTTGGCCTACCGGCACGCCGAGCACCTGGAGCACACCGCCAAAATTGGATTGCACCAGTACGCCCAACCGGTAACCGCCCACACGTTTGGGAACCACCCGGGAACTGGTTCCAATGCCGCCTTTCCAACCGAAGGCAATCGTTCCGGTCCCTGCACCGAGGCTGCCTTCTCGGATGGGTCCGTCGGATGTATTGCCGATGGTCTGCCGAACCATTTCAACGGTCAGCATGCGACGGCGGATATTGTTCAGGCGGCCGTCATTGGTTTCTCCCACTACCGGATTGACGCTGATTACGGATTTATTGCCCGGCAAAGCGAGCACCCAGTCAACAATGGCCTCGGCTGCCCGCGGTACGCACAAGGTGTTGGTCAATACGATGGGGGTCTCGATCTCACCCAACTCATTGACCTGGGTGCTGCCCATCAACTTGCCATAGCCGTTACCGACGGCGATGCCGGCGGGTACCTTGTTTTGAAAGATATTGTCTGCATGCGGCAGGACAACGGTGGCGCCCGTGCGAATGTCATCACCTTCGATCAGGGTGATCTGCCCCACCGTCACTGGGTGTACATCGGTCAGTGCGTTGAGCGGCCCTGTAGCCAGGATGCCGGGGGAAATCCCCAAATCTCTGGCCCGTGGCCGCCGGCCATCAGCAGTGGGGTAAACCGGATGGTTCATAACGACCTGATCCGTCGATGGCATGTTTCGTGAGCCACCGCTTTTTCGGGTGATGGGTTTCGTCGGTGGTGATGATCCCCTATCATGGCTCCTGTTGCGCCTTGAATTCCCATGGGGGGACCAGATTGAAGCCAGACCAGATGCCCAGGCGATACCTGCGGGCCTGGCGCTGCAAGTCGATCCATTTGTTGCAAACATCGACCCGGCACAACTGTGGATTGACCCAGGCATATCCGTTGGCTACGATGGCAGCGTTGATGCTTGATTCTTTACCCACCCGCCTGACAATGGCCACGGCTCTGCCGAAGGCATCCGTTTCAATCACCTCTACGTCCACCGGGTGGGCCAGCGCCAGGTTGCGCAGATAGCGCTGGGCCGCATTCGATCCGTGCTGGCCGCTTTCCGGGGAATCGATGCCGTATAGGCGGATGCGATGTTGCTGCCCCTGCGTTTCGGCCACCATCGTGTCTCCACTGTCGACGCTGGTGACTTCCCCAACGAATCCGTGAACATCGCCAATGGTTATCCACATTAGCGCCATCAACGACACGCTTATAACCAACATCCGGCATATGCAACGATCTGATAAAGCATCGGCCATCATTTCTCCCTGGAGTGCAATCGGTTTACTCTGGAATCGACCGGCGGCGGTCGTCGGACACCCCGGCGATATTGTTCTCATGATGAATCAATATCCAACCAGATCTATTGGTTGCTCATTATAGCACAAGCTTACACGAAATTCTCGTCTGTCCCGCGATTGCAGACCGAATTGAATGCCGTGAGCCGCTCGCTCAGATCGCGGATCCCGACATCGGGGTTGGCTAAACGGGCCGGTTGGATTATCATCGCTGCATGGTCCCGTCCACCCTGGCTCACATCGCGAGGAGATAAGAGAAAATGCGTATTGTCGCCGCTCCCAATGCATTCAAAGGCAGCCTCAACGCCGTGCAAGCGGCGGAGGCGATGAAAAAGGGCATCCTGGCCGCCACTCCCCGATGCAAGGTCACCTGTGTGCCGGTGGCCGACGGTGGCGACGGGCTGACCGAGGTGATGCTGCATGGCATGGGTGGCCGGCGTATCGATGTTCGGGTGTCGGGGCCCCGCCGTGAGCCGGTCACGGCACCATACTGTCTGGTGCCGGCGCGTCAGCTGGCTGTGGTGGAGATGGCCCGGGCGTCCGGTCTGGCCCTGCTGCCCACATCCCGGCAGAATCCTATGCAAACGACCACTTACGGAACCGGTGAATTGATCCTGGCTGCCATGGACCGCGGTGCGACGCGAATCATTGTGGGAATCGGCGGCAGCGCCACCTGCGACGGTGGTATCGGCATGGCCGCCGCGCTGGGATTTCGGTTCTTGGATGACGCCGGTCAGCCGGTTGAACCGGTGGGCGGCGCATTGGGTCAGATTAGCGCCATTGACAGCAGCCAGGTTGATCCGAGGCTGGCGGGGCTCTCCGTTTCGGCCGCCTGCGATGTGACCAATCCGCTGACCGGTCCCGACGGGGCTGCGGTGGTTTACGCCCCGCAGAAGGGGGCCAGTCCGGATGAGGTGGCGCAACTCGATGCGGGGTTGGCCAACCTGGCCCGCGTCATTCAACGCGATCTCGGGATTGACATCACGGACATGCCTGGATCCGGTGCCGCCGGCGGCCTAGGCGGCGGTTTGCACGCCTTTATGGGTGCCGAATTGAAGCCGGGCATCGATCTGGTGATGGATGTCGTCGGACTCCAGGTCCATCTGGAAAATGCCGATTTGATTCTCACGGCGGAGGGGCAGATTGATGCTCAAACCCGCTTCAACAAGGCGCCGGCCGGGGTGGCACGCCTGGCCAAACAGGCCGGGGTGCCGTGTATCGCCGTTTGTGGCGGGGTTGGCGAGGATATCCGCACGCTGCACGACGTCGGGATCGAAGCGGTCTTTTCCATCTGCAGTGGTCCGCAGACCCTGGCCGAGGCCATGGGGGCGGCCGGAGAACTGTTGGCAGGGTGCACGGAACAGGTAGTCAGGACGTTTCTCGCCGGACGGTCACGACGCAAGGCAGCTCAGTAGGTGTAAAACAGCTGCTGGATCTCTTCCCGGCTGCGTGGTTTCAACAGCGCCAGCATCAGCAGAATTCTGGCCTTGGCCGGGTTGAGTTCATCGGAGACGATAAACCCCATGCGGTCGTCATCGATCTCCACATTGCGGCCCACTGTGCCGGTGGGTACCCGCGAGCTGCGGACGATGACGATATCTTGAGCCACGGCCAGGGCCGCCCGCCGGACAGTGGGCGCATTCATGTTGCCATTGCCGTCGCCGGCAATCACGATTCCTTTGGCGCCTTTCTCGATGGAACCGTCGAGGAGGTCGGGCGGCATGTCTGCGCAGGCGTAGACGATGTCCACGCGGGGCAGGGCAGCGACGCCGTCGACCGAAAACTCGCTTCTGAAGGTATGGTTACGAAACGGTCGACGGAAATAGGCGGTTTGGCCGTAGTTGACTGTTCCGATCAACCCGTTAATGGGAGAGATGAAGGTTTCCACCGAGGTGGTATTGGTTTTGGTCAGTGAGTGGGCGCCGTGGATGCGGTCGTTCATGACCACCAGCACCCCGCGTCCGGAAGCATCGGGATCGGCGGCCACGGCGACGGCATTGAAAAGATTCAGGGGACCATCGGCACTGATCGCTGTGGCCGGGCGCATGGCGCCGGTCATGACGACCGGTTTTTTACTGTGGATGGTCAGATTGAGAAAATGGGCGGTCTCTTCCATGGTGTCGGTACCGTGGGTGACCACCACGCCGTCCACCGCATCGGAGGCCGCCAGGTCGTTGATTCGGGATGCCAGGTCGATCATGATGGCGAAGGTCATGTCCTGGGATCCGACATTGACCACCTGCTCGCCGCGGACACGGGCCAGCGCGGATAGCCCCGGAATGGCAGCGATCATGGCGTCGATCGTCACCTGACCGGACGTATAGCCGACGTGGGTCGCCGAATCCGCCGAACCGGCAATCGTACCGCCGGTGGCCAGAACGACCACCTGAGCCGTTTTTCGTCTTTTTTTGTCACTTACGGGCATGCGCAGCTCTGTCGAGACCCATGATCACGCATGGGTTGGAGAACGTGATCGGTATTTCCGGACCACGTTCAGGATTTTTTGGGAAAGATCATTTTGAACGTGGAGCCCACGCCCTCTTCTGAGGTCACCATCAGTTTGGCACCCGATGATTCGATGAATTTGCTGACCATGGGCAGACCCAGGCCGCTGCCTTTGGTTCCCTTGGTGGTGAAAAACAGTTCGAAAATTTTATTTTTCTGATCCTGACTCATCCCGCATCCGTTATCGCAGACTGCCACGACCAACCGCCGATCGTTTCGGATGGATGAAGAGATACGGATCTCGCCACCCTCCTTTTCCCCGACGGCATCGATGGCATTGACGACCAGGTTGACCAGGGCCCGTTGGAACTGTTTTTCGTCGATGTCCCAGTGCGATACCTCCGACGAGAGGTCGAAACGGACCTGAAAATGCTTCTCTTTCTGGGATTGGCCCAAGGCTTCGATGCAGCTGCGGATGGCTTGGTTGATATCCGTGGCGGTGGCCTCGAGCGGTTGCTCGCCGACGTAATCCAGCATCTCCATGGAAAGTGCATTGATGCGGCCAATTCCCTGACTGATGATGTTCCAGGCCTTGTCGGCCTTCTCGTCTCCAAGGCGCTGCAGGTGCAGCTGCAGCAGATCGGCCGCATTGCGGTTCATCATGGTCAGGTTCTTGACGTTATGGGCCAGGTTGGACACCGTCAGACCGATGGCGGCCATGCGTTCATTGTGAATCAGTGTCTTCTGCAGTCGGATGTTGGCCAGGTTCAGGGCCAGTTCGTTGGCCACGGCGGCAGAAAAAGCAGTGTCTTCCTGAGTAAACTCTTCGATCGGTTGGCCTGAATCCATATACAGGACCCCGATCACCTTCTGCGCCGCAATAATGGGGACACAGATGAATGCGTTCAGGTGGCTCAGTTTGATGCTTTCCGAATCTTTGAGGCGATCATCGTCCGCAACGTTCTGGGTCATCAGGGCCATTTTTTCGGTGATGACCCAATCCAGCAGGGTCCGACTGATCTGGAGCGAGTCATCTGCATCTTCGCCCCTACGATTGCGGCTGGCGGCCAATTCCAGGCTGCCACCAGAACCGGACCGCAGCATGACCAGTGCGCGCTGCGCCGATGGGATGGCTTCTAAAATCAGGTCCAGGCCATTGATCAGAATCTGCTTGGGTTTTTTGGTGGCCCGCAGGCGTTCGCTCAGTCCATACAGCAGAGACAATCGGTGGTGGGCCTGCTTAAGGGGGCGGAGGGCCTGTTCATCCAACCGATTATCTGCTTGGGGGAAGATGTCAGCACGGGCATTTTCGGCCGCATACGCCAAAAAACCGCTGGGGTCGATTTCGTCCCGATTCAAGACGATGGTGCTGTTTGCATCGATCAAGTCGTCCAGTGCCTGCGAACCGTCTTTTTCTGTGGTTCTCAGGAATAAAAAGCGCTGGTTGCCGAAAGCGATGCGGTCGTGATGGTCGATGGGACTGATGTTGATCTTTTTGTCGTTGATATAGGTCCCGTTGCGGGAATCCATATCGTTGACGTAATAGTTACCATCGCGGGAAATGATCACGGCGTGCTGGCGGGAAACTGTTTTTGCATCGATGAATATGGTGTTTTTGGGAGACCGGCCTACCGTGGCCCGGTTGGGCGTCACCGCAATCGGCTGGGACAGGGATTCGACGGGATGGCGGAGTAGATAGGCGTCAGGCAATGGATGGGTATCGCTGCCCCTGGCGTCGTCACGATTCGGCATATCTCTCTCGTTAATAAATGTGTGGCGCTTGCGGCCAATGTCGCTTTACTGTGCGATATTTTATTAGAAAACGGGTGTCATTGCAATGCCGTTGCATGCCGTTGCCTGCCGGAGGCAACCGGTTGCAGACATGGGGGCGTCATGTTCGGTCCGCCGCTGGTTCCTCTGGAGGACAAACGTCGATCCATGCAGGTCTGGATCAGGACATTTGGCGCACCAACGGCTAGGATTGACTGGCAGGGGCAGTTTAGGGCGAAATGGCTACGCTTGGCCTTGTTTCGTAGCAGCGAAGCAGAAGGGGTCCTTGTCGTTGAACACATCCAGGCCCAGACTATGAGTGATCGCCAGGCATCCGCGGCAGACAGGGTTGAGACTGCAGTCGGCACAGGCGCGGCTGCCGGTGCGATACCTGGCGGCCCGTTCGCTGTGGTAAATATCGTAAAGGCCGCTTCGGTGTATATTGCCGACGAGAGATGGAAATTTCCTGCAGGCATGGACCTCTCCGTCGGGCAGCAATGCCAAAAAATTGAATGCGGCGCCGCAGCCGAAGCCGGTGCAACCGCCAAACAGCGGATCACCGGTCTCCTGCTTGATGAGGTTGAACAGGTTCTCTTTGAGCCCCATGATCGGGTTCCGGGCGGCCGCCTGAGCATATTTTCGCAAAAAAGCACGAAACTCATGGATATCGGGCATCATCAGCGAAGCGCCTTCACCCACGGTGGCCAGGCGATTGAAGGTGAAAAAGTCGGCTCGATCCCTGAGCCGGTCGGCCAGCGGCAGTACCTGGTCGAGGTTGTTGCGAGTCAGGGTCAGCATGACCATGCTGAACACATTCAACGCTCGCAGGTCGTCCAGAAAGGCAAGCGACCGCTGGAAGTGACCCTGCCCACGGATATGGTCGTTGTGGGCTTCCAGGCCCTCCAGGCTGATCTGGAAATAGTGAGGATGAGCAATGTTCAGCAACGCCTCGATTGGTTCCCTGGGACCGGGGTTGCCCAAGATGGCGATGCCGAAACCGGCCTGGGATGCAGCTTGGTAGACACGTTTAAAATGGGGATAGAGCAATGGGTTGCCACCGGTAAACGTGATTTGGCCACGAACATGCATCCGGCGGCAGAAGGCATAAAAATCTTCCACGATGGTCATGGCCTGTTCCGCCGACAGCGAGGTGCGGTCGCTGCGGTCATAACAGTGCCTGCAGTGAAGGTCGCAGGTCTGGGTGATGTGCCATTGAAGGGTGAACACCTCGGCGGTGACGAATGTCTGCAGCGCTGGACCCGGCATCTCCCCGGAGATGGGCCTGCGCCGGATTCGGGATTCGGGGGAGAGGATCAACCCCTGGGTGATGGCACGCTCGATGGCCGTCTGGATGGCGCTCACCGAGACCTTGCCCTGCGTTGCGGCCTGTCTGGGATCGATCTGTTCGACGATGAGTTTCAGGGCCAGCAGGTCGATGTCCTCGGCGTCCCGGCAGCGCCACTCACCGGATCGGGGTTGTTGCCAGATCATGATGTGGGCCGGCTCGCAAAGCGGTGTTGTTTGGGAATCCGCTGGTTCGATCAGGTCCGGTAGATGTTTCCAGCCGACCGGAAGCAAGGTCAGCGACGGGTTTGCCGAAGCGATGTCGACCGGCTGGCCTATAGCATGTGGTTGACCCTGTTTCTGGTACAGTGTCCATTCCAGGCGGGCAAGATCGGCTAGATGGGCAGGCAGTTTCAAGTCGGCCATCAGGGCCGCGAGGGTATCGGGAAAGGATTCGAGGGGACCATCCTCTCCCATTGCCGCCAACACCCTGCCCCAGGTGTTACTGCCAAGGGTGCGGCGGCAAGTGGAGAAGATCGAGTTGTAGAGATCGGTTGCCGAAGTATTCACTCGGTATCCGTACTTGTCGAAAAACCAAAAACGATCAATGTGGACTTCTGAATACGATCACGCAGCCTGCGTGATTGGTTTCAGCTTCAACCACTTTTTCCTGGTGCTTTCTTTTCCTCATCGGTGCCACCGGCACCGGAAGAACCGCCACTTCAGCCACTTGCAGAGCCACCGGCTCCGGCCTTGTCGCCACTTCAGGCGCTTTTGCCGGATGCGCACCCGCTTAGGGTGAAGGTGGATCCTGCAATCAGGCCGGCAATACAAAAGCCTGCCAGGATCTTCTTGAGGTCGTCTACAGCCATGGTTGCCTCCTGCGCGTTATGGGGTGTTCATTCCATTTATCCTGGGGCGGAACTGTGCAGACAGTGGTGTCGGTTTCGTGCAGGCAACGGTATAGAGATCGCGTATGAAGCGAATCAATTAGATAGATCGAATCTATCAGGTGATTGGACAGATGTCAAACCAGCCGGGAGTGCGGTTGGCAATGGATTTGTTGCTTGTTGTCGGTGCCGGAGCCATGGCTGACGTAAACCGGATACGGCCAACATCCGACCGGTAGCGACCAGGTTGTGGCGGGTGGCGCCCATGGGATGCCACGATCATCTTGGCTTTGACATTATTCCTTTCCATCTGCTATGGATCATTGAAAAAAATCAACTCCACCGAATGCAGGCCCCTCGTTGTCCACCCTGATGGGCACCAGGCGATGGGTGGCGTTTTCGCGGACCGGGTCTGGCAACGCCGCAGGATGCATACGAGACCCTTGTTATGGGACGATGGCATTTCTTAGAGAAAGCGACAATTCATGGGCGAACCGCTGATTGAGGAGTTTCTTGCCGGTGACAGCAGGGAGATCCGCGACCTTGCCAACAATGAAGCCGCATTGGTTGGCTTTCTGACATTGGCCAAAGGGATCGATGATCTGCCCAACGTGAGCGCCCGCTTCTACGAAGATTCGCGCAGCCTTTACCAGGTCACTTCGTCCGGCTACACCGTCGATGAATTGGTCCAGACCCTCTCCGGCTTCTTCGGCGATCCGGCCAAGGCTCCCGGAAAAGGATTGCCGGTATCGTTGCGCTTCGATCCGACGGTCAAGTTTCTCGGAGGCATCCGCAAGGATCAAGCCCTTTTCCTGAAAAAGATTAAGACCGGTGCCTTCTTCGGTGCCTTGTGGCCTTGGCAGCGGGACCGAGATAAAATTGAAGTGCTCTTGGGGTTCTGTTCCACCAGCATGAGTGATGCCGATTACGACCGGCTGGGGACCTTGGTCCAAAAGTTTCTTAGCAAGAAAAAAATCGAAAGCATTTCCGATGTGGGCGGGCAGATACATGGTATCAGCCTGCCTTCATTTCTTCAAATGTCTGAAATGGAAGGGGCCACCTATACCCTACGCGTAACCAGCGGCAGCCGTGTGGGACATCTTTACCTGGATGACGGCAGTCTCATTGCCGCCGACTACGACAATCATACCGGCAACGAGGCGGCCTATCGGATCATCAGTTGGGACAACGCCGCCATCCAAATCCAACCGGCCGACCCCCATCGCGAGCGGGAAATTCACGATCCCCTCATGCACGTGATGATGGAGAGTCTCAAGATCAAGGATGAAGCCGGGGCACAGCCGGAACCGGTCGCTGACGAACCTCAATCAGCCCCAGCATCGGAACCACCGCCTCAACTGCAGAAAAAACGTTCAAAGAAAAAGAGCCGTAAACAAGCGCCTCCGCCCGAGACGCCCGAGCCCACCCCGGAGCCCCCGTCTGCCCCACCGGAGGAACCCAAGCCGGCGGTACCGTTCAAAAGGGCTGAGGACCATTCGATCGGCAGGCAGGCTCAGATGAGCCGTACCAAAAAACTGCTCATCGTGCTGGGTGTCGTGATCGTTTTCGCCGTCTCGGTGACGGTCGGCGGGAACCTGCTCAAAAAGAGGCAGTTGAATCGTCGTTACGATCGCTTGATCGCCGATCTGGCGGTCACCAAGGAGCTTGATGCCCAGGTGGTCTTGCTGATGCAGTACATCAAATCCTTCCCGAATGATCGCCATCGTTCCGAGCTGGAAGCCCGCCTCGAAGAGACCAACGCCGAAATCGAAAAGCGCGACTATGAGAAAACTATTTTGGATGTCAGCCGGCTTCCCATAGACGACAACTATGAGAAAAAGGCACTGTCGCTGTATACCGCCTTTTTGACCAAACATCCCCAAAGTGCCTATACGAAGCAGATCAATAAAGCCATCAGCGGCATCCGTCAGTTGCTGGGTGCGGCCTCTTTTGAAGATCTGAAGCGATTCTCGACCACAGACCTGATAGAGCGATATGCCGCTTACCGTGAATATCTGGATCAGTTTCCCGAGGGGGCGGAGCGTGAGACCGTGGAAGGCATGATCGCCGACTTGGCCCAGGAATATCACCAGGCCATCCAGAAACAGGTCGTCGACTGTGACGCCCAGCAAGATTGGAGCGGTTGCATCGCCGAATGCCACCGATTCCTGAGCGTCTTCAGCGATGATGTCCTGGCACCGGAGGTAAAGCAGCTGCGCGCTGCTCTCCGGGATAAGGCTGATGTGGCCGCACTGATCGCACGGGCGGCTCAGGTGCCGAATGATGTCACTCGCGCCAGGCGCATTTACACCGACTATCTCGACAACCATCCGCAAACCAGCCAGAGAGAGACGATTCTTCAGCGTATCGACGCCTTAAATGTCGATTTGAACCGAAAAGCGACCTGGGAAAAGACCAAGGCCTTCGCTACCAATCCGGCCAACGATATTATTAGCCGGCTCCAACGGTTGGACAGCTATATCCAAAATCATGCATCCGGAACCTACGCCGAGCAGGCCCAGGCACTGATGACCCAACTGGAACCGGAACGCCAGGCGGCGCTGCGCGCTCAGCGTGCTGAAGCCCAACGGCGACAGGAGCAGGTTCGCCGGCAGGCTGAAGCGGCCCAACGGGCAAAAGCGGCCCAGCGGATCCAGCAACTGCAAGATCAGGTGGCTGCGCAACTGCGTCCGGTGGCTATCCGATTCATCAGCAACAAAGATGGTACCGTCTTCGATCAGGTGACCGGGCTCACCTGGACCCTACTCGATTCTCATTTGGCGCTTGGGCGGTGTATGGATTACAGGGATGCCAAAGCATATATTCAGCAGATGAACACTGGCGGCCATCGGGACTGGCGCTTGCCCACGGCGGGCGAGTTGGCCTCGATATACAAAAACCGTCCATTTTTCCCAGACAGTGGCGCCGCCTGGTACTGGACCTCGGAATCATTCGCCCGGGGATATCACCGCGTTGTGGACGTCGTTACGTCGGAGCCGGAACCCGTCTTCACGCGAACGTCCAAGACCGAGGATAGTTGCGGTGCCGTTCGTGCCGTACGCCGGGAGGTTGGGACCGCTGCCGCTGCGGTCCGGGTGGTGCACAGGAACCGGGTTGTCAGCGGGATTGCCAATTATTCATTGAAAAATTTTTTGTTTGGGTTTATATCTGCCTCGTTTTCACATGGAAAAAGCCCGATTCAAGAATTCAGGAGGTAAGAAGCGTATGCGTAGCCTATCGGTTGTGGGGGTGATGTTACTCATCGGTATTGTTGCCAGTGCCTCGCTGGGCGTTGCCGTGGCCGGGGACGAAGAAATGTGTGTTCCTCTGGGGGTCATAACCTTGAAACCACCGGAAACGGTGGAGCCCAAACGGTCCGCTGTGCCATTCCAGCACGGACTGCACATGACGCTTGCCTGCAACAACTGTCATCACACCTGGGAGGGCACGGAACCCATTCAAGGCTGTATGGCCGCCGGTTGTCATGACCTCGATACACTGCCCAGGAAAGAGGGCTCCAAGGCCATCGACAAGGATGAAGCTTACAGGTACTACAAAACGGCCTATCACAGCAGTTGCATCGGCTGCCATAAAACCATGCAGCAGGAGATCGAAAAGATGGCCAACAGCTTTGCCGACATCGACGGTAAGCTGCCGGTTACCGGTCCCGTCGGTTGCATCGGATGCCATCCCAAGGAATAGGCGTTGCAAGCGTCGGCACACTTATGCTGACAGCAATAAACAAGCCCCCGTCACCGGACGGGGGCTTTTTTGCGTCGGGAGGTTTAAAACAGCTGGAGCATGATGAAGACCACCAAGGGCATGAAGATGGCCGGAAGCATGTTGCCAACTTTGATGTGAGCCACGTTCAGCATGTTGATGCCGATAGCGGCAATCAGCAATCCCCCCACGCCGGACATCTGGGCGATCACCTCGGGGGTCAGAAAAGGTTTTAGCAGGGATGCCCCCATGGTAATCGCACCTTGGTAGAGCAGCACCGGAAGGGCCGAAAAGATGACCCCCGTTCCAAACGTGGAGGCGAATACCACCGAGGTGATGCCGTCCAACAGTGATTTGGCGAACAACGTATCGTGATTGCCGGACAGCCCGCTCTCCAAGGAGCCCACGATCGCCATGGATCCCACGCAAAAGACCAGACTGGCGGTTACAAATCCCTTTGAAAAGCCGCCATTGCCTGATCGGCTGAAGCGTTTTTCAGCATAGGCACCCAATGCTTCGATCTTATCTTCGATCCGCAACACTTCTCCCAGCAGACCGCCCACAGCCATGCAAACAATGACTTCCAGCAGATCGGTCGCATGGAGGGCTGAACGGATGCCGATCAATATGACCGACAGACTGATGGCCTGCATGATGGTGGTCTTGTAACGGTCTTTGATCCCTTTTTTTAGACATTGTCCGATGGTGCCACCAGCGACGATGGCCGCCGCATTCATCAAGGTCCCAATCATGACCGGCTCTCTTTGTTCGTTTGGGTTGGTCGCGTGCGGTTTTGAAAAACAGCAAACCGGCTACAGGTGCCGGCTTGCTCATGGTGCTAAAGATGGGTGACCACCGATTGTCTTGAAGGTGGGTTTCAGTCCGCTTTCGAAATACCCCGCTCAAAAAGCTCGAAGGCGGTGGCCAATGTCGATTTCAGATAATCCTTGTCTGAGCTGATGATTTTCTTGCTGGCTTCCCACAGAACCACGCCGGAGAACATCGACCAAAAGATGTCGGCCAGCGCAACCGGGTGGCGATCGATGTAGAGCCCCGCGTCGATTCCGGTTTCGAAAATCTTGGCAATGGCGCCGATAGATTTTTGCGACAGATCCTTGATTTCATCAAGCAGCGAATCGGAAAGGTTTTTAAGGGTTTCACTGGATTGGAGATGGAACATGTTGATGATGATCAACGGGTCGAAGTCGTAGACATCATACATGGCCTCCATGAGCGCTTTCAGCTTCTCGTCCGGTGCCAGGTCGGTCTCCTTGTTGACATGCGTGACCCGAATGTGCAGGTACTGAAGGATTCTGAGCGACAAGGAGGCATACAACTCTTCCTTGTTTTTGAAATAGAGGTACAGGGTTCCCGGACTGAGTTCCGCCTCTTTGGCGATATCCTCCATCGTGGCTTTATTGAACCCCTTATCGGAAAAAACTCGTTTAGCAGCCACGATGATCTGCTGCCGTCGGCGTTCTTTCTCTCTTTCTTTGCGCTCCTGAATACCCATTGTTCAGCGGTTTCCTGAATGTGATTTATTTAGAAAACGTCTCTATAGTGAATAATCTCCAGAGGGTCAAGGAAAAACTCAGTAGTGTGTGAACCCTTATGTACTGGCGGTTTACAGGTGATGTCAAAGACGTTTTTATTGTGAAAAACACACAAAATTAAGTCCGCTGGGACAAAAGTCAACCAGTGCCATGATGGTCACTAACGAGACGGCTGCCCGGCGCTTTTGGCGATATTGCGCGATAGCCGTGGGCATCATTCGGCGGAGCAGCATGCCGCCTGACCCAGGTTTGTCGGCAAAATGACAACCAGAGGATCAGCCCATAAACACCGATAGACGATTGCGGCGTGCATTGACATGCTGGATGGTGATTTGTACCAGATCTTCTGGTTTCAGGTCGATGCCGCTGGATTGGGGCAGGGAGCATTCGATCATGTAGGCCTTGAGCAGAATGCTGTAGGTATGGCGGCGCCGCTGCAACACAATCGCTTCTTCCTTCTCGCCAATGCGGCCCTCCAGGTGTCTGAGCAACCAGTACCGGTTTCTGCGAAATTGAATGCGACCCACATCGGCCATCGGTTGGGCCAGTTGGTCAATCATCCTTTCAATTGATTCGGCCGTATAGGCGGACTCCAAGCCCAAGACCGCTCGGATTTGCCGCTGGGAAACCAGGTCAAAATATTTCCTTATTGGTGACGTCGCAGTTACGTAAGCATCCAGCCCCAGTCCACAGTGATGCTCCGGTTCGGTTTTCAGAACGAATCGATTGAGCAATTTGCGCTGCATCCAGTTTTGAAACAGGGTGCCGGTGCCGTTTTTAAGAATTCGGTCTTTGGGTTTTGGCTGAGATCGGAAAATGGCTGGGGTGTCATGTTCCGCCAGAAATCGGGCGGCCAGCCAATTGGCCATGATCATCATCTCGGCAATCAGCATGCGCCCGGGGCTTTCACGGTTGACCCGATTGACCACAGGCGTTCCGGACGCGTCCAGCCAGATGTTGATTTCAGGAAGCGTGATGTGGATGGCCCCCTGGCTCAATCGCTTTTCGCGGAAACGGGTCGCAATGTCGTACAATAAGCCGATCGATTCGACTTGCTCTGCACTGATATTGGCATCGTAGTAGCTGAGCTGGTGATCGACACTGATGAGCGACGGGAAGATATCGTAGCTGAGAATGTCACCGGACCGGTTAATTTTAACCATGGTGCTGATGGCCGGCCGAACAGCATTCTTTTTTAGGCTCAGGCGATTTTCAGCCAACAGCGGTGGTGCCATTGAAATACGGTTGTCCGGCATGTAGATCGAACTGCCCCGCCTTCTGGCTTCGCGATCCAGCATATCCCCTTTGCGGATGTAATGGGCCACATCGGAGATATGAATACCCACCAGGAAATGATCATCACGGGCCTCGATGCTCAGGGCATCGTCGAAATCAAGCGTCGACTGACCGTCGATGGTGATGGTGTTGAGATGGGTTAGATCGGCTCGGCCGCTCTCTTTGAATGCACCGATGGTTGGCTTGGCTACCCGCTGTGCCAGCTGAAGTACCGGGGCTGTGAATTCCGTCGGGATTCGATACCGCAGCAAGTCCACATTTTCATCCGGCGACCATATGCCGACGGCTACCAAATGGTTGAAGATCGCCTCATTGGCGGTGAGGTTCGCTTTTTTCATTATTGCCCGGGCGGTGAGATAATGGGGACTCTCCTTTTCCATCAGGTAAAAGGACTTGAGGATGTCCGCGATTTCTCGGTGATCATCGTCATCGATGACTGTCGATGTGGACCTGACGGCCTGAATCCACGCCGCCCCCTTCTCGATGAGCTGTTTCTGGCGGACCGCTTTCTGCTCGCGCGCCAAGATCTCTGCCATCTGCGTCTCCGATAGGGGCAGAAAACGATCGGGCTTGAATTTAAAATAGCGCCTGTTTTTAAACACGGCGCGAATCACGCCGGATTGATGATCATCGTCCGTTGCCCCCGGAAAACACAGACCGGTCATGGTGGGTAAATCAATCCAGTCCGTTTCTTCATTGACCGTTTCCCAGAGCGATCGGATGCGGATGCCGTCGGCAATGGCACGGCGTTTGAGGGATAGTTTTCGAAGGAATGCCACCATGCGGGTTCTGTCCACATCCGCATCGATGCGGGTGGATCCTCGAAAAGAGAGCCGCCCAGAAGCCACGTTAACTTCCCGGTCATGCTCGGTCAGCAGCCTCAGCCGCTGATTGCCGCTTTCTATAACGACGGCGCAAATGATGCGCTGATCGTCAATATATTCTACAATTTCGCCTGATTCCATGGGCTCTTGTATTAACAATCCCCCAGTTGAAAGTCAATCTGCAGGCCGGACAAGGCCGATTTCAACCGATCCAGCGAGAAGGCCTCCATCCGTTCAGGGATAAAAAAAAGGCAGGGCCATCGGCCCTGCCTGGTTTGGTGTGCTGGTCGAGCGAATCAATCAGTTGACCGCATCTTTAAGTGCTTTTCCGGGCACGAATTTGGGGACTGTTCTGGCTGCAATCTGAATCTTGGCACCGGTCTGTGGGTTTCGCCCGGTGCGTGCATCGCGTTTGGCGGTCTTGAAACTGCCGAACCCGGCGATCTGGACGGATTCATTCTTTTTCAGCGAGTTGGTAATCGTGGCAAAAATGTTGTCTACGACTTCCTGTGCCTGTTTTTTGGTTGACACAATCCGGGCCACTTCGTTGATCAAATCACCTTTATTCATCGTTCATTCTCCTCCGCTTTAATTGACCTAATAAGGTTGGTTAAGGTGGCCACCTATATCGGCAATTCCTCAGCCCGTCAAGAAATTTAACGTATCCGGGACGGTTGCCGAAGCGATGCCCGACGTCATCGGCAGATCTCGGTAAGCGTCGCTGCCGGGCGACTGTCGCCCGCTAGCGGGTCAAGCAGATGAAGGGTTGCAAGGGGCGGCCTTGAGAGGCGGCTTCCAGTCCGCCAACCGTTGGCCAGCGGTGGCGGGTCAGCAGTGGTGCCGATTCAGTGGGAGATCCCGGCCTGGCGTTATCGATACGGATTCAATTCGAAGCGCCATCGCTTCAGTCCGTCATGGTCCGGCTTGTCGGTTTCGACAATGGAGAGTCGTTTGAGGTCTTCTTGCAGAACAAGTACGGTATGCGGACCGGTAAATGAGGTTCCCGAATAGACGTTACCGCCGATCTTGACCGACGCAAGCCCAAGGTCCTCCTTCTGAGCGTCGCTGATCTCTTCCAGGCGTTGGTTCAATTCCTTGAGCGCCTCAGCGCTTTCACGCAGCGACGTTTCGGTGACGCTTATTTCCTGGCTGATCGATTCATCCTCCGCCATTAGCCGGGCCACGTCCTGATCATAGGCATCCTGCTTGGCTTTCAGTTCGGTGATGGTCAACTGGAGCTTCTCACCGGCAGCCCCACCCTGTTGAAGAAGCCCGGCTTCGACCTTTTCCTGAAGGCGGCGATGTTGGACCATGCATTTATCCTGCTCCTGGGCCACTTCTCCCAGCCGGGTATTGACCTGATCTGACCGTTTTCTCAGATTCTCGAGCAGTTTCGGTAGATTGTCGCGTTCCGCCGTGATCGTTTGGATTTGCGATTTGACGGCCTCAGCCTCTCTTTCCATCTGCTGATCAATGCCGACAATCAATTCACTGGCCTTAGAGGCCTCTGTACCGATATCCATGGCCACAATACCCATTTTAGCAGAAACCGTGGACGAAATAATAATGCCGTCATTGATCATGCAGCGGCCATTGGTTTCGATACGCGACTCGATGATCTCTTTTTCCACAGCCATGTCACCGGCCAGTACGATGTCGGCGTTATGAATGTGGCCGGCTTTGAGATTGCCTCCGGATCGAATCATCGCGCCGAAGATGCCGTTTTGGGCGCTGATGTCACCATCGATATCGATTTGGGCATCGCGTATTTCAGTGGCCCGCAAACTGCCCCCCTTCACCCGGTACCCTTTCTCAACGGCCCCGGCCACTTCGATGTGGCCGTCGAACGCCACGTGTCCGGTTTCCAGCGAAATATCCCCCCGGATATGAAGGGTGGGCATCACTGAAATGTCTCCGGCAACCGACAGCTTGGGAATGCCCGGGAGTGTGGCATGGACCAGCAGACCGTCTTCGGACCGCCGGGCACCTTTACCGCATTTGAACCGCTTATCACGTGTCTTGGGAATGGCGATCTTTTTACCGTAGACGTCCATGCCCTCCTTGCCCTTGGGGCCGGGAATTTTTTCCGCCAGCAGATCCCCTTCTTTTACCTGGGGAAGTTGACCGCGCTCCTTCCAATCCATGAGCCCGTCTTCTGTCAATGTCCCGACTTTCAGCGGATCGATATCAAAATGGTATTTGATTTCCGGGGGTGCGTCCGGAATCGGTTCGGTGCCGGAGGCAATCGTCCAGCCTTCTCCGACACTGAAGTCACCCTTTAAAAATGCCGCAATCTGCTCATCGTCAGCGATTCCGAAAAGGATGCTCTCCGCATGCAGCATGATTTTGACGTCGTTTACGTCGACGTCAGCTACCGGTACATCGCCTTCGATGAACATCGTAGCGGTCAGTTTGTCCTTGGAGACGGTAATTTCAAGGGTGCCGCTCTCTTTATGGGACGATCGCTTCGATCGGCGTTTGTCGCGGGACGCCTCGGGAGAGGGGGCTGAGGCTGCCTTGTTTTCTATTTTGCGTTGCATCTCCAGGATTTCGGCCAGTGCATCGGAGGTAATGGCGCCCATCTCCACGAGTACTTCGCCGATGGGCATGTGGACCCGTGCCTTATCGAAGACACGCTTTTGGACGACCAGGGCCTTGTCCAGTTTTGCCTGGTCGATGAAGTTCATCTCAACCGCAATGTCACCGAATCTGCTCTTGCTGCCTGAATCAACGGTCATTTGGTACAGTCCCATTACTGCAGATGCCCCTGCATAGGTGTCGTCCGACCGGCCCGCGGCCGACGGTCGCAGTTTAGGCTATATTCGGAATTATGACTGAAAACTTTAGCCTATAACGCCTCCGGGGGTGACATGTAACACGGATTTTACCGATGTTGGGTATTTGATTTCACAATGTCCATTTCAAAGAGATCCGGTGATGAAGGCGGGTGTTTCTCAACCAATTGATATAATATTAAATAATTGAATAATAGGTAATTTATTAGGAAATGGCATCATCATTGCTGATAGGTGAGCGGGTGAGGCGGCACGCTGAAACGGATGATTCTGCAATTGATACTGATGCTGTTGATGCTGACCGAGCTATGGTGATGACGTTCAAGTTGCGCTTCCCGCCGCCTCACCACCCACTCTTGTGGGGCGTTTCAGGCGTCCCCCACGGCTGCACGTTTATTGATTTCGGATAATATCGCCGCCTGGCGATGGAAAGGCAGGCTCGCAATGGCCATGAATTTCAAGATTATCCAACTGAAAAGCAAAAACAACATTCGCCTGACCCTCGATGGCGATTTTGACGGATCCTCCGCCCACGAACTGATCAACACCCTGAAATCCTGCAGTCGGGATGCGGGTATGGTGGTGATCGATACCAGTGGATTGAAATCAGTCCATCCTTTCGGCCGGTCCGTTTTGTACCGCAATCTTTCCGGATTGGGCGGGCGCCGTGGCAACCTGATCTTCTCCGGTGACCATCGTCGGCAGCTTTCCAAGCCATGGGATGTCTAATCATGGGAACCATGACGATATGGTTGCCTGATGCCGGTGCCCGGGCGGTCGCTACATAGTGCCCATCCATAAATGGCCAATTTGCCCGACATCGGCGTTGTGCTCAACCTGGTTCTCTATGATCAGGGTTATCCTCGGAATATCGACCATATACCTGCGGTAAACCCGAGCTAAAATTGGGTCTCACGCGTTCCTGTCCCGTCTGAACGGTAGCGGGAGATCTCGACCAAATGTCCCTATTTCTGGATGGACACTACCTAAAATTATTGGCAGCCGGCCACCGATCCAGTTGCCTTCATTCAACGATCATTCGAAACGTTCACCCCAGCCGATTCCGTTCAACACCGTGTTAAACCATTCTATTATCAGTAGTGCTGTTTTATGAA
>JAAUYD010090376.1_pt1 | contig 33860 bp, 35 predicted proteins | sample 7278101 | NCBI WGS metagenome assembly JAAUYD01 (sample SAMN14350128, study PRJNA611818) | marine sediment metagenome | isolation source: surface marine sediment (0.6m) | place: French Polynesia: Moorea | collected 2018-08
ATTTATTGGGAGGAATCCATCAATGAGTATTGTCACGAAATCCATCGTGAATGCTGATGCAGAAGCCCGCTACCTCAGCCCTGGCGAACTCGATAGAATCAAAGCCTTTGTTAGCAGTGGTGAGTCTCGTTTACGCATTGCACAAACCTTAACTGGTTCACGGGAAACCATTGTTAAGCAAGCTGGCGATCGCCTATTCCAAAAGCGTCCTGATGTTGTTTCTCCTGGTGGAAACGCTTATGGCGAAGAAATGACCGCTACCTGTCTTCGTGATATGGACTACTATCTCCGTCTCATCACCTACGGAGTTGTTTCTGGTGATGTTACCCCCATCGAAGAAATTGGGTTAGTAGGGGTACGGGAAATGTACAAATCTTTGGGAACCGACATTGGTGCCGTTGCCCAAAGTGTACGGGAAATGAAAGAAGTAGCGGCCGGAATGATGTCTGCTGACGATGCAGCAGAAGCTGGTTCTTACTTTGATTATGTCATCGGTGCGATGATCTAGGACGAGTAGAACATACTCAAGATTATCCTAGCCGTCCCCAATAATTGTAAGACTGTTGAAGACTAGGCAAGATTAAGGAAGCAAAACTATGCAAGACGCAATTACCTCCGTCATTAATTCCGCCGACGTACAAGGAAAGTACCTCGACGATTCTGCTATGGACAAACTGAAAGGCTACTTCGCGACTGGAGAACTCCGTGTCCGCGCAGCTAGTGTTATCAGTGCTAACGCTGCTGCTATTGTTAAAGAAGCAGTTGCTAAGTCCTTACTGTACTCTGATGTTACCCGTCCTGGTGGTAATATGTACACCACTCGTCGTTACGCTGCTTGTATTCGTGACCTCGACTACTATCTACGCTACTCCACCTACGCTATGTTAGCGGGTGATCCTTCTATCCTAGATGAGCGCGTTCTCAACGGATTAAAAGAAACCTACAACTCCTTAGGCGTTCCCGTTGGTAGCACGGTTCAAGCTATTCAAGCCATGAAAGAACAGACTGCTGCCCTCGTTGGTGCCGACGCAGGAAAAGAAATGGGTGTTTATTTTGACTACATTTGCTCTGGCTTAAGCTAGAACCACTAATGGTTACAACCAACTAAGGGTTGTCCAAAAGAGGTTCGGGAAGTCTAGAGTGAGTGCTAGCTGGTTAAAGGCTTAATCTTTGCTGGTAAAGATGGGTTTTGACGAACTAGTATTGACTCTTGACTCCCGAACTTTGTTGTATCAGAATTTTTGAGAAAATTTAGGAGAACTCGATCCATGCGAATGTTTAAAGTCACCGCCTGTGTTCCCAGTCAGACAAGAATTCGGACTCAGCGGGAATTACAAAATACCTTTTTCACAAAATTAGTTCCCTATGATAACTGGTTTCGGGAACAACAACGCATCATGAAAATGGGCGGTAAAATTGTCAAAGTAGAATTAGCTACAGGTAAACCAGGAACCAATACTGGATTAATGTAGAGAGCAATTAGCCATCTGAACAATGATCAGTGTGTCTATTGTTTATTGTTAACTACATTGAAGACCTCATAGGATTAATGTACCTATGGGGTTCCATCAATGTAATTTCTCTTAATACTTAACTTGAGTGCGATCCGTTTTTCTCAATAGTTGCTAAGATGCTAAAAACTGTTAGTTCTAGATTAATCATTTCTTGAGACTGATAGCTAAATGTAATCTACTCCAAAGATAAAAAAATGCTTAAACAACTATTATGGAAAGGGTGTCTCGGTCTAGTGATCTGTGGGACTGGATTGGCAGGGGTTCCCGCCTACAGCCAAGCAACAGAAGCGATCGCGCAATCTTCTTCTGAAACCGCTACTAAAGAAATTTCACAGCAAGAATTAGAAAAATTTGCCAAAGCTATTGCTGATTTACGGGCGATCGATGAAGAAACCCAAACAAAAATGCTCGAAGCAGTGCAAGCTACTGGAATGTCTCCAGAAGAGTTTATGGAAATTGGCAAAACAGAAGACGATCAAAGAGATCTCTCAGAAGAAAAACAAGATCAGTTTGACAAAGCCTTGCAAGCTGTAAGAACCCTCAATGAAGAGGATCGCAAAAAGAAACGAGTCGCTGTTGAAGAAGCTGGCTTAAAGATCTCACGATTCAATGAAATCGGCAAAATGGTTGAAAAGGATCAGGACTTACAAAAACAAGTGGTTGAAATACTGTCTCGTTAGAGGGAGACTAGGGAGATGGGGGAGCAGAGGGAGCAGGGAGCGCCGGAGCAGGGAGATGGGGGAACAAAATATTAATATTCTTTCTAATCTCCCCACACTCCCCACCCTTCCCAGCCTTCCCAGCCTTCCCACACTCCCCACCCTTCCCAGCCTTCCCAGCCTTCCCACACTCCCCATCACCCCCTTACGCTCTCAATGCAAAAGATATTCTGAAAAGTCAACCAGAGGCTTAAAATGTTTTAGATAGCACTCATTCTTATTCCTATGTTTAATTGGTTTCGCCGTAAAGTTAATAAAACCGACTCTGAACCCGTTTCAGAACCAACCGAACAAGTTACCACTCCTGAAACCGAAACCCCTAGCCAAGAAACCACCTCAGACGATTATTTAAGTTGGGCAAAAAACGCTTATAAAAATATTCAACAGCGTCAAACTCCATCAACGTCCCCAACAGAAACCCCAGAAAAGGAAGTTTCTCCTGACAGTGAACCCTTACCTCAACAGGAGTCCCAGTCCCCTGCGACAGAAGCTAAAGAGGAAACTCCAGCCTGGATGCAAAAATCCGATCGCTTAGAAGCCCTCAAAGAAACCGCCCTGGAAACGGCAACCGTTGAAGAAACAGCCCCTTTAACCTTTGATGAAGAATTTGTCTGGTCTGCTAAGGTTTTAGCAGCCCAAGGAAGAGCTCCAGATGATATTTCAGAAGAAGAAATTAATTGGTTAAAACGTCTGCGTCAAGGTTTGGGAAAAAGCCGTCGTGGGTTAGTTAACCAACTTAAATCCATTGTGGGTCAAGGGCCCCTTAACGAAGATGCGGTCATGGAAATTGAAGCCCTGTTATTACAAGCAGATACAGGGATAGAAGCCACCGATCAGATTATTTCTACGTTACAAAATAAACTTTTAGAAGAGGCTTTGCCCTCAGAACAAGCCCTTGAGTACCTCAAAAGCATCTTAAGAGAGATATTAGACCGTCCTTTACAAAAAGTGGTTAATCCTGGTTTTGCGCCAGAAAAAGGGGTGTTAAATATTTGGTTATTAACGGGAGTCAATGGTGCAGGAAAAACCACAACCATTGGTAAATTAGCCCATTTGGCGCAACAATCTGGCTATGATTGCATCATTGCGGCTGCCGATACCTTTCGGGCTGCTGCGGTTGAACAAGTGAAAGTTTGGGGAGAAAGAACCAACACTCCAGTCATTGCTAACCCTGGTAAAAATACAGACCCGGCTGCCGTGGTATTTGATGGTATTTCCGCAGCCCAAGCCCGTGAAGCTGATTTATTATTAGTAGATACCGCCGGAAGACTACAAAATAAAAAGAACTTGATGGCAGAATTAGCTAAAATTCGTCGCATTATTGATAAAAAAGCAGCCAATGCCCAAATTGAATCTTTATTAGTGTTAGATGCTACTTTAGGCCAAAATGGATTACGTCAAGCAGCGGTTTTTTCAGAAGCGGCCAATTTGAGTGGAGTGGTTTTAACGAAATTAGATGGAACTGCTAAAGGTGGGGTAGCATTAGCTGTAGCTCAACAATTAGATTTACCCATTCGTTTTATTGGGGTTGGGGAAGGCATTGAAGATTTAAGACCTTTCTCAAGTTATGAATTTGTTGAAGCCTTATTGAATGAATGATACTCCGTAAAGTTTTGTAAAATTATGTCGATAATTTGCATAATTTTTTTGTTTACCCCTGATAAATGTGTAGAGGGAAACTTAATAGTTGCCAATGCAAATAATCGGTAGTCCTTTAAAATCAAGCTGCTACTTGACTTCATATTGTAGATTACACCATCATTACCCACAACAGTTCAATTGAGATAACTTAAAACCTGATGGTTAGACATAATTCAAAACCCAACTATCAGCCTCCTTCCCCTCAAAAAGCGATCGCCATAATCCTCTGGGGACTGGGGCTGATACTATTGGCTACTTTACTACCGTTCAACTTCTCACTCCCGTCAGAAACTTCTTGGACTTCTATTATTGAACAATTTGCTACAAACAAAACCTCTAAACAAGATTTAATCTCAAATCTATTACTTTTCCTCCCTTTAGGAGTGGGATTAACAGTTTATATGTATTCTACTCCACTTAAACGATGGCTTTGCTTCCTCTTGATTGCCATCATCAGTTTGTTTGTATCTGGAAGTGTTGAACTACTACAGATATTTATACCTTCAAGAGCTTCTACTTTCAGTGATATTGTCCTCAATATCTTAGGGGGATGCCTTGGCTTTTTGTTGTTTGAGCTATGGGTTCAACAACAGTCAAAAATCAAGCAACTTCAATGGCCTAGAGTGTTATCAAATCATTCTGTTTTTTTCAAATTTTTAGCCCTTATTGGTTATGGTTCTACCGTTATATTACTATTATTGATAGCTAAGAATTTAACACAACTGAGTAACTGGAATACTGAGTTCCTACTCACACTAGGTAATGAACTTACTGGTGATCGCCCTTGGTCTGGTAAGATTAGCCATGTCTGCTGGAGCGATCAAGCTATCCCTCCAACTCAAGTAAGTCAGCTTCTCAGTGGAACTTGCCCCCACACAGATGGGATGTTTACAGTTAGTTATCCTTTGGTTGGAGATAACCCCTATATTGAGCAACATCAACAACTTCCCCCTTTAGTTCCCCAAAGACAAAAACCCTCTCCTATTACTTCTGATGGTGTACATTTGAACCCTCAATATTGGTTAACAACGGTTGCACCCGTCAACACCTTGAATCAAGCAATTCGCAAAACTTCTCAATTTACCCTCAGAGCAACCATCGCTACGGATAATCTTCAACAAATAGGGCCAGCACGCATTATTACCTTATCTTCCGATCCCTTCCATCGAAATTTTACTTTAGCTCAACAGGGTTCTGATTTAAGTATTCGAGTGCGATCGCCCCTAAGTGGAGACAATGCAACCCAGTTACAGTTCCTGATCTCTGACATATTTACTGATAGGAAGTCCCACAATTTTGTAATTACTTATGATCAATATATTCTTAGGGTTTATATCGATGAAATACAACAATTTAGCGAGACTTCAATAACTCCAGATGCTGCCATTTTTTGGCGAATCTTGAGTCCAATCATGGGAGGAAGAGTCACCCTCAAACCGATTCATCAATTGTTTTATATATTGCTCCACCGTAGTCTTATCTTTATTCCTCTAGGCTATTTCCTTAGCGTTGTTGTTACTTCAAACTTCGTTGGCTACAAAATTCGCTGGTTTCTGTTGGGATTAGTAAGTATTATGTTAGCTTGGTGTCTGGAAATCTGGATTATAGATATTAATGGAAGTCGGTTTCAAACGTTTACTATTTTAATCAACTTATTTCTAATTCTTTTCCCCAGCTTTTACCGAAAATTACATCACTATAGTCAGTAGTTCATCAACTCGCCTTTTTGATTAACTCGGCGATTTCACTCAGTTTTTCCTTACGTTTCAAGAGTTTTGGATAAGGAGACAACCCTGCAAGGTTGAGGATTTTTTCCCAGGAATAAACATAATCAAATCTCAATAAAGAATTAACGACATTATCTCGTCGTATTCTTGCTAGTCTCTCAGGTTGAGTATCAAGCTCTTTGATCATCTCTCCTATGTTGGGATTATCAAATGACATTCTAATGGTAGCGTCAGGCCAATCAAAATACTGACGATAAATATCTGTATCTGGATAGTCACCCAACATTACAGTACCGGCCGCTGCTCCCTCAAAAAAGCGATATCCGATCTCTGACTGCTCTCCACGAACATCACTACGATCTGCTCGCGCTCGGTTCGCTAAGAAATATCGAGAACGCTTTAGCTGGTTCGCCACTAGACTTCGATGCTCTTTATAGTCTTTGATATCAAAAATTTTTAGGGTGTCATAAAGATACCAAAGATTTTGTTGTCTTGCAAAATCAAACATTGCTTTGTGAGTTATTTGTGATCTTCGTCCCAGAGAAGTCAGATCAATCGGTCTTGCTTGTCCCTTGGGATCTGGACAAAATTTAAGTGCATCTACTGTAATGGGAAGATATGAACAGGGACAACCAGTAATCTGACTAATTTTCTCTAAACCATGAAAATGACCCACAAAAATATGATCAAAATCTTTATAAAAATACTTGAGAATTGGCTCTAGTTTGGGAATATCTTTTTCCCATATTTCTACTAAATGACAAACAGCAACTTTAGCTCTTTGTCGCCAGTTTTTAAGAGAATTAATGGCAATACATTCAAAAGGATTCGCTAACAAGACATAAAATAGATCATAATCTCGATTCAGCGTTACCGAGTTAGGTTTAGGTCGAAGCAAATCCCCTAAAAAAGGTGATCTTGAAAATCGCTTAACCCATCCAAAAACTTGCTTCGATTGCTGATAATTTTCAATAGGAATAAAATAGTCTACATCATCAATATCTGCAAGCAAATCTTGAAATTCGTATAAACAAGCCCAAGCTGCGTGCATTCTTAAGTTGCGCTGGGAATAAGTGAGAATTCGAGCATTCTTATTAGTTGATAATAAATCATTATTCATAGAATAAAGATAGGCTACTAACTGAAGTTTTATAAGAAACAAACTAATATTAGATATTAGTTCTTATCCAAGACTATTTGGTTAAAAGGAAAGGTAAGACAAAAATAGGAAAAATTCACTGTTTCTTTCTCTCTCTTTCTTCCCTATATTATACGTCAAAACTTTCTAAAGAAACAATTTTTGTTTTAACGCCCATTTGTTGTATCATTTGTTGAATTTCCTGGCAGTAAATACTATTCATGACAATCACTTCATCAGGTTGGTAATCTTTAAGAAATTGAGGAGACATAATTTCTTTGCCTACTCCTGGAATAAATTTACCATGACGATGAGGATTAATGTCTACAATGTATTCAATTTGCCCTGTCATTCCTAGTGTTGTTAAAAAAGCGACACATTTAGAACCTGAACCCCAAACAACTACTCGTTTATTAGTAGCTTGAATATTGCTTAAATAATGCTTCCACTGTTGTAATTTTTGTTGAATATGAGTAGCAAAATGATAAACATCTTTTGCCACCTGTTCGGGAGTTTCTTCTAGGGGATGAATTTTTTGACTGACAGTGATAACGGGTTTAGCTTCAATGAGTAAATATTGATCACCATAAGCTAGGGATAAATCTTGGACTTCAAACCCACACCACCGAAATAAACGGGCTAAAGTTCCTGGGGTAAAATAGGAACAATGCTCATAATAAATATCCTCAAAAGCTAATTCCCTTAACACTCTTCCCATATCAGGAATTTCAAAAAAAACAGCCGTATTAAGGCGTTTTCCTATGGACTTTCTGACAGTTTTGACTAATTCTGCTGTGAGATAAATATGTTCTAGAGTATGACGACAACAAATCAAATCACCATAATAATCAGCATATTTTTCTGAGTAATAATCTTGAATAAAAGTAATGCGTTCAGTTGCTTCACTTTTTACCCTTCCTACTACTGTACTCGGATCAATTCCCGTTCCATAATTATTTCCTAGTTCACATAAAAGAACCAAAAAATCACCTTTACTACAACCAATTTCAACAATGTTTTTTCCCTGCAAATTGTATTTATCAATTAATTCTTTGGCAAGATTTAAGGCAAATTTATTAAAAGTAGGAGAAAAACTTTGCTGATCTTCATAATTAGGTGCATAAGCTGACCACTTAGCATCAAAATCAATGTTAGTAATAAACCCACATTTTTCACAAAATCCTAAGTTAACATCTCCACAAGGAAAATTCAATGCTTCTTCTTTTGTCGGTATCATTAAACAACTGTGAACAGGTACATTTTTGACTTCATAAAATAGTTGAAGTTCTTGATGACCACAGTTGGGACAAGTATGTTCAACGGAACGAGTAATACTGTGTAATTCTGAAAATAAATTCATCGTTAATGACCCCAGAGATACATGATGTTAGATTGAGAACTCAATTTCAAATGTTGAACTCTTTTCAACAATACTTTCAAAAAGGATAAAATCCTAAAAAGTATATTTTCCTAGTTCAATATCTTCTTCATAGAGAGAGGTTACTATTTTTTTTGTTCTCGATGTATAAAAATCCCTATAATCTTCTTTCCTTGAAGTATTTATTTTGGGAATTCTAAAATTTCCTACTACATTAGATGCTTTTAGGATCGCTCGAATATCATCATCAAAATTCTCTACTTTGCCAATAAAATCTATATACAATTTTCCATCAATTTTTGGAATAAAATAAGTAAAAGGTTGATAGTGAATATTGATTAAATCAGAGGCAGGAGATGACAATTTTTCTGGTAACTGATCAACAAACTCTTCAAAAGTTATATCCTGATTAAGAGATTGCCAAGCAGTATTTTTGTAACCTGAAACGACTCTATCATAAGGATTTCTTAAAAAAGAAAACTTAAGATAAGGAGAAGAAGTAATATCTTCCCAATTTACTTTCATTGCTGGAAATTGCTTTTGCCATTTTTCAAAAAACATATATTGTGAATACCGTGGATCATATTTAGAATCGTTCTCAATTGAAAACAGAATTGTTTTAATTGAAGAAGAGGCATTTTTCGGGACTTCATAGAATAGTAAATTTAGCTTCTCAAATAATATTCTAAAATTAAAAACATCAGATAAGTCGACTTGACTCTTTTCAACTGATAAATGAAAATTATTAATTGAATTTAGTTTACATTTTTCGATCTGATGAAAAACAATATTTTCTGTCGGAATTTTCCTGATTTTTATTAGGCTTAAATAAAGATTTATTATAGAAATATGACATAGGTTAAAGTTAATATCTATCATTCTATTGAGTTGCTGTAAATATTCTCTATCAATTCGACTAGCACATAAAATTAAAGATTTTTTTGAAGTAATTTTTTCCAAGTTCAATGAATTAGATATATCAATCTGTTGTCCATCCATCGATTCTAAAATAAATGAATTTCTCAGAATAAAATCAGGTTGGATATTCCAATACATTCTAAGTGCATCTATTGCTTTGTCGATTGACTGTTGTGAATAGTCCTTTATTGAGAGATTTTTTATCAAAATCCGCTCTCGATAGAAACGCTTCAAAAACTTTGGAGTAATAGCAGACAAGTTTTGTTTCATGAATTTTTTTAACATATTAGAGATGAAAGTCTTCTAAGTTTAAACAATTTTGGGTTCAGGAATAGGAATAATAAATTTACCCCCTTTTTCTCGATAAGCTTGTTGTTGCTTCATGATTTCCTCAGCAAAGTTCCAAGCCAAAATTAACACATAATCTGGTTCATTTTCTAACAATTTTTTCGGCGGTAAAATAGGCAAATGATTTCCTCCCATATAACGACCCTGTTTGAAAGTATTTAGGTCAACAACATAGTCTAATATTTGTTGATCAATTCCTACATAACTAAGCATTGTAGTTGCTTTAGCTGCTGCACCATAACCGACAATTGTTTTACCTTTTTGTTTTAAATCTCCGAGAATTGTTTGTAAATCCTCTTTAATTTGATTGACTCTTTCAGCAAATTCATAGTAATAATCAATTTGGTCTACTTTTCTTTCAACTTCCATGTTTAAAAGGGATTTCACGGAGTCTTTAACATTTTCGTTCGGTTCAATAAATAAACGTAATGATCCTCCATGAATTTTCGTTCTTTGAATATTATTTAAGTACAAAGAATGTCGTCTAAATAATTGATCTAAAGCAGTGACAGAAAAGTAACACAAATGTTGATGATAGATAGTATCAAATTCACAATGATCAACTAAATCTACCACATAAGGAGCTTCTATAACTGCCATCCCTGTTTCTTTTAAAAGGATAGCAATTCCTTCTACAAAACCATTAAGATCCGGAACATGAGCAAGCACATTATTGCCTAAAAATAGATCAGCTTGTTTACCTTCTGCTTGCAATTGTTGGGCTAATGCTTGGGTAAAAAACGTACACATTGTGGGAATTCCTGCTTTTTGAGCAGCTTCAGCTGGACCGGAAGCTGGATCAATACCTAAGACAGAAATGCCCTCTTCTGTGAAGTTTTTGAGCATATAACCATCATTACTAGCTGCTTCAATGACAAGACTATTTTTATCCAGGTTTCTTGATTTGATTAACGCTTTAGCACTATCACCAAAGTGTTTTAATAATGAGGGAGAAACAGAAGAAAAGTAAGGATAATCTTCACAAAAGAGAATCTCTGGTGAAACTTTTTCTGTGATTTGTACCAGTTTACAATCAGGACAAAAAGCCAAGTCCAGAACGGCTGTATATTCTGGTTTTTTCAGTTGTTCTTTAGTGATAAGACGATCCGCTAAAGGGGTATTTCCAAAGGAAATAATTGGCGTTAAATTTGAAGCACCACAGGAGAGACAGTTAGTTATAGAGTTAGACATTTTTTACCAATATTTCAGAAGATTTTCTCTAGATTTTGCCAACGTAAATTTGAGTCTAAACGTTGACGACTAATTAAAGATTTTAGATGAGCAATACGTTGATATTTCTCTCCTTCAAACTCTTCTAGGGTCAAACCAACTTTTTGATAAATATCATAAAGTTCTTGCGCTCCTTTTCTCGCATTCCATTGAGGCTTAAACTCAGGAATGACTTGAGTTATTTTACTACAATCAACTCGATAACAACGCTTATCTGGTCCCCCATCTTTAGCATATTCAATGTTACAGTTGGGAACCGTTTCTCCCACAATTTCAGCTAATTGTCGAATTTGATAATTATCTTCATTTCGACCTATATTAAATGCTTGATTATGGATTAGTTCACGAGGGGCTTCTAAAATAGCAATAAAAGCACGGGAAATGTCCTCAATATGAACAATTGGCCGCCAAGGAGTGCCATCGCTTTTAATATAAATACGACCCGTTGTAAAAGCCCAAGCGACTAAATTATTAAGCACTAAATCAAAACGTAGGCGAGGAGATACGCCGTAAGCTGTGGCATTTCGTAAGAAAGTTGGGCTAAAATTATCATCAGCTAATTGAGAAACTTCTTGTTCAACCTTTACTTTAGAAATGCCATAGGGAGTCACTGGATTAAAAGGAGATTCTTCTGTTAACCAGTCATTTCCTCCTGCCCCATAATTACTACAAGAAGAGGAAAAAATATAGCGATTAATTCCCACTTCTTTACATAATTTGGCTAAATTAACTGAAGCTTGATGATTAATCTCATAGGTAAGATCAGGATTAAAATTACCTAAAGGATCATTGGATAAAGCTGCTAAGTGAATGACGGCATCACAGCCGTCAATATCAGATAATTCTATATCCCTAATATCCTTTCTTAAGTCTGGAATTTGTGCAAATCCTTCACCAAACGTACACTGTTCAAAAAGCTCACTATCAATGCCAAAAACGTCGTATCCTTTAGCTAATAACATGGGAACTAAAATGGTTCCGATATAGCCTTTGTGTCCGGTTACTAATACTTTCATAATTGTTTAATTTTCTTACCAAGTTTTCCAAGGAGCTTGCCCACTTTCCCAGAGTTTTTCTAGGCGTTTTTTATCCCTTACCGTATCCATACATTGCCAAAAATCACTATGACGAAAAGCCATTAGTTTACCGTCTTGGGCTAGGGTTTCTAGGGGTTCTTTTTCAAATTGAGTTTTATCTCCTTCGATGTAATTAAAAACATCAGGTTCTAACACAAAGAATGCACCATTAATCCATCCTTCTTTAGTTTGAACTTTCTCAGAAAATTCAACAATTTTATCCCCTTCTAATTCTAAATGTCCAAAGCGTGCAGGGGGATGAACGGCTGTTAAGGTGGCTAATTTACCATGAGCGCGATGGAAAGCTAATAAATCCTTAATATTGACATTGGATACCCCGTCTCCCCAGGTTAATAAAAAGGTTTCATTACCTATATAGGGTGCAAGGCGTTTGATACGACCTCCGGTATTGGTGGCTACCCCTGTATCAATTAATTCCACTGTCCAATTAGGTCGCTTAGCCCCATGCCTAATGACATTACCCGATTCTAAATTAACGGTCAAATTACTATTTAAAGAAGCGTAATCAACCATATATTTTTTAATAATTTCAGCCTTATACCCTAGAGCAATGATAAAATCATTAAATCCATAATGATGATAGTGCATCATAATATGCCAGAGAATGGGACGGCCTCCAATTTCTACCATCGGTTTTGGTTTGGTTTCAGTTTCAGGAGCCAGTCTAGTTCCTAGTCCCCCAGCTAAAATAGCTACTTTCATTAAAAATCTCTTGAAATGCTTACAATTTAAGATTACCCAATGGAATCACGATTATTTTCAACAATTTTAACACTAAATGGATTAATAAAGTGAGATCTCTGATAATTTGCGATCGCTCATTAATTAGCCAAAATTTAACCAGACTCACATCTTGCACCTGATGAGACAAAGTTCCAATTATTTGGTTAGAAGGTTATATCCCCTGGAATTATGCTATGTTTTACATATTATTTGAGCATAATTTTCAAATTATGCCCAAACTTCTACTGAGTTAAAAAGGAATGGGATCATCTGCGTCACTACTGGATGAGGTTGTGGTGGTTGCTGACTCATCGAGATCATAGTCATTTTCATCATAGCTACTATGGCTCTTTTTAGATTCTTTAGCAGCATCAAAAGAAACCACATTATCCCCAGAGTTATCTATCCCATTTAGGGAATAAAGACGGGAAACCACTAATTCTGCTCGTTTTTCCTTAAATCCTTCTTTGCGTTCAAACGTATTCATGGATAAGCGGCCTTCAATAATTAAGCGATCGCCTTCAGCACAAGTTTCTTTCATTTGTGTCGCTAAACCGCCCCATCCTACCACTTTTAAGGTACAACAAGGATCTTCCTTGCGTCGTCCTTCAAACTCAACTAACATCTGTGCTACTTCGGTCTGGGTATCTGAAGTATAGCGTAATTCAGGGTTACTAATGACTTTCGCCATTAAAACGCAACTATTCATGTATTCAACTTCCAAGATCAACGGTATTACTATTTTATCCTTTATTTATTCCGACTACTTAGAAAAGAAATCAAAAAATCTTAAGAAATCTTACTAAAATTTGACATCTTGGTGAAATTTATTCAGATTGTTATCAAACTATCTTGTGAAAATAATGACAACATTTAAGCAACAAAAAAAATAACGAATCTAAGTAAAGATAAGTAAATTTATTTTGAAAAAGCCCCAAAAAAATCCGGTTAAACCCATAATAGGAACTAAGCGGTAAGCTCATATCTTGCACCAGTACAGATCAACTTCATAACGACAACGAAAACGATCAAATTCTAACCAGTTGGTATCAATATACAACCTTCCTGTTCCTTAACCTCAGTAGCTAATTTGATGGAAGGTGCAAGATGTTAGTCAACGCAATGTTAGCCAACCAATAAAACCAACGCCATAGCGTTTGTATAATTAGATTGATTTTGAGGTTATTCATGGCAGATTTAGACTCACTTCCCATAGCTGAAAAAGTTGCTTTTCGTAGAAATTCAGTACGAGTGATGCGGGATTTATTAGCTTTGTCAACATTAATGATTCAAGCAGAAGAATACGAAAGAGGAAAAGACCTATTCTTTGTTCCCAGTCGAAAAATATGGTTTCTGTTTGGAGGAACCATTAAGCGACTTTCACCAGATTTAGGTGAATCAATTGAATCTCGGTTCAATTCAATTAACACCATGCTTGATCGATCAATTCCCTCAAATACAACCTTAGTCGCTGGTTTAAAGGAATTAAATAGTTTTTTGGATCAAGCTGTCGAAATTAGTGATGAAAAGCTTTAAGTTTCTCGATAAATCAATAAGAAATTCCTAAAGTAAGTCAACATGGATACGAACACAAACCCTTCATCTTCCTATAGTCCCCTTCAAGGAGATCCACGCACTCAAAATATTGATGCTGAGTTTGGAGAACTTATCTCAAAGATAGCTCAAGTTTTTGGTCGTATGGCTCAAGTTAAGGGACGGCGTGCAACCCATTCCTATGGGACTGTAGCTAAAGGAAGATTAAGAGTTTTAGATTCCCTTAAAATTCCTGACCATAAGATTTTTAAGCCAGGGGAAGAGTATCCAGTGCTTTTGCGTCATGCCAATATTAAAGGGTTTCCAGACGATGCCATCCTGGATGGCCGTGGTGCCACTGTGAGGATTTTAGCGCAGAAGAGCAATAACGGTCACTTAAATCTTGAAGAGAGTATCGTTGATATTCTCATGAGTACGGGACGGTGTTTTATTCTGGGGGACGCTGCTTCTTTTGGACGATGGGTCAGTAGTTCAATGGAAGAGCGAGCAGCGATGTTAAAGGAATTTCCGAAAATAAAGCCAATTTTTGACGAAATTATCCGCGACCCAGATTCCTATACCCAACTGCACTATTATTCTGAAACCACCTATCATTTCATCAGTTTAAACCAAGGTTCATTTTTCGTAAGGTATCGCCTCGTTAATCGGGAAAATCCCACAGCAGATACGGGTTGGATCGATCCTCCCTATGTGAAAATGCCCTTAGATTTCTTACCTCGTGTGGCCAGTGATACTCGACCTGAAACCTATCTACAAGATGACTTTCGCCGAAGGGTTCTAACTGACGGGGTAAGATATCTTCTACAAATTCAATTACAGCCTATTTCTGATTCTACAGAAAAAAATGAAGAAGCTAAAGACTGCACCATTCCCTGGGAAGAAGAGGCATTTCCTTTCTACGATGTTGCTGTATTAGAGTTAGATACCATTTTGTCCGATGAATTGGCTGAACCCCTAGAATTTAACCCTTACAATGCGCCTCCAGAACTAGGATTAATTTTAGCCCATTCGGCCCGTGAAACCGCTTCATTGAACCATTTACGCTCCATTGTGTATCAAATCTCTGCTGATATGCGTAAATATCAAACCCCTAGTTCAACCCTAGTTAATTGGGGAAGCGACACTCAGCCATCTTTAGCGCAACAATATCCCTACACCGACGGATCTCCTCGTTTCGACGCAACTAAACCTTTACCAGCAAGATTACAGCCGAAACCCCGTTACTGGGCTAATTTTGGTCTTCATCTACTCCCTAATCAACAACTTTCCCCGGCTCTTCCAGAGCTAGGAATCACTGGGGTAGAGCAGATCATGGGACCGAGTACCACCCTCTATATGCCTCCTAATCTAACCCGAACAAGGTTGGATAAGTTTAGTGATGATTTCTTTGTAGAACGTCGTCTCAATGGATTTAATCCTGGACAACTACGTGCCGTGTCTGATAAACCTTGGCAGTATGAGATACACTACGACTGTAGTAATTATGGTGTCGAACCTTCTGGGATTTTACCCTCTCTAATTACTGCTAGATTTTCTTTTTGTGGGCAATATTTACATCCTCATTCCATTGAGTTTACCCTTGATAGAAAAACGGAAACCCAACAACCAGGGGATGAAGACTGGGAATGGAGTAAACGGCTATTTCGTTGCGCTGAATTTGTATTCCAAGAGATTCAAACCCATTTGGCTCAAACTCATATGAATATGGATCAGTATGCAATGGCCTACTATCGCAATATTGTTAATAATCCTATTCGTCTTTTGCTAGAATCCCATTTTGAGGGACTTTTAAATATCAATAAGTTGGGTGCAGGGTTAATTATCGGTGATACTGGTTTCATCCCTGAAGCATCTTCTTTGACCCCAACTGAAGTGAATGAGGTTCTCAGCGATTATATTAGCCGTTTAAACTATCGTCATTGGACTCCCCATACCCATACGTTACCAGACCGAGTGTTAAATAATCATTTTGACCCTGCCTCCATCACCATGTGGAATATTTTAGGAACCTATGTAAAGAATTTCTTTGTTGAACATCAAGATGGAATTAAACACTATTGGCATGAGATTGAAGCCATGTCCCGTGAACTGGTAACTCATTCCATTTTAAAACCTGAGTTGGGTACTCTAGCAGTAGAAAGTATTGCCGATTTAGAGCAACTTTGCCTTTATATTATCTATCACAGCACCTTTTTCCATTCTTGGGTTAATAATAAACAATATGAAGATGGTGGAGATGTGAGTTATTCAACCATCGGTATCTGGGATACTTACCACCCAACCTACGACCCATTGAAGGTAGCGGAACGAGAAGCTAAACAAGTGGTGCTTCTATGGACTCTTTCTCATGTTCGTTATAATCCCATTATGGACGTTGGCCCGACGATGCTCAAAGATTTAATTTGGCATCATCGAGAAGACATCGAACCCGGTATTGCGATCGCTGATCTGATGATGAGTATTAATATTTAACTCACATCTTGCATTTTGGTAATAAGGCTCTAAATTTTAGGAGTTCCTCACTCCGTTTCGGCTAAGCGCGAACAGGAGTCAGGAGTCAGGAGTCAGGAGTTCCTCACTCCGTTCCGGCGCTATCGCACAGGAGTCAGAAGTCAGGAGTCAGGAGGATTAATAGTTAAACATCAAGCAAAATGATCAATAAGAAAGCATTTAAAAGCTAAATAATCTTATTTTTCATTTTTTTTCTTTCCTCCTGCCTTAAATCTTAATCTCTTGTACTACATTAAGTCCGAAACTGCTGTAGGTTGCGAGGTGGCTTTTGCAGACATGAACCAAGCAGCACCGATCACTATTGAGTAGCAGGCAAACAAAAAAGCTGCATATCGTCCTGCTGTTGCGGGTTGCATATTGCTCATCAGTTCTGAAAAACTAGCAAGAATCGGAATTTCACTCAACATTCCTGGCAAGGCAATACAAATTGCACCTTGTAGCCAATCTTTTTGCTCGATCTTCCACCACTTCATAAGTCCTAGAGAAACAACGGCACACAAGAGACTTGTGAGGATGAGGTTGAGCCAATACCCGATCGCAGAAACTTCAAAGAAGAATGAGCCAATTATGCGGTAAACCAATGTTCCTGTTGCCCAAATAACAAAACCAAGGGCGATAAACCCAAATTTGCCTTTTCTACTCATCGTTTTACCTCCTCAATGGATGTTAATGTAATAGTTGTTACGCTAATTATTAATGTAATAGTTATTACACTAACTGTCAACCCATGAGCCGACCCACTGAGCCGCAGAAAAAGGAAGAGCTTCTAGAACGATGTCTAGCTGCTGCGATCGAAATAGGAGTATTAGACTCGAGTATCAACGCGATCGCTAAAAGAATAGGGACAAGTGGACGAATGCTTATTTACCACTTTGGCTCTAAACAAGAACTAGAGAGACAAATTATTAGTCTTTTGGAGACTCGCTTGCGCGAAAGATTATGGTCATTTCAGAGTGTGTCCCTTGAAGGAGCAAACTGTTTAACAGAACGGCTACTTGAAATGTGGAAGCACTTGACTTCACCGGAAATGTATGGCTTGCTGAAACTGACAATGGAGCTAAATCAACGTGCAATGCAAGGTGAATTGGAAGCACAACGTTTTTTAGAGCAAGAGAGCCAAAAATGGATAGATTCTCTATTTAATCTCACAAATGATCAAACTGCTGCTTTATGCTTATTTTACTTATTCCAGGGTGCAATATTAGATTTTCTGACTACGGGAAATGCACAACGTGGACAGGAGACCATCGAGGCTTTCACAGCAACTCTACAGTAGCTTTAATAGGGATTTTCAATTGGGTTTATAAGATTTTAGTTAGGTAAGTAGACGGAAAAAACAGGCTAAAGGCAAAGATGCTATAATCCGTTTATGTTTCTATGCCACTGGGTTACTATTTAACGAACTAAAACATAACATCGTTTTTAGTACAAATCATTAAACCCTCCATATGATGATGGGGGGTTTAAAATTGCAAAAAGTTTGGTTTAGAGAGATAGAAGCTTTTTATCATGAGGAACTTGAATGATTAGTATTGATTTAGCCCTAAAGTACACGCCCCTTCCTATTTCCGTTCAACGCAAAGAAATTGAGGATGCACAAGGACTTTATGAGCAGATTGTTAACGCCATGAAATCAGGGACATCTGAGTTGATTGAGTTAACTTGTGAGAAACAAACCGAAAAAAAAGTCGCAGTTATGAGTGATCAAATTAGTGCTGTGATCCTGTCTCGGAAAGACGGTGGTGCAGCAGCAGGAAGAGTTCCTGGTTTCTTTTCTATGGTTGAAGCTGAACAATAAGGGAAAAGGCAAAAGGAAAAAGAGATATTTCAATTATCTTCTTTCTTCCTGCCTCCTAATTCATTTAATATTTATTGATCACTTTTCTATTTGAGAAATAGCCTCTAACATATCTCTTAATGTTTCCCTATCATCCCTCATAATTTTATGAATTACCTCTTCTCAATCATGACTTTTGTATTAACTGTCCTACTACATATTCATGAAGTATAATAGATACCAATTTTTCACAAGAAATCCCTTTTTCTTTTGCCTGACTTTCTAGAGATTTTAGGTCTTGAGTAGCAATATTTAATGTAATTTGTTGCTCCTCCGTATTTTTTGCATACAATTGTAATTGTTTTAATCTTTCTGGTGTTCCTTGGGATATCCATTCTCCTTCTTCAAAGGATTGAATAATATCTTGTTCTTCTGCGATGTCTTTATCTATTTTTTGCTGATTGATTCGATGACTAGAATAGGTTTGATAACGCTTAATTTCTTGGGAGACATTTTCAACACTTTCCCATTCTTCTTTTTCAACACTTTCTAAAAGTTCTTTTTCTTCAGGATTAAGGGAATTCATGATTTAATTAACCTCCTAAGTATTTTCTGGTCATTTTTCGACTAGGGATAATGGTTTTGAGAAATACCTCCTCCTCATTTTCGACAAAGGGAACAAGATAAACATAATTATCTATTTTAACAATAAAAATCTTTTGGTTGGGATATTTATCAGGATTATGGTGTTTGATAACATCAAGAAGGTTTCCTTTTTTAATTGAGTTGATAATATCTTCAAAGGTAATTCCTCTTTGTTGTTGCAGTTGTTGGTTTTTGTCCCTATTCCAGTTAAAGGGTTTCATTTTCCATTTACACCTGACTAAATCTAGTAACCATTGAGTTACATGAAGGCTTAAATATTATTATTTTTGCCTCTTACTTCTTCCCTTTTAGGAAAATATTAGTAAAAATCATCAATGCTTTTTTTCTAAATAACCTTGTACAATTTCTAAAATGCGATCGCTTGCTTTTCCATCTCCAAAGGGGTTAACTGCATTCGCCATCTTTTCATAAGCAACTTTATTGCTTAATAATTCACGACTATTACTAACAATATTTTGATAATCTGTACCGACTAATTTAGCCGTTCCTGCGTCCACTGCTTCAGGGCGTTCCGTTGTCTCTCGTAAGACTAACACAGGTTTCCCTAAACTGGGGGCTTCTTCTTGCAAACCCCCAGAATCAGTTAATAATAGATAACAGCGTTGAATTGCTCCCACTAACTCCCCATAGTCCAAAGGTTCTGTTAAAAACACTCTCGGATGGTTGCCTAATGATGCTTGGATTGGTTCTCTTACCGTTGGGTTGCGGTGCATGGGCAATAACAGGGCTGTATCGGGGAATTTGTCTAAAATGAGGTGAAACCCTTTTAAGATGTCTTGTAGGGGCTTTCCCCAGTTCTCTCGTCGATGTACGGTAGCCAATAGCACCCGATATTGCTCCCAATCTAAGCCTTTTACGTCACAGTTGGGTTGTTTATTTGCAACCGTTAACAACGCATCGATGACGGTATTTCCGGTCAAATGAACGTCTCCTGTGACACCGGAACGACTTAAATTTTCTACTGCTAACTGAGTGGGGGCAAAATGTAACTGGGTGAGTTGAGAAATAAGACGACGGTTTGCTTCTTCGGGGTAGGGGTTATAAATATTATCGGTTCGTAACCCGGCTTCCACATGACCAATGGGAATTTGTTGATAGAATGCAGCTAAGGTAGCAGCAAATGCTGTTGTGGTGTCTCCTTGAACGATAACACAATGGGGCTGTATTCTTTTAAAAATCCCTTCCAACCCCTGTAAACTGCGATAAGTGATATCTGTTAAGGTTTGTTTTGGCTGCATGATATTTAAGTCTTCATCTGCGGTAATATCAAACAGTTGCATAACCTGTTCTACCATTTCCCGATGTTGTCCCGTTAAGATAACATGGGTTTCAAATGCCTCTGAATGACGAAATTGTTGAATCACAGGAGCAAGTTTTATAGCTTCGGGACGAGTTCCAAGGGTAATACAAACTTTATAACGAGATGAAGTCATAGGTTGAACAGTTGAAGACTCCATCCATTGTACTAAATTGGGGGTTGGAATTTAGATATGAATGATAAGAGTGTTAATTCGAGTTCAATAGTTAGCGATCGCATAATTTTAGTTTGTCAAGGCCGTTGTTGTCGCAAAGATGGTTCAAAACAACTGTTAAGATTGTTCCAGTCTCAAACTCCTCCTAATATCCAAGTTATTTCTTGTGGTTGTTTAGGACAATGTGGAAATGGACCGAATGTTTTAATTTTACCCGACAAAATTTGGTATCAACAGGTTTTTCCCCAAGATGTATCTCTTATTTTAAATCGTTTTCAATAAATTCCTAATTATCCCCCTACTGGGTCAGTTTCTTCCCCAAAATCAATATAACTATAGCCTGTTTTTTGATCGGTTAAATAGTTTCTATATTTATGGTATAAAGCTATTCCTGGAATTTCTTGGATAAAATCCTTCGGTTTTTTATAATCTTTTTCAGGATATTCTTCACGAATTCCTATAATTGCTTGATAAAGAGGATACCATTGACGCATAACATTGATTAATTGCTCAAATTGATTATAAGCATTGTTATGTCTTTCTTCAAGGGCAATATATTGAATAATTCGTGCGTAGATATCGGGACTACTTTTTTTATCGGTCACTCCAATAATATGTCCTAATGCTTCAAAATCATCATAATTAGCTATAACCAAACAAGTTAATGCTTTTAAGTTGATCACATCTGTTTCCTTCAAACTGCTTATTATTTCAGTAATGGATTTTAAGATTGAAAATTCTTTTAATTGTTGTTTATTAAACCAAGAAAAGAGTTGTAAACTAAATATATTTTCTGATAAACAGATTAATTCTGTAGCATAAGTTTGTAATTTATGTTTTCCTTCTTCCGTTCTGATTTGGGGTAAGATTTCTATTAATTTTTGATTAATTTGTTCCTTGAATGTCTCTGAATCATCAAATTTTTCTAATTTTTGATAAACATAATCATAAAATTCTTTTTGTTTGATTCCTTGACACATTGATTCAATTTGACTAATAACAACATAACTTTTTTGAGCTTTAACAGCAGACTTAAAAAGGTGAATACTATGTTTTAATCCTTCATATTCTTCTCGATTATATTCAAGACAAAATTTGATTTTAGCAAATAACAAAAATTCATTGTTACTAAATTTATTATTATCCACTGCTTGAGCAGATTTTGCTAGGATCTTTGCATTTTCTACGGTTTGATTATGAAGAAAAATAGCTGTTTCTGAAACCTTAGGTTTAGCTAATCCTAATTTTTCCATAATTTGGTCAAAAAGTCCATCTTCATCGAACAATAATTGAGAGATAGCATCTTTTTTTTGAATAAAAATAATACCAGAAACTAAAGTTAATAAAGCTACCGAAATAGGAGAAATCATCAAAGAATTGCTAAAAAAAGATTCCCTATTAAGATTAATTGTATTTGACGGTAATATTCCTAAAATTTTTTGAGTGGGATCATCAACGACCAGTTGGTTAACGTCTATTTCAGAAATAGATTTTTCTGCATCTAACTGTTTGATAATTTCATTCGATTCCCAAACGCTTAAAGTTTCTAATTCTTCTTGTTCGATTAATCCTTGATAACGATTTTTAATATTTTTATTAATAGGATCAGCAATTTTTTCTGGTGATAAATTAAGTATATTAGGTTCTTGATCCTTTCCAACTAATTCTTGTAATAATTTTTGCTGTTCTTTTGATTGTTCAACCATAATTAAATGTTGTCGTATTATGATCTTTACCTAATTATCTAATTTTTTATATTGATACACTGTGACAGAGATCACCCTAAAGATTAATGATGATTATTTACCAAGTTTGATAAGGATGTTTTGTTAAGTTAACATTGTAGTATTTTGGATCATGACTAACTTCCTCTCCAACCCAGTCAGGAATATTAATCGTTTGATTCTCATTTTGTAATTCAACTTCTGCTATGATTAGTCCTTTATTTTCCCCTTGAAACTCATCAATTTCCCAGATTAAATTATCTTGGGTTATTTTATAACGAATCTTCTCAATTAAAGGGCGATCGCATAAAGTATTTAACATAATTTTAGCATCTTCTAAAGGAATAGGATATTCAAATTCATTACGACTAATTCCTTCTGTTTTACTTTTAATAGTAAGATAAGCTTCATTACTAATGATTCTGACTCGAATACTCGTGAGTTTATCTGCGGTTGAAATGTAACCTTGTTGATAAAGTTTTCCTTGTGCTAAAGAACGCCAATTATCATTAGTTACTAGGAATTTACGCTCAATCTCAATTGCCATAATTATCAACTTAAAAATTTCTGAATTTTCAAACCTTTTGCAGCTATTTTAGTCTACTATAAAGTTAAGCTCTAAACTAATATTATGTCAATGTTTCCTAATTTTGAAAACCTAATTATACAAACTTCAGAGGTCAAAATTAATCTGGTTAAAGGGGGAGAGGGATACCCAATATTATTATTACATGGTTATCCTCAAACCCATGTTATGTGGCATAAAATTGCTTCAAGATTGGCTGAGAACTTTACTGTTATTATACCTGATTTACGAGGCTATGGAAACAGTGATAAGCCTCCAGGTATGGCAAACCATTATAACTATTCTAAACGAGTCATGGCACAGGATCAAATAGAAGTCATGAGTCAATTAGGTTATGAAGAATTTTACCTTGTAGGACATGATCGCGGAGGAAGGGTTGCTCATCGTTTAACCTTAGATTATCCTCATAAAGTCAAAAAATTGGCTTTATTAGATATTGCACCCACCTATCAAATGTATAGGGAAACAGATCAAGAATTTGCTACTGCTTATTACCATTGGTTTTTTTTAATTCAACCTTTTCCTTTTCCTGAGACTTTAATTAATAATAATCCTGACTTTTTCTTAACTCATTGTTTACAAAGTTGGAGTAAAGTTGAATCACCATTTTCTTCTGAAGCAATGGAAGAATATTTAAGGTGTTTTCGTGATCCTCAAACGGTTCACGGAACTTGTGAAGATTATCGCGCATCAGCAACCATTGATTTAGAACATGATCGTATAGATATTAACAAAAAAATAGACTGTCCTCTATTGGTATTATGGGGAAGTCAAGGGGTAATTGAAAAGCGATATGATGTGATCAAAAGTTGGCAAAAAAAAGCCGTCAATGTTCAAGGAAAAGCCTTAAATTGTGGACATTTTTTACCTGAAGAATCTCCAGAAGAAACCTATCAACTGATTAAAACATTTTTTCAATAATCTTTAAAGAAAGAAATCTCTAGATTATGTCAAAATTTCTCCTCCCATTAATTTTTTATAGCGACTTTCTAATTCCTTTTTCAAAGAGGGTAAACTACCTAAAGTTTTATCAGCTACAATAATTTTTTCTGCTGCTACTCTTGCCAATTCTAACACTTCTTGGTCTTCGACTAAACTGGCCAAAGCAAAGTCAGGTAAACCAGATTGACGGGTTCCTAAAACTGTTCCTGGTCCACGAAATCTTAAATCCATTTCTGAGATAAAAAAGCCATCTTGAGACTGTTCTAGCACAGTTAATCTTTGTTTGGCATCGGGGGTTTTACTACTACTCATCAACAAACAATAGGACTTATGAGAACCTCTTCCCACTCTACCTCTTAATTGATGAAGTTGTGACAGTCCAAACCGTTCCGCATTTTCGATTAACATGACAGTTGCATTGGGAACATCTACCCCAACTTCTATCACGGTTGTTGAAACAATAATCTGATATTCATTATCTCGAAATGCGGTTAATACTTCATCTTTTTCTGCTGAACTCATTCGTCCATGTAACAGTCCAATATTGAAATCTGGAAACACTTTTTCTGAGAGTTTTTGATGTTCTTCTACTGCTGCTTTTACATCTAATTTTTCTGATTCTTCAATCATAGGAAAAATGATATAAACTTGTCGTCCTTGAGCAACTTCTCTACGAATTAAATCATAAGCTTGTGTGCGTTCTTTTCCTGTTAATGCTGTGGTTTGAATCGCTTGTCGTCCGGGGGGTAATTCATCGATTTGACTTACATCTAAATCTCCATGTAAGGTTAATGCGAGGGTACGAGGAATAGGAGTCGCAGTCATGGTTAAAACGTGGGGAGATTTACCTTTTGCTAATAGTTTAGCCCGTTGTTGTACCCCAAATCTATGTTGTTCATCGATAACAACTAACCCTAATTTTTGGAAGTTTACGGGGTCTTGAATTAAAGCATGAGTTCCTACTAAAAGGGGTAATTCTCCTGTCATTAATTGACGATGAATTTCCTCTCTTTTAGCTTTTTTTGTAGAACCTGTTAACAATTCTACGGGTAAATATAGTTGATTAAACCAAGGAATTAACTTACGATAATGTTGTTCTGCTAATACTTCGGTTGGTGCCATTAATGCAGCTTGATAATTCGATTGTAAGGCTGCTAAAATAGCAAAAACAGCAACAATTGTTTTTCCTGCACCTACGTCTCCTTGTACTAAACGATTCATAGGCGTTACTGAGTTTAAATCTTCTAAAATTTCATTTATGACTCGTTGTTGAGCATTGGTTAATTTGAAAGGTAAAATATTATCAAACTGTTCTATTAATTTTCCTTTTGGTGTAAAAATAGCACTATTATGAATTTGTTTTTGTTCTTGACGACGTTGTAAAAATCCTAATTGTAAATAAAAGAATTCATCAAATACCAAACGCCGTCTTGCATGGGCTAATAATTCAGGAGTTTCAGGAAAATGAATGTTAGTGATAGCATCTTTTAACCCCATTAATCCATACTGTTCTCTTAATACTCTGGGTAACGGATCTCGTATCTGTTTAATTGCATCTAAACTAGCAATAATTGCCTTACGAATTAAGTCAGCCCCAACCCCTTCAGTTAAAGGATACACAGGTAATAATCTACCAATTTTAATGGATTCAATGTTAGAACTTGTACTATCTAAAACTTCAATTTCTGGGTTATCTAATGTAATTCCGTAGCGGTTTTGTTTCACTAAACCTGATGCTGCTACCACTGCACTCATAGGATACAATCTTTTCTGTCTTTCTTGCCATCCTCTATTCGTAAAACGAGTCCCTGCAAAGAAACGATTGAGCTTAATTTGTCCTGTATGATCCCTTAAAATTAACTCAAAAATACTCAATTTTTTGTTCTTGGGACTGGTAAAACAATTACAGCGTTTAACGGTTCCCACTATGGTAACAGTTTCTCCCGCTACCAACTCGGAAATGGTAACTTGACGAGCATAATCAATATGGTCACGAGGATAATAAAATAGAATATCTTTTACTGTATATAATCCTAGCTTCTTTAATAATTCTCCTCTTTTATAACCCACTTCTGCTAAATTACTTAAAGATTGCTCTAAAGTAATAGAACGTAAAGAACTTTTTTTCTCAGTAATAGCTGTGGTTTTGGGTAACTTTGGTGTTGGAGGTTCCGAAGGGGTTTCTAATGTCTTTCTTAGTTGGTGTAAAAATTGACGGGTTTGACTGATTAAAGTCTTTCTTTGTGCTACAGTTAAGTTAGAATAGTTGGCATATTGTGTTGCAAAATTTTGCCATCGTCTGCGATCGCTAACAGGAGTCCCACTCGGAGGACTTTGACCAAAATTAAGGCATAAAAATTCGTTAAACTGATATTGATTACCCTGTAAATTGGTAAATCCTCTTTCTGTTTCAACGGAAAGGGCTTTATCTAAACGTATCCAGTCGGGGTTTCCTGCGGCCATAGTTTGTCTAGGGAGTTAACACCTGGACTATTTATTGTGACACATTTTTCCCTTATTTTGTCGTTAGTTGTTTAATGGTAATTAATTTAATTTCAAGGTTTTACATTAATGATATTAGTAGTCAGTAGGGCTTAATAATATTAAATACATACAAAATTTATGTTTAAGTAAAAAATTTATCATTTTGTTTCATTTTCTATTAAGATTTTTACCAATACTTTAACAGTTTCTTCCAGCTTATCAACTCTTTCTTCTAAAGAAATAGGAGGTAATAATCCTTCAATCGCTTTTAAAAAATACTTCCAGCCTTTTTTACATTTTATCCCATAAGCCTTTTGATAAGCAGCATAAGCATTGTTATAATTACCATAACGCTTAATTAATTCTTCTTTCGTTATTTTACTTTCAGGAAGAGATTTATTAGAATTTTCGACAGACGTTAACAATTCTTGCAATCTAGTTGATAACGTTGCTGTAATTGAAAAAACTTTGGCAGAATTTTTAATGTCCTGTTGCTGTAAATCTTCTAACTCTTCAATTAATTTTCTAAATCTCGACATAATTATTACCTTGAATACTCATTATCGATCTAATAAATCTCTATTAATATCAGCAGGATTTGTTTCCATTTGAGGCTTATTAGGATCATAAGGGAGGGTATTATCTATTTTACCAATGTCTTGAGGATTATCACTGAAAAATAATGATTGAATTAATGTCCAAATAATACTAAATTTTTCAAATAAGTTATTTGTTTTTTGAACTTTAATAGTAGCAATTTCTACCTCTGTTTCAATTTGTTTTAATTCAGCAACAACCTTATCTCTTTGGGCTACCATTTTTTGTTTTTCTTGAGTTAATTGCGTCATTTGTTCATTAATCTGTGTTAACTCAGCTTTAAAAACTTCAATATTTTCAGATTTTAATCTTATTTCTATTTCTAATTCTTGATTTTCTCTTGATAGCGTAACAATCTCTGCTTTTAATTTTTTCTTATCTACTTTATGCTGTTTACTCCAATATTGTAATTGACCTTGAGAACGTCTTAAGGTCTTAACGACTTCAACTGCTTCGATTAATTGTTCGTTATCAGGATAGTGTTTAGCTAATTTATAAACGTTTTTAACACGAGTATCAATAGTAATTGTCATTATTAAACTTGTTTGGTACTTTAATAACACAAATTATAGTAATTTTTATTATTGACGACAGTGATACCTATCACATCATCAACCATCAGTTAACTAAACTTAATAATAATAAACTTAACTTTTCTGACATCCAATCCTTGCTATGATCGGAATAAGAACAAACGCCACACTTTATCCACTTATATTATGGCGAAAAAAGGCAATTTTCCCCTTACAGACTGGTTAGAAACCCATTGGACAGCCCCTGCTTTTAGTGGCTGGTTGTTAGCGGTATTAGCCCTATGTTTCTTTGGCGCAGCAACTAATACCATGGCTGGATGGCTATATGTATTAAGCGGGACAATTTTAGCATTACTGATATTAGGGGCTATTCTTTCAGTGCGATCGCTGTCTCAAATACAAGTCCGTCGTCCTCCCCTCAACCCCGTCAGCGCAGGGGATGACCTCACCGTTGAACTAATTATTGAAAATAAGTCAAAATCACCCAAAACGTTACTACAATTGTGGGATATGGTTCCTACTGTTATGGATCAGCCAAAAAACACAGCGATTGAAGCCATTACACCCCAAGGGGAACAGCATTGGACTTATTACCTGAAAACCCAACAAAGGGGGGTGTATCATTGGCATGAAGTAGAGTTACGTAGTGGTTCCCCTTTGGGACTGTTTTGGTGTCGTCGCAGTCAAGAAGTTCCAGCAAAAGCAGTGGTTTATCCGCAGATTTTACCGTTAAATCATAGTCCCCTCATTGATACAATGGGACAGGAAGAAAGCGACCAAAAACAAAGCGATCGCCGTTTTCAGGGGGCCAATGAAGGGGTCACAAAAGCCTTACGACCTTACCGTTACGGTGATCCTATGCGGATGATCCATTGGCGTACCAGTGCCAAATATGATGAGTTTCAGGTACGGGAGTTAGAAGTGATTACAGGGGGAGAAGATATTATTATTTGTTTGGATAGTGGTTCTTCATGGTTAGATGATAATTTTGAACAAGCAGTTATTGCAGCAGCTTCTTTATATTTTTATGCCAGTCGCGCCCAATTAAATGTTAAATTATGGACAGCTAAAACGGGACTTATTCATGGTAATCGTACTGTCTTAGAAACCTTAGCTGCTGTTGCTCAAGAAGAAAAAGATCCCCAACATACTTTACCTAAAATACCGTTAATTTGGCTTACGGAAAATACTGGCAGCTTTGATCAGTTACCGTTAGGTAGTCGTTGGCTTTTATTTCCCCAAGAAAAGGATAAGGTTTCTAGTTTCTTATCCAAAAGTTTAACAGGATTAATCATCAATTCAGAGCAATCTTTACAAACCCAATTACAAAAAATTCCCCAGTAATTTAACCTTCTGTATCAAAATCTGCAATGGTTAAGAGACTGTCAGTTTTGTAGGGTGGGCAACGTTTTCTACATTATGAGTGATTAAGATAAATTTCTGATTTGCCCACCCTACCGTCTAGATCTTTCCGGGGGAATAATAATTATAGATGATCTATGAATCTGAAAACTCATTCAAGCGATCGTTTTGCCAATAACTATTAAAAATTTCGTTATTTTTTGCCATATCCAGCACAGTATTAGGGGCGATATCAATGGCTTCTAATAAGCAGTCTATGGCTTCATCTTGGTTATTTAAACTCCCATGACAACAACTTTGATAGTACCAAGCATATTCATCATTAGGTTCAGCGTCTAGGGCTTTTTGATAACAATTAATTGCCTCATCAAAACGGTTTAATTGTTGTAAAATTTGTCCTTTTTGATACCATGACCAATAATCACAGGGTTTAACCGATAACGCCTTTTCGTAGTTAGTTAAAGCGGTTTCTAACTCCCCTTGATGGCGTAAACAGTCTCCTTTGCGATACCATGACCAATAATCATTTGGTCTGATGGTTAACGCTTGATCATAAGCTGCGATCGCTTCGGAATATTTTTCCCATAAACGATAAGCTTCTCCGATGCGATATTGCGCCCAATAATCGTTAGAATAAATCAATAAAGCATTTTTGAAGCAGTTAATAGCGTTTTCGTACTCTTTTAACTCTTCAAGATGGACACAGCCTTTATCATACCAAGACCAATAATTGTTTGGTTCAATTTTAGTGGCATTTTCGTAGCTGACGACAGCTTCTTCGTAACGTCCTAACTCTTCTAATGTCATACCCTTTTTATACCAAGCCCAATAGTCATTTGGATAATATTCTAAGGCTTTTTCGTAACACATTAACGCTTCTGGATAAAGTTGATCCATACGCAGTCTATTTCCCTGCTGGTACCAACTTTGATAACTATCGGGACGACATTCTAAAGGGCGGTAAATGGTGGCTTTAATGGGTATCATGGCTATCAAAGGACATCCTATTTATACTATATAACAATTTATTAAGTATCTATGTAAAATTTGCATTAATCGATTCAAAAATAACACAATAGTTCATAGAATTAGGTGTGAATCTCTATTTGAAATTATGTTACCTTCAGATTTATTAATGTATCGTTATAGTGGAGACACCATTATACCCAAACGTTTACCTTTAAATGATAGCACGATTAATTTAGCGGCTGAACAAATTAATTGTTTTTTAAACTGTGTTGATCAAACGCAAAAACAGTTAGCTCAAAAGTTATTAGAATTAGAAGGAGATAACCCGAATTATCGAGTAAAAAGAGGATTAGCACATTTATTAAAAAATCATTTTTCTACTTTTGAAATTATTAGTCCGCTAGAACCCAAAGAATTAAGAAAAAAAGTATTTAGTTGCGCTGCTGAATCATTACCCATTCCCCAAAATAGACCTAAGTTATTACAAAAAATAGCAAGTTTACTAACAGAAGAATTACAAAGAGAAGTATTACCGAGTGAAATTGAACGAGGGTTATATGCAGATTTGCAAGAAAATCGAATTTTAACAAGTTTTGAACCACCGGAACCAGAAACCTTAATCCATCGTTATAATTTATCACAAATCCAAGGAGTTTTTTATCGTTCTAATTATATTGTAATTAATGCTCATCGGAACGATCCAGGGGAATATAAACTCTTATTTCGTTATTTAAAATTGTTTCAATTAATGGCATATATTGAAGGAGATGCTGACACAGGTTTTACCATTACTATTGATGGGCCTACCAGTTTATTTAAACCCAGTACCCGTTACGGTTTATCTTTAGCAAAAATGATTCCTGCGTTACTTCATGTGAGTAAATGGAGTCTAAAAACCAAACTACAAACCAAAGATTCTTATACAGGAGGAATCAAAACCAGTTACTTTAATTTAGACGATCATTGTGGTTTAGTGACTCATTATTCTAGAGGAAAAACCTATGATAGTATGTTAGAAGAATCCTTTGCCAAACGATGGGAAAAATTAAAGACAGATTGGAAATTAGAAAGAGAAGTAGATTTAATTCCTATTCCTGGAAGTGTCATGATTCCTGATTTTAGATTAGTGCATCCTGATGGTAGAGATTATTTACTCGAAATTGTTGGTTATTGGCGGCCTGACTATTTAAGAAAGAAATTTTATCAAGTACAAAATGCTGATAATGATAACATTATTTTAGCTATTTCTGAACGATTGAACTTAGATAAAGCAGGGGTTAACTTTAATGATACCCCTGCAAAAGTTGTTTGGTTTAAAGATAAGTTAAATCCTAAAAATATATTGTCTTTGTTAGAAAATAAGTGATCTTATAGCAGTTCCCATACTTGTGAGATACAAAATTTTCTAGTTTTAGGAGTTCCTCGCTTCGCTCCGGCTAAGCGCGAACAGGAGTCAGGAGTCAGGAGTCAGAACTTAAATATTAGGTGTATCTCACTCGTTAAGAGAAACGCTATAATAATCTTTTAAATTACTCCAGCTTCTAAATAATTAATCGTTCCTAGATCAGCATTAATTTCCACTTCTATTCCCATAGGAAAAGTTAAAATTGGTTCAATATGACCAATTTGTGCGCCTATCCATGCAGGAATTCCTAATGGTTTAATGTGATCATTTAAAACTTGTTCTAACGTTAAAGAAGCATAATCTCCATTGGGTAAACAATTGGTACATTCTCCAAAAATAAACCCCGATAATTTATCTAAAATTCCAGCAACTTTTAAATGGGTAATCATGCGATCGATACGGTAAATATTTTCCCCAACATCTTCAATAAATAAAATATGTCCTGTAAAATCTGGAACATAAGGAGACCCAATAATAGCCGATAAAACTGATAAATTTCCCCCTATTAATTTACCCCTAGCTGTTCCTGGTGTAATGGTTTGAATGCGATTTTTGACTTGCATTAAACGGTTATTATCATCAGGATCTTTTTCATTTTGGAAGCTTATTTTTTCTTCAGTAAATAAAGCTTGTTTAAAAGAGTTGACTTGTTGTGGTCGCCAAGAAGTAAATCCATTAGGGCCATGAAAAGTAACTAAACCTGATTGTGTATAAATAGCCATTAATAAGGAGGTTAAATCACTAAAACCTATAATAATTTTAGGATTATTTTTAATTAGATTATAATCTAAATATGGCAAAATACGAGCGCATCCCCACCCTCCACGAATGGGTAATAATAGATCAATTTTAGGGTCAGCAAAAAACTGATTAATATCATTTGCCCGATCTTTATCTTTTCCTGCTAAATAACCATATTGATCTAAAAGATGGGGTGCTAAATGAGGAACTAATCCTAATGCTTTGATGGCATCTTGTACAATATTAATATCTTCTGTAATAAAAGTTGTTCCTGCTGGACTCACTAAACCAACCCCTGAACCCGGTTGAAGTTTTCGGGGTTTAATAATAGGAGAATTTTGAGCAGATGCTGTAGAATAGATAGAAGTTAAAAAAGTTAAACTTCCTAGAGATGCAGTTAAAACTTGACGACGATTCAAAGACATGGTGAAAATTGGTAATCGGAAATTTATTTTGAAAAATTAAAGTCATTGATTAGCTAAGCTAAGTGACTAAACTAAATAAGTTAAATAGTTGTTTTAATTGTTTTTTATCTTCAGCATCTAGGGGAATATTCATATCTTTTATTTCTGTGGGAGTTCTTGTGGTAACTGATAAGATTTCTATTCCGACAATTTGATTATTTTCATCGTAATCACAAATAACACCATCTCCTATGGTTTCTGAGTCAATAATTTTAGAATCTTTTAAATAAATATAAGCTGCATCTGCATCGGGATCATATGTTATATTTTTCATAGTTTTCCTCTCATAGAACGATCAAAATAAAAAGTAATAATTTTTAATGTATCTTCAGTTGGTTTATATACAACTCTCAGAACACGATTATCAAATTCAGGAATAGTTGCTAATGCACAAAGTAACTCAGGATCTTTTTTATCTGGTTCTATCTTTTGAGGATAGAATAGAGTTCTTTCGATCCATTCTAATAGGATTCCACGTTCATCAAGACGTATTTTAGCGTGTTTTGTGAACTTGTAGGAATAGGACATAGTTATTCAGATCAAACAATAAACTCTCCTAACCATTTCCTACACTGACTTAACTCAACTATTTATACAGCTAAGAGAAAATTTTTGATTTTCTATCTACTTTTCAACATCTCAATAATCTTTGTATTAGCTTTTGGGAAAGGGAACTGATCAATTTCTTCTAAACTTACCCAACGTATTTCTTGACATTCGATGGGTTTGGGTTCTCCTGCTAAATAACGACAAAGATGAACATATAACGTCACTTTGAAATGAGTATAAGCGTGATCTAAATTAACTAAATTTTCTCCTACTTCAATGTCAATATCAATTTCTTCTTTAATCTCTCGTTTAATACAGTCTTCTACCGTTTCATTTGGTTCTATTTTTCCCCCTGGAAACTCCCATAACCCTCCCAATAAACCCTTTTCCTGACGGCGATCAATTAATATTAAACCAGCGTTATTATAAATAACAGCCACACCAATTTTTTTATGGGGAAGGGGTTTAGTAGTTTCAGTCATGGGAAGTTGATTTTGTTGGCCTTGTTGATAAGCTTGACAATGAGATGTCCAGGGACAGAGTAAACACCTCGGGTTATCGGGATCAACTAACTGATCCGATAGTCGCCATAAAGATTGTAGCCCTTTTTTTGGGGGAACCGGCAAAGCCATTAAACGGGATAACACTCGCTTCACATTACCGTCTAAAATAGATACAGGTTGGTTGAACGCTGCACTAAGTATCCCACCGGCTGTAGTACGTCCAATACCGGGTAATTTAAGAACATCAGGGAGTTGTTGCGGAAACACCCCATCATACTCATTAAAAACGATTTGAGCCGCTTTGTGGAGGTTTCTGGCTCTACTATAGTATCCTAACCCTTCCCATGCCTTTAAGACCCCTTGTTGGTTGGCTGTGGCTAAACTTTCCAGGGTAGGGAAAGTATCTAACCAACGTTGATAATAGGGAAGAACCGTTTTCACCTGGGTTTGTTGTAACATAATCTCAGACACCCAGATTAATTGAGACTCCCTGGGTTAAAACCGCAGGGATTCTAGTCGTAACTTTAAAATGGGATAAATCCACATTTCAAAGTTTGTTTCTAGTTACTATTCTTATAGTCACCTACC
>JAAUYD010266507.1_pt1 | contig 33828 bp, 25 predicted proteins | sample 7278101 | NCBI WGS metagenome assembly JAAUYD01 (sample SAMN14350128, study PRJNA611818) | marine sediment metagenome | isolation source: surface marine sediment (0.6m) | place: French Polynesia: Moorea | collected 2018-08
CCAGGAAATGGAATTGAGCAAGAAAGTATTGCAAGTTCCTTAGAGGAAAGCTTGTTTAGTGCTGCGGATTCTGGTGAGATTTTTGGCAAGCAGAAAGATAAAAATGATATAAATACTGATCCACTACAATTAGATTTAGGTGAAGAGATAGATATTAACAATGATTTATCTTCATTAGAATCAACTATATTTCAAGAATTTTTACCATTAGAAAATCAGGCAGATGCTCCGAAAATAGATGATTTATCTGCATTAGAATCAACTATATTTCAAGAATTTTCGCCAGTGGAAAATCAGGCAGACTCTCCGGGCATAGATGATTTACCTCCGTTAGAATCAACTATATCTCAAGAATCTTCGCCAGCAGCAAACAATGAAAATACTGATAAATTTACTAACATCGATCGTATTACATCACCTCCAACAGAAATAGAAAAAGTGCTGTTGTCAGAGGTGAATACCCAAAAGGTGAATGCTCCTGAAGAATCCCAAATTGATTTGATCGATGATGCAGATTTATTGAATGGAGAGATTAGACAAGAAATTGTCGAAGAGCAAATCCTAGATGCAAATGAGTTATTACCTGTAGACGAGCGCACAGAGGATAATATACCCGAATCATCAACATCAACTTCAGTCACGACTCAAGAAGCACAAACCATAGAAAACTTGGATGCTGAGTTACCTGTAACCACAACCAATGAAATAGCTGAAAACATAAGCACCAAAGATGAAGATGATTTCGCCAATCTAGAAGCATTAATTAACGAAGATACCCCATCTTTGGGTAACGTCAATGGGGAAGCAGAAAATGTGGAAGCAGAATTTGCTAATTTGGAAGCTTTATTGGATGTAGATACTCCAGAGTTAGCTATCCAGGCAGAAGAATCTACGGAAAAAGAAGTTAAATCTGATACATTTCCATTATCTACCGATGATGCCTTTGCAGATGGGTTTAAAGACTTAGAAGAGATGCTTAAAGCATCGGCACCTTCCCAAACAGCAGAATCCCCTAAACGCAGCTCCAGCTCCCGTGTATCCAGATTTGAACAACTGATGAAAGTACCAGTTAAGCATCTGGACGATATGAGTAATTTGGTGGGTGAATTAGTTGTGAATCGTAATTCCTTAGAACAGGACCAGGAGCGTTTGCGACAATCATTAGATAATTTACTACATCAGGTACAGCAATTGAGTGATGTAGGGTCGAGAATGCAGGAACTATACGAGCATTCACTCCTAGAAGCCTCCTTGTTAGCCAGCCGCAAAAATAAAAGCTCTGGTGGGAATCAAGAAAATGATCGAGGTTTGACAGAGCTGGAAATCGATCGCTTTACTCCCTTCCATACCTTATCCCAACAAATGATTGAATTAATTGTTCGGGTGCGGGAGTCATCCAGTGATATTGATTTTGTTGTGGAGGAAACTGAGCAGGTAGCTCGACAATTCCGACAGGTAACGACTCAGCTACAAGAGGGATTAACGCGATCGCGCATGGAGCCATTTTCCATTGCCACAGACATTTTACCACGGGGTGTGCGGGATAATGCGATAAAATCTGGGAAGCAGGTAAAATTAGATATCCAAGGTCGAGATACGTTAATTGACAAAATGATTCTGGAGCATCTAGGTAATCCTCTGAATCATTTGCTCAATAATGCCATTGCCCACGGCATTGAAACCCCAGAAGAACGTATAGCTGCTGGTAAGGACGAAACAGGTACTATCAGTGTTTCTGCTTTTCACCAAGGTAATCAAACTGTAATTTCTGTGAGTGATGATGGTGCAGGAATTGATCCGGCAAAGGTAAAAGCCAAGGCCTTGAAGATGGGTTTAATTACCCCAGAAGAAGCTAAAACCCTATCTCCTACAGATACCTATGAATTGCTTTTCCACCCTGGTTTCAGCACCAAAGAAAAAGCTGATATGCTGGGCGGTAGAGGGGTAGGGATGGATGTTGTTCGCACAAAGATTGGTGAAATTCGGGGTATCATTAATGTTGACTCCACCGTTGGTCAGGGAACTAGGTTCACCATTCGCCTACCTTTAACTTTAAGTATTTGTAAGGCCCTGTTCTGTGTATCAAATAAAGCACGAATTGCTTTCCCCATGGATGGCGTGGAAGACACCTTAGATATCCATTCAAAACAGGTGCAATACAATATGGAAGGGCAAGCATTTATTAAGTGGCATGATACCAATTTACCATTTAAGCCCCTGAAGGATTTGTTAACATTAAATCGCCAACTGAGTCGTGGTAGCGTTTATGGCGGTAATCGCGATGATGAGATGATATCTGCAATTATTGTGCGCTCGGCTAATACTTTACTAGCTCTAGAAGTCGATCAGGTGCTCAATGAACAGGAAATTGCGATTAAACAATTTGAAGGTCCAGCACCTAAACCCATTGGTGTAGCGGGTGCAACGGTTCTTGGTGATGGACGAATAATGCCCATTGCTGATGTCTTAGAAATTATGGACATTTTCCAAGGACGCACATCGAAACAAAGTGGTGTGAGTTCATTCTGGGAGCAAAATTCTCCTCCCATTGATTCAGAGCCAGCGCCAAGAAAGAGTGACCCCACGGTATTAATTGTGGATGATTCGATTACGGTCAGAGAATTACTATCCTTAACCTTTAATAAAGCAGGTTATCGTGTGGAACAAGCACGAGATGGCCAGGAAGCCTGGGATAAATTACGCTCTGGTTTACCCTGTGATTTGGTCTTCTGCGATATTGAAATGCCTAGATGTGACGGTTTAGAGCTATTATCTCGCATTCAAAAAGACCAGGATTTACAAAAGTTACCCATCGCTATGTTAACTTCCAGGGGTGCGGATAAACACCGACAAATGGCTGTGGAATTAGGTGCTAGTGGTTACTTTACTAAACCTTATTTGGAAGAAGCTTTGTTGGAAGCTGCTAATAAGATGTTAAATGGTGAAAAGTTAGTGAGTGCTAGTTAGGAGTTGACAGTTGACGGTTGACGGTAAGGTGGGCAAAATTTAATTTCTATGTATGAAATTTTTATCTATGAGGCTTTAATAAGATTTTACAAGTTATCAAAAGGTTGGTAACAATTGCATCTTTTGCAGATCTGGGAAAAACAATTCAACAGCAGGTGCCTTGGCTACCTGAATTTTGGCGCATCCGGGCTAGTCGTGAAGCTGAACGGATAGGGCAGTTTAAAATTAGAGCAACTTCTCCAATTCAGAATATTCAAAGTATTAACTGTCGGGTATTAATTGTTCATGGGAAAAAGGACACATATATTCCATTTGCCAATGGGAAAAAACTATTTGCCATAGCTCCATCTCCAAAAGAATTTTATGCAGTTGCTGAGGCAGGGGGCAGGGGGAGTGAGGGAGGTGTGGGGAGTGTGGGAGGTTTAACTACCAACTGTCAACCATCAACTGTCAACTATCAACCATCAACTGTTAAAAGGATTTTATCCAATTTATCGCCCAAAATTGCCCTAAATATGGCAATCTGAAAAGCAGAGACTAAGAAAATCTGATATTTTCGTTACAGCAAAGAGGTTATGCAAACTCTGCCCACACCCGTAACTGCAAACGCCGCATCCAGTCAACCGACTTTTGATACCACCATTAAGCGGCGCAAAACCCGCCCTGTAAAGGTTGGTAACATAACCATTGGGGGAAATCACCCAGTGGTGGTGCAATCGATGATTAATGAAGATACTCTAGATATTGAGGGTTCTGTAGGGGCAATTCGTCGTCTCCATGAAATTGGTTGCGAGATTGTTCGTGTAACTGTGCCTAGTATGGCCCATGCCAGGGCTTTATCAGAAATAAAATCAAAATTAATCAAAACCTATCAAGATGTACCCATTGTTGCAGATGTACATCACAATGGGATGAAAATTGCTTTGGAAGTCGCCAAGCATATAGAAAAGGTGCGAATTAATCCAGGGTTATATGTATTTGAAAAACCAAACTCTAATAGAACAGAATATAGTCCCCAGGAATTTGATGAAATTGGCGAAAAAATCCGCGAAACCCTAGAACCGTTAGTAATTTCCTTACGGGACCAAGGGAAAGCCATGCGGATTGGGGTTAATCATGGTTCCTTAGCCGAAAGAATGCTATTTACCTATGGGGATACTCCAGAAGGTATGGTGCAATCGGCACTGGAATTTATCCGTATCTGTGAATCCCTAGATTTTCGCAACATAGTAATTTCCATGAAAGCCTCCCGAGTGCCTGTAATGATTGCTGCTTACCGTCTGATGGCACAGCAGATGGATTTACTCGGTATGGATTATCCCCTACATTTAGGGGTGACGGAAGCTGGGGATGGTGAGTACGGACGAATTAAGTCCACGGCTGGTATTGCTACCTTGTTAGCTGATGGGATTGGGGATACTATTCGCGTTTCCCTCACAGAACCACCAGAAAAGGAGATTCCCGTATGCTATAGCATTCTCCAGGCTTTGGGACTGCGGAAAACCATGGTGGAATATGTGGCTTGTCCTTCCTGTGGACGTACTTTATTTAACCTAGAAGAAGTTTTACATCAAGTCCGGGAAGCCACCAAACACCTCACAGGTTTGGATATTGCGGTTATGGGTTGTATTGTTAATGGACCAGGAGAAATGGCAGATGCTGACTATGGTTATGTTGGCAAAACCCCTGGGTATATTTCCTTATATCGCGGTAGGGAAGAAATAAAAAAAGTTCCCGAAGATCGAGGTGTAGAAGAGTTAATTAATTTAATCAAGGCTGATGGACGTTGGCAAGAGCCTTAAAATTTTCCATAAGTTTTGTATCAGCGATCCCTAAGATGCCCGGATTGCAAATTATTTATGCAGAAATAACAACATATGCTCGGTCTGGATAGTGAAAGCTGTGTTAGATTGGGCATACTGACTATTTTTTTATCTAGCCGAGCAGCTGTCATTATGGTGATTACTAGAAATGGGCTTGTTGTTTTAGGTGCGACGGCAGTGACGCTATCTACAATTGCCGTTACTAGCCTAGGCATCCACTCTCAAGGACAAGCTTTATTCAAAGAAAGTCCCAAGGAATTGGTGGACGAAGTATGGCAAATTATTCATCGCCAATATGTGGATGGAACTTTTAATCAAGTAGATTGGCAAGCTGTTCGTCAAGAGTATTTGAATAAGTCCTACAGTAATAAGGAAGAGGCTTATAAGTCCATCCGGGAAATGTTAAAAAAACTGGATGACCCCTACACCCGGTTTATGGATCCCAAGGAATTCAAAAATATGCAGGTGGATACCTCTGGGGAGTTAACGGGGGTTGGTATCCAAATAGGAATGGATGAGGAAACCAAAAAGCTAACTGTAATTTCCCCCATTGAAGGTACACCAGCTTTTAAGGCAGGGATTCAAGCCAAGGATATTATTACCAAGATAGATGGTAAAAGTACTGAGGGCATAGATACAAATCAAGCTGTCTCCCTGATTCGGGGTAAGGTGGGAACTAGCGTAATTCTAACGATTTTGCGCGATGGCAGGCAGCAAGATATAAAAATTGTCAGGGCAAAAATTGAAATTCACCCAGTAAGTTATTCTCAGCAATCAACACCACAAGGTCTTATTGGTTACATTCGCCTCAAGCAATTTAGTGCTAATGCCAGTAAGGAAATGCGGGATGCCATCAGGAAGTTAGAAAGAAAGCAGGTGGCGGGATTTGTCTTAGATTTACGCGGTAATCCTGGTGGTTTGCTATATTCCAGTGTGGAAATTGCCCGTATGTGGTTGGATGAAGGGACAATTGTTTCTACCAAGAGTCGCTTCGGGGAAAGAGAACGGGAAGTAGCCAGAGGTAGATCATTGACGCAAAAACCGATGGTAATTCTAGTGGATAAAGGTAGTGCTAGTGCCAGTGAAATTCTCTCTGGTGCTTTGCAAGACAATAAACGGGCGACTTTGCTTGGTTCTAAAACCTTTGGTAAGGGATTAGTACAATCAGTACGTCCTCTAGATGATGGTTCCGGTGTGGCAGTTACAATTGCTAAATATTTTACTCCTAGTGGTAGGGATATTAATAAGCAAGGAATTGCCCCTGATATCAAGTTGGAAATGACCGATGAGCAGCGAAAAACTCTATGGTTAAAAGAACGGCAACGTGTGGGTACTCTCAAGGATCCACAATTTGCTAAGGCGGTAGAGGTTCTAGGGAAAAAAATTGCGGCTCAAAATTCAACGAGGGCGGAAAAAAGTCAAAAATAAATTGGTAATGTATTTATGCCCATGACTATCGCCCAGTTTTTAAGGATTGAAGATGAAATAAAATACAAAACCTCACCCTGTCCTATCGGACATCCCTCTCCTTATTAAGGATAAGGAGAGGGAAAGATTTTTGCGTAGGTGTAGGTTGGATTGAGGGAGGAAACCCAACTACCAAAAATTTTGTTGTTGTTGGGTTTCACTTCGTTCAAACGGCACTTGCACTTAACGCGCTTAACCCGCGCAAAGCAGTGGCTCCCCAACCTACATTTATTTTTATCTTTCCAGAGTGACAAAAAAGGTTGAACAGAATGTAGCGGGTGTTTAGATCCCCGACTTCTTGAAGAAGTCGGGGATCTGTGGTTCCTCATAATGTAAAAATTACAGCTTTTGCAGTAATTCTCTAGTCAACTGAGAGAAGGCTTTGGAACCAGATGACTGGGGACTATTGACAACAACAGGGGAAAAACTATCAACTGCTCTAGCCACATTTACATCTACGGGTATCTGTGTCTGAAAAATTTTTTCACTACCAAAATCTTGATTAACACGATACATAACTTGTTTATAGTATCTGCCAGTTAATAAATTAGTGTTTGACATTGTAAAAACTATTCCGAGAATTTTAATGTCTATTTCTGCTTCCTGTTCGTGACTTTCTTTTAATTGTCCAATTCTTCTTTCTAATAACTGAATACCCACTATAGATAATGGTTCTGGTTTAGCAGGAAGGATATAAAAATTACTGGTGGCTAAAGCACTACGGGTTAAAAGATTGTAGCCAGGAGCGCAGTCAAGAATAATAAAATCATAATCTTGACGAATTGGTTCTAATATTTTCCCCAGCAGTACCCTTTCAAAACGATTCCAAATAGTTTCAAAGTGGTTTTCTCCCAAGGCTACAGCTTGTTCGTGTAGCATTTCTGATACTAGAAATTCATCATATAAATCAATATCTCCAGGTAATAAATCAAGTCCTGGAAGATTACAAACATTAGGTTGAATAATGTCTTGAATTACATACTTTGGCTTAGAATCTGGATTAATTATTTGGTCGAGTAAATATCTAAAAGTCTGCCTTTTTTTTCGCAGTTTAGCAAAGTCCATGGGCGACATCAAACTGAGTGTGGCACTAATTTGAGTATCTAAATCCAATACTAAAACTCGTTTACCATGGTTTTTTGCTAAACAAGTAGCAATATTAACGGTAAGAGTGGTTTTACCAACTCCACCTTTCATATTTGCAGTTGAAACTACATATCCCATTGCTTAAATCCTCTAATGACGCATTCCCACCTAGGTAGGGGCAATTTCTTGTTTTCCAGCACAAATTTGTAGTAATTCTCAGGTTTGCCGACTTTTAAAATTTAAGAGCGACAGTTTAGCCTTGATTAAAGCAGTCAAGATTATACCAGTGATGGGTTCAGATATAAGTTGCAGCACAGAACCACTCTTTATAAGTCGAGGGAGTTGGGAGCATCGCAAATTTTTAACAGTACCCTGGAAGGGTATCGCTATAGGAGCAAAGCCCACCTCCGTGGGCTGTAAAACCCTCTTGCCCGCGTAGGCAGGCTTGGCTTGTGTAGCCCCAGGCTAAGAGGTGTGGGCTTTTTCAAAAAACGGGATGCTCCCAGGGAGTTGGGAATAAACAGTTTTTCTACCTACACCCCATATCCTCTCTTTTGTTTTTAGACTCTAATTAACTGTTTTAAATCCTTTGGCTGAAAGAATAATTTTACCGTTTTTACGCACTTCTAAGGTTGTTGATAAATCGCTTTGTTTGTCATCTTCAGTTATTGGTTGCTTGACTATATAGGTATATTCACCATTTGTCCAACCCGTGGTGCATATACCTTGTCTACAAATTACTTTACCCCCTGTTAACTCCAAACATTCACCCTTAGAGTTGCATCCACGGTAGCTTAAATTACCTGTACCATTGACACCGGACCAAGATTTCCCGTTACCAATGGTGATTGTCCATTCGCCATTGCTGATGGTGTGGGAGTCATTTTCGTTTGATGTGGTTGACGATTTACCTCCCACAAGTTCCATTTGATAAATCAAGGATTCTATTTTTGTTTTACCACAGGGTTCTGCACTTTCACAATCATTAACTTTGATATCTTTATATTTTAAATTAACTTTCTTGTTTAAGAGTTTGTCTCTTTTTTCGCAAACTTCAAAGGTTGCTCCTATTTCTCGCTCAGTGTTTTTTTCATCAACTAAAGTGAGGTAGCATTTTAAGTCACCAGTAATCATATTTTTGATAGTAGCTACTTTTGGTTTATTGCTGGTATGAGATTTATTGTTAGTTTTGTTGGGTGTAACTGGTTGCTTATTTGCAGTATCTTCTGGTTGGAAAATATCGGTTTCCTTTGTGATACCAGATTCATTGCTAACTGGAGTGGGATTAGCAGATAATGAGGAATTTTTCTGAGTTGGTAAAGCCGTATTTGTTGTCTGATTAGCTGTATTGGCAGCAGAATTATTACAACCGACGATTGCTAAACAAAAAATAGCGAACTGACAAGTCAGTGCTTGGGCGATCGCAATTTTTAAATACTGTTTTTTCATATATATTTTTTCATATAATTTCTTTTTCGGTCAAATGAGGTCAAATGAGGGCAGATAATATTATATTTATCTATGTAACCTGGAGATATTTTATAAATACAATTACTTTTATTTTCAAGATGAAATAATTATTTACTAAATATTTTGCCTATAATTTTGATGATTATCTTGATAACTATATGCCGATTAATGATTATTAAGTATAATTTGCAGAAATTGACTCTTAACAGCATTTGCTTGTGATAATAGTCTGATATTTTTTTGATTATGCTGGCTGTATTCTCGGATTTTATCTATTGCTGTTACATCATGTATGAATGACTGTTGGACAAATATTCTATCTGTAATGTCATCAGCATAATTATTTTCTGCCAAAATTAGCATATGAGGTGTTCTGACTAATTTATTATCTTCATCGTAAATTATCTCGATGGACAAATCATAGATGTAAGAGGGATAAAATTTAGTTTGATTAACAATTTGTTCCTGGCAATATTTGTCTGGAATAGATGTAGAAAATGTAAATCTATCCACATCGCGATCGCCTACACATTGAGATATGTTTATTTCTTCGATATAATGTTCGTAAATAGATGGTGGTAAGAAAAATTTGTAATCATAGCTGGGTTCGACTTGCCTACTTTTTTTGGAGATTGCTCTAGTACGAACAATTGCAGAAGTTTCTCGTAAACTTGCTTCTAATTCTGGTTTGACAAACACCCAACTGGTTAATACCCAGATATTACTAAAAATAAATTTTGCTCGCTTCAAAAAAGCTGATTGATTGCCAATATTCCTGACTTTAATATCTATCAATGGAGCATTAGTAGAACCTGTTAAAGAAACATCTACAATTTTAATAGCCGAATCACTATTAGTTTGATAATTTTCCCGATCGATAATTTTATAGTTAGCTTGGATTAACCAGGATGCCACATCTCGCCAATCTTTCAGAGAATTGACAGGACGTTGGGTTAATAACTCTAAATAGCGGTACAATCCCCTAGATAAATCAACTCTTAAACCCCTTGGTTCCCGATTAATAGTAGTAGCAATTTCCTGGGGACTATAACCAGCGATTAATCCCCGTAAACACACCTTTTCTAAGGGAGTAATGTCTCTATTTTTACCAGTATTTTTTTGCTTGGCGTGGGCAATATCCCGATACAGTTTGTCTAAATCCCAGTTATTGGCAACTTCTGTAAAGAAATCTTGATATAGCATATTTCATCTTAGTGAATTACATTCAGACGGGCAAGGATGCCCATTCCACAAGAGCTTGTGTATATAGCCTTGTACTTTATTTACCTGTAAAGTGCTGTAATTTGCCATTGCGAAGATGATGCTTGCCCATTGCACAATATCCTAACAAAAGTCCTAATGGTGGTTAGGTGATGTGTAGGGATTCCATTGGCTATGGTGGAGGTATAGCAATGGACATATTAGTTAGAACAGTATTGTTCGACTCAAGAACTGTCAACTGTCAGATGAGGTGATGAGGTGATGAGGGGATGAGGTGATGAGGGGATGAGGGGATGAGGAGGTGATGGGATGAGGAGTCAAGAAATTAGAACTCCACTCCCAACTGGTGAACACTGATTAAATGGATGACACTGATGACACGGATACACGTTGATAACCCAATCGTCAACTATCAACTAACTCTCAACTCCTAACTATCAACTAACAACTATCAACTCTTAACTCTTAACTCCTAACTGTCAACTATCAACTATCAACAACCAACTATAGAAATCCCGAGTTTATATTATGAAAGTAATTAATACAGACCATCCCATTGGTGGATTATATACCCAATCCCTAGAACAACAGTTAATATTTCCCCTCAAGCATACTGAAGTTCATACCCAAATCGCCGGTAATGTAGCACGTACAGAGGTAATTCAAAGCTTTGAAAACCCTTTCACCCAAGCTTTAGAAGCCAAATATATCTTTCCCTTACCGGATGAAGCGGCGGTGGATGAGATGGAAATCAAAATTGGCGATCGCACCATTCATGGTAATATAAAAAAGCGCGAAGAAGCCCAACAAATTTACCAACAAGCAAAGAAACAAGGGCGCACAGCAGGATTACTAGAACAGGAAAGGGACAATATCTTTACCCAATCCCTCGCTAATATCAAACCAGGGGAGCAAATTGATGTCACCATTCGCTATACGGAAAGCTTGAATTTCACCGCCGGAGATTACGAGTTTGTCTTCCCCATGGTGGTGGGGCCTAGATATATTCCTGGTACATCAATTGATGGTAGTGCAGACACAGACGATGTTCCCGATGGTTCCCAGATTACTCCCCCTGTAATTCCGCCAGAAATGCGGTCCCGTCATGATATTAATGTCACAGTGGAAATTGATGGCAGTTTACCAATCAGTAATGTTTACTCCCCATCCCATCAAATAGCAACTCAACTCCTAGGAAATAATCTCCACATCCAACTAGCCAAAGAAGATACCATCCCCAACAAAGATTTAATTATCCGTTATCAAGTTGCTGGTAGGGAAACCCAATCTACTGCGATTACCCAAGCTGATACACGGGGTGGACATTTTGCAGTGTACCTGATTCCAGCAGTAGAATATTCCCCAGAATCCATTGTTCCTAAAGATGTTGTCTTTTTGGTGGATACCTCCGGTTCCCAATCCGGCGCACCACTACAACAGTGTCAGAAATTGATGGAGCGATTTATCAATGGGTTGAATCCTAATGATACTTTCTCTATCCTCGATTTTTCCCACGCTGTTAGGCAATTATCACCCACACCCCTACCCAATACCCCAGAAAATCGTACCAAGGCTTTAACTTACATTAACAATCTCCACGCCAGTGGCGGTACGGAAATGTTGAGTGGGATTCGTGCAGCAATTAACTTTCCTACACCCTTGGGAAGATTGCGAACAGTGGTTTTACTCACCGATGGCTACATTGGCAATGAAAATCAAATTTTGTCAGAGGTACAAAAACACCTACAAACGGGAAATCGCCTCTACAGTTTTGGTGCGGGTAGTTCAGTTAACCGCTTTCTCCTCAATCGCATTGCAGAAGTGGGAAGGGGAATATCCACAATTATTCGCCATGATGAACCTACCCAAGCCGTTGCGGATAAATTTTGCCAACAAATTAACAACCCCGTGCTGACAAATATTGAAATTACTTGGGAAGGAACAGGGAAAGCACCTATAATTTACCCAGAAACCCCACCGGATTTATTCGCCGAACAACCATTAGTTTTATGGGGACGCAAGGAGGATGGTATTGGGGGTAATTTGCACATTAGCGGTGTCGCTGCTGGCGGTAAACCCTACCAAAAGACATTTCACCTCAAATTTGCTGCGGAAATGGGTAACCCAGCCATTGCTCAGTTGTGGGGACGGGCGCGGATTAAACACTTGATGAACCAAATGTTCCACCATGAAACCACAGCAGGGGTGGAAGCGGTAACACAAACAGCTTTAACCTATCAATTACTTTCCCAGTACACGGCTTTTGTTGCTGTTAGTGATGATGTGCGGGTAAATCCCCAACAAGAGTCTATTTCTGTGGAAGTACCTGTGGAAATGCCAGAAGCTGTGAGTTATCAAGGGATATTTGGAGAAACCGAGAGGGAACGGGGTATTACTATGGACTTGATGATGATGGCTGAACCAGTAGCAGGAGCAGCACCAGCACCAGCACCAACTCCAACCAGAACTAGAGGTACTAGTGCGTATAAAAAATCAAGTAGCTTTTTGAAAAGATCTGCTATGACAGAAACTGAAGAGGTGAGAATACCTAGTAAACCAAATCTAGAAGTTGTTACTGTAGAAGGATTAGATGCCAATGCATCTGCTAATCTCACTCAACATTTACAAGCACTCAATTTACATGGTAATTTTACTGGTCAAATAGTATTTGAATTTACTACTAAAAAGCATCGGGTGCTACGGGTAATGTTAGATGAAGCTCTTTCTACCCTCAAGGAAGATATTGTCATTGAAGCGATTAAAAAATCCTTGTTGCAATGGAGAGTTCCCCAATCCATAACTCGCAAAGTGAAGATAACTTTGCGGATAAATTGATTTAGCTCTAACAAAAAGAAGCCTCTCACCTACCCGTAAGGGAGGTGTACCAGATGAATTTTTGGGCGATGAGGAGTCTCGCCCCTGAGCAATATTTGATTTAATCGGATGAGTGATGGGGCGGGCGACGAATCGCCAAGCTTTGAACTAGGGTTCTCAGTGCTTCAGACATCGGTATATCCAAAGTTTCTGCAAACTCTTTTAAAAGCCCCAACTCTCTATCATTAAGCCTTGTTTCAACTCTATTTGTTCTAGACATAGTTACGACAATTAACCGTAACTATGATACATTTAAGTAGTGCAGGTTTAATCAAATTAATAGCTCACGGCTTCCTGTACACTGTAGCTTGACAACTGGTGAGTATAGGGTTCTACCCAGTAACAGACGCTTCGGTGTCGCTTTGGCGTGGGTAGGTAAAACTCTGACAGTACAAAGGATGAACAATTCTTGTACTTGTTCAAAGTCTGCGGAGGGGCATCTCGTGGACTCTAAACAAAGCTCAGTTAATGTCCGACGGAATACCGGGAGTCACTGAGAAGCCTACACTGTATTGCTTACAATCAGTGTAGGAGTATGTCACAGACAAGGAACACGGCATCAGTAAGTACTATCAACAATAGATGACTATGCCGTGCCTCTTTAATTTAGTTGGCTTCTGATTTTTTTGATTTAGCTGATTTGGCTGATTTAACTGATTTCTCTGATTTTTCTGGAGTCTCAGTTTTTACTGGGGTAGGGGCTTTTGATGAAGCAATAGTTTTTGGTTGAATATTATTCTTGGATGTATTAATTTTTACCTGACTTGCCATTTCCAGGAAAGAATTCATATTAGGCCCTGGACGACGGCGACCATTTGTACTAGTAGGAATGAGATATTTAGGTGCAAAGGTGTTGCTCGTGTCTTCTTTCTGGGGAGAAGCTGCTACTGGTGCAGGGGTAGGAGCAGGTGTAGGAGCAGGTGTACTTGCTGGTGCGGCTTCTTTCTGAGCAACCTTAGACTTTCTAAATGTTTTCTTCCGAGCTGTACCTGACTCTTGAGTCGCTGTTTCAGTTTTTTCAGCTTCAGTTTTTACAGCTTCTGCTACCGGCTTTGCTTCTGGAGTGGGTGCTGCTACTGCTGATGCACTATTACCATTAGATGCAGTGGGGGGTTGTGATGGTTTGGAGGGAGTGTCCTTAGTCTCCTCTTCCATTTCCAAATAAAAGTCTTTGTTACCACCCTTAAAAAATCTTTGAAACATTAGTAATTACTCCTACCTGTTATCTTTGGTATAAAACCTATCTGCTATCAAATCTGTATTTTTTCACAATCACTGAATCACGCTGCATTTTGTCAAGTTAACTTAAACAAAATTAATGTACCGATGCAAGGAAATGTCGGCAGCAGCAATTATGATTTTAGTCGTATCAACATTGCAATATTGAACAAGGGACTTTCGGTGGAAATCACCATCTGTTAATTATTTGTGTAAACACTTGTGACCGATTTTCGGTCAAACTCAATTATGAAATTTTCTCGTAACTCAGAGCAAGTTTCTCTCAAATTGCTTCACAAAAATTTACAATTGCTGGGAGTTGGGAGTTGATAGTTGATAGTTGACAGTTGACGGTTGACAGTTGGGAGTTGGGAGTTGGGAGTTGGGAGTTGATAGTTGACAGTTGGGAATAGTTATACCAATTCTATATGAGGCTGCGCTATATGTCCCTCCCTCACTCTAGAAGAGTGGGGCTATACGAACAAAGCCTGCCTACGCAGGCTAAATTTGGCGCATTCTTATAAAAAAATGGTATTACATCCTTGCTGTTTCCATTTTTTGCAATCCAAAAAATTGTCAATGCAAGGTTTTTAAACCTCAAACCTCTATTTCCTTGAACTTGTTCCGAATAAAACACCCTAAAAGCACTAATAAATCAATGTTTTATAGTTATTCAGCAGACCCTACTTATTGTAATTGTTGGTGGAGAGCAGTAAATGAACAAGGAGCAGCAACGTAATTCTGTAGTACTAGTCCATGGAATTTTTGATACCTACCGAGTATTCGATCGCATGGCATCCTATCTGGGGGAAAATGGTTGGCAGACGTACAGTTTGGATTTGATACCCAATAATGGTGATAAGGGTTTAGAAGAATTGGCGGCGCAAGTAGCAGATTATATTGGCAGCAACTTTGCACCCACAGAATCCTTAGATTTAGTTGGTTTCAGTATGGGGGGTATTGTTAGCCGCTATTACCTGCAAAGGTTGGGGGGGATAGAGCGTATACAGAGGTTAGTGAGTATTTCCGCCCCTAATCATGGTACTGCGATCGCTTATTTTCCGCAAAATATTGGTGGCAAACAAATGCGTCCCCGCAGTCAGTTTTTGCAAGATTTGAATCGGGATATGGCAATGTTAGAGGAAATTAACTACACCTGTATCTGGACACCCTTTGATTTGATGATTGTGCCCGCAAGCAGCTCTAAAATGCCTGTGGGGGAAGAGGTAGTATTACCCGTAGGAATGCACCCATGGATGTTGACAGATACTAAGTGTCTTGAGTCTGTGGCTAGGGCATTATCTACGCCGTTGGGGACTTCTAAATGAAAAAATGCAGGGGAGCAGGGGGCAGGGGGAGGGAAAATCACTTTGGTGACAAAAATTTGGATAATTTGTTTTTTGGAGTTCCGTTGAAAACCAATCTATAATTTTACCCGTTGCAAATGGCTACGAGGATCGTAGGTACGTATGGCTCGGATTTTCTCATAGTACTCCCGTTCTTGGGATGAGAGGTCCTTGGGAGGAACAATCGCCACTTTAACAAATTGATCCCCTCGTCCATCTTTGGGTTGTGGCCAGCCTTTACCCCGTAACCGTAAAGACTGCCCAGAACGAACTCCTGCGGGTAGTTTCACGTTCACACTACCATCAGGAGTGGGTACATCAATAGATGCTCCTAAAGTAGCTTCATCGGGGGTAATTGGTACTTCACACACCAAATTATCTCCCTCAAATTGGAAGAAAGAATGGGGTTGTAATTCCACCTTCAAATATAAGTCGCCCCTTTGTTTAGTTAAAGGATTGAGAGGTCCTTTACCCCTGACACGCAACTTACTACCAGTTTTGGCTCCGGCGGGTATGCGCACATCAATTACCTCCTGTCCCAACCTCAGGGATTTTTGTACACCATGGAAAGCTTCAGCAAAATTTAAGGAAATAACGGCTTCACTATCTTGATTTCTGGAAGCTCCCATGTCTTGAAAGCCGAAATCGCCAAAACCGCCAGGTCCTCCGGGAGTTGTGCGATAATTGCTGTAACTACTGCTGTAGCTGCGTCTACCAGCACCGGGAGTAGGACCACCAAAACGTCCTAGTAATTCATTGATAAAATCATCAAAACTGCCATACTGACTGAAATCAAAGCCGCCCATATCAACGCCAGGGCCACCAGGGAATCCTGCTCCAGCTTGTTTCCAGTATTGACCAAATTGATCGTACTTTTTGCGTTTATCTGCGTCTGATAGAACTTCATAAGCTTCGCTTACTTCCTTAAAGCGTGCTTCTGCTTGTTTGTTACCTGGATTTACATCAGGGTGGTACTGACGGGCTAATTTACGGAAGGCTTTTTTAATTTCTTCTGGACTAGCAGTTTTACTAACTCCCAAAATTGAGTAATAGTCTTTGAAGTCCGTTGCAGCCATCTACTAGCCTCCTTTAGCAAATTACCTTAAAGTTTTTTATCAAATATAAGAGATTTTTGATTTTATTTACTGAGTATATTGCCAAGTAATATAAAATAAACTCTGATTTTAAGTTAACAAACCATATATATAGCTGGGTGCGGTTATTCTCACTCTGGCAGTGCAATTCCCGTACTCGTCCGGGGAGTGTGGGAAGGAGGGAAGGAGGGAAGAAATAACTCTTAACTCCTAACTCCTACCTGTCAACTGTCAACTGTCAACTGTCAACCGTCAACTGTCAACTATCAACTATCAACTATCAACTCTTAAATAATCGTGCCATTGGGAATGGTGGCATTTTTCAGCACTACTACAATGCCACTGCGAATCTGAAAACCTTGCTGTTCGCGATTAGCTTCTTGTACATTATCTTTGTTGATAATTTTGACATCACGACCAATGTGAGCATTTTTATCAATAATGGCACGGCGAATCAGGGAATTTTGCCCAATACCCATGGGAACATCACCTGTTTCCAAGCTATTATTTCTTTCAGCAAAAGCTTGGTAGTAGTCTGAACCCATAATTAGGGTATCTTCAACTACACTATCTGCTTCCACACGGGTTCGTACTCCCAAAACCGAATGCTGAATCCGACAATTTTTGAGGATACAGCCCTCACCTATCATAGATTCGGAAATTTGGCAATCTAGCATTTTACTGGGAGGTAGGTAACGAGCGCGGGTGTAAATAGGAGCTTGCTCGTCATAGAAGCTAAAGGGTGGCTGGGGTTGCTTGGTTAATGCCAAATTGGCGTTATAAAATGCCTCAATGGTTCCGATGTCTTCCCAGTAGTCCTTAAACAAGTAAGCTTGCAGGTTGTAATCCTTGGCTGCGTCGGGAATAATTTCTTTACCAAAATCTGTACGTTCTAAGGATTCTTGTAACAGATGGAGTAAAACATCCTTTTTAAAGATGTAAATTCCCATGGAAGCAATATAAGGTTGCTGTTTAGCCAGCTCTGGGGTTAATCCCAAAATGGTTGTATCCACAGCCATTTTTGTCAGTGCTTCACCTTTGGGTTTTTCACTAAATTCGACGACTCTACCGGAACTATCAATGTTCATTAAACCAAAGTCAGAAGCGCGGCGTTCATCAATGGGAAGTACGGATAGGGTGATATCGGCGTTGGTATCGCGGTGACGTTGGACAAATTGCCGATAATCCATACGATAGAGATGATCCCCAGATAAAATCAGGTATTCATCTACATCCCAGTCTTCAAACAGTCGGATGTATTGACGAACTGCGTCTGCTGTGCCTTGGAACCAAGTCTGGTTGTCTGGGGTTTGTTGGGCAGCCAAGACTTCGACAAAACCCTCGGTGAAGCCAGAAAAGCTGTATGTGCGAGCTATATGGCGGTTGAGGGAAGCTGAGTTGAATTGGGTTAGAACATAAATTTTAAATATTTCTGAATTGATGCAGTTACTCACAGGAATATCAATTAGACGATATTTTCCTGCTACTGGTACTGCTGGCTTTGCTCTTAATTTTGTTAGGGGATAGAGGCGGGTGCCTGCACCACCACCGAGGATAATTGCTAAAACTTTTTTCACAAGATCTAATCCGCGTACCTTTCAACTCTCAAGTACAGTTTATGACTGTCTGTGGCAGCTGGTAAGGGGGGGAAGGAAAAATTATATTGAGTTGGTATTTCAGTAGTTTATATGCTACAAAAAATACGCTTTTTTTGTTTGACGTGCATACATAATGTATTTATTTATACATTATATTTTTAATGAATTATGATGATGTGATTTATGGTTTGTTTGCTAAACGTAATTTGTGGGATAGTTTGAGAGACGTTACCCAAGGTTGCTCGGATAGTTGAGCAATGGTATGAGTAGAAACGGTAGCAGTAAATACGTCTTTTTTATCAGTAATATTGCTAATGCCAAAATTTTCTAATATAGCGATCGCATCAGGTTTTAAAGGGGTTTGTGTATGGATGAAAACCACTAAATTAGGGGTTTCTGGCTCTAGAATGTCGTTAATGGTCATTGCCAGGGAAGCATCCAGTTTTTGATAATTCATAAGATTTTTTTATCAATTGAGGGTAATGTTAAATTCGCGAGGCCCAGATCCCCGACTTTTTGCAAAAGTCGGGGATCTAAGTTTTGGGGATGATGGGATTGTTGTGTGCGATCGCTCTTGATTCTAAGTTATCAAAATTTGGCAGCGGATGTGGCAACGGATGTGGCAACGGATGATTTATGGCAAGGGGAAGAGGATTGTTGGTTTGGTAGTGGATGATTTATGGCAAGGGGAAGGGATTATGGCAACGGATGATTTATGGCAAGGGGAAGGGATTGTCTGTTTGGCAACGGATGATTTATGGCAAGGGGAAGAGGATTGTTGGTTTGGTAGTGGATGATTTATGGCAATGATACCAAGTTGCTTTCAAAGGTAGTATTTTGTCATTGCGACTGTAGCGGAGCGGAAGGAAGCAATCTCACCAGCTCGAACTACTACAACTTCAATGCAACTTAGTATGGCAAGGGATTGTCTGTGTTTTTAATCAAGGGATTATCTGTTTTGCACAACCCATCGGCGAAATAACTCTACGACTATTCGCCAATGCCCTTCATGTTCCTCTACCACATCATGGCGCTCTAGGGTACAGAGGCTATCTTGAATGTCTTGATAATTTATACCCGTAGTTTCGACTAACTCCTGCAAAGTCAATCCTTGGATGTGAGGGGCTAATGCTTGTAATATGGTTTGTTGATTTGCTGCGCCCTGGGCTGCTTGGCTCCAAACTCCATCAAAATAGTAGCGTCCCCGTTTGAAGAACTCAGGATTAACCACTGCTTCTACGTCATTCACCGTAAAAACTGGGTCACGGGAATGTCCCATTTCAAACACTAGGTCATTGTAGCGGCGAACTAGCTGGAATCCCACTAACTGTACTAAATATGGTTGTCCGTGGGTGAGGTGATAAATGTGATCTAGGGCTCCTGGGGTGCAGTCAAGGGGAAAATCTTCAGATGTGGTATTTTCTATCTCTACAGGATTAGCAAGAATTTGGCGGGTGGCTCCACGTTCCATAAACCCTACATGGATGGGGATGACGCTGGCGAAAAAAGGTTCAAAGTAATCTGCTGTCATCTCTTCTAAGGTGTGCAAACCGGCAAAGGCAAAGGCGACTTGAGGATACATTTGCACTAACCCCCGCAGGTATCCCATAAAATCAGATGGGATTTTCTCTGCTGCAATTAGTTCTTCGATTTTCTCGAACTCGTCTAGGGCAATAATTAAACCTTGTTGAGAGGGGGTTAATTGTATCTCTACAATTCGTTTCAAATAGCGTTCAAAGGTACGGTAAGGAAGGTTGAGCAAATCTGCATCGCTGGGAGGGGGAAGGTTTGCTGTTTCAGAAATCACATCGCAAATCGCCATTAGTACCTCACCAACTCCCTGGGAAATATTGCCAGCGTTGAGCATGTTGACATAGGCTACCTTTACCCCAGAACCCACGGAGTTCGCTGCATTACGTAGGATGGAAGTTTTACCCATGCGCCTGTGTCCGTAGAGAACCACAGATTGGAGGGATTCACTCGTCAGCCAAAGTTCTTCTAATTCTCTTATTACGTCTTCTCGTCCTACGAAGCGTTGCCCTAAAACTGGATCGCCGATAATGTAAGGATTACGGACGGGCTTGGTGATGGAAATTTCTCCCACTTCACCTGCTACTTGCAGTAGGGCTTGTTGCCAATTCTGGGCAATTTCTATGATTAGCCCTCGTTCTGCTTCTGGAAGGATTTGTGGATGATTGAGGATGTTTGTTAGTTCACCTTGGGCATGGTTGAGGGCAAATGCACGGGTTGCACGGGATACGCTGCGTTGGACAAGTTGGGTATCTTCAATGACGCGATGTAGACTGGCGATGGCTTGCCAAGTATTTGAGCGCAGTAAATCTTGTCTGTTATTCCCTTGGTAAGGAGGGGAAGGTGGGTTGATAGCAGCGATGGTAGTAATTTTCTCAGCTTGGTGAAAGATTGTTAGAGTTTGGGCAAGGGTGAACATTTCCTCACCGTAGAGGAGGGAGCGCACCACTGCAAAAGCTTCTTCTGCTTTAGCTGGGTTTTTTTCATGGAGATACCAGAAGCCAGCCGCCGCAGCCTGGGCTGGAGTATCTAGTTGAGTATCTGCTTTTTGAACATCTAAATTTGAAATCCCTTCTTCTAAAGAAGCAGAAATAAAATGTACTAAATGCCAATCTAAAGGTGCTTCAGCTAACCGAGAGACACGCCAAATAATCTGTTCGGGAGGAGTTTTAGCAAGTACTCGATTGACTGCTTGGACAACAGGAACAAATTGCAGTGTATATGTCAACAGTTGATTAATGTTATGTAAACCTGCTTCCCAATCCTGTTGCAACCAATTATACAAGCGCACACTAAGACTGGGTAAGGGTAAGGGAGTTATACGAGGAATTTGCAAGCTATCCTTATGAGGATTTCGGAGACTGAAATTTAAACTAATTAACCAGTTTTCTAAACGGAGTACAGCCAAGCCTCCCGCTACAGTTCCCACTAAGCCAGATGCCAAACCTAATACCACACCGACGACTATGCCTCTCACTGTGACTATACCGCAGCCTATACCGGCTGCTACAACAAAACCAAATGTCATCCCTCCCGCCACGCTGACCACGCCGAAGAATGCCACGGCTCTAGCCACACCAAACGCCACAGCTCCCACCAAGCCAAACACCACACCAAACGCCACAACTCCCACTAATTCAGATGCCACGCCTTCCGCCATACCGACCGCCACACCAAATGCCACGCCAAATCCCACACCTTCCGTTACACCTCTAGCCACACCAAACACCATGGCTCCCACCAAGCCAAACACCACGCCAAAATTCATACTTTGATCATTAATCGCAACGCCTACTTTCTGAAGGAGTATACTCAAAATCAGTGGTGTAGCAACTGTCAAGACCAACCCTTGGAGAAGCAAATTCCGCTGAATGCGGTTTGACCAATTCATTCCCTTTCCCGGAATATACCCACCCCCAAATTCGTCTACATACCACCGCAAAGCTTGGGGAAAATAAAACACCCAATACAACAGGCGCAGATAATCCAACGGATTCCACAGGGAAAGGGGACGCTTGAGTTTAGGCGCTAAATCTAGACGAGGTACGGGGGGTTTTTGATTCATGGCAAATTCTCCCCTATTCTCCACTAGCCCAGAATCCCGCCCGGAAATCAATTTCCGGGCTAATAGGCAAAGTCCTCTTAAGAGGACTAGAAAGCTTGGTAACAGTCCACTTGAGTGGACTTGGGCTATGAGCCTGGGATTTTAATCCTAGGCGGTTGTGGATGCAAAATGATAATTCTGCAATATCTTTCATCGTATTCCTTCCACATACCGATCATAAGTTCGATGACATAGCTGCATCAATTCCTGGGGATGTCCGCGACTTGCCATGACAATCTGCATCACCTCTTCATCTGTAAACCGAATAGAAGTAGATGCAAGACGACTACTAATAAAATCACGCACTGTAACTTCATCCCACAATGTAATCTCTTCCTGCAAACAAATATTCTGAAAAGGGGAAACCATACCCAACCCATGACTATCAGGAAACAGTTTATCCAAAGAAGTAGAAGCAGCTACCACCAATCGCAGAGGTGCATCATGCCCATTGGCTAACCCCCGTAATTGTCCCCTCACCTGATTAGTAAAACCTTGCCAAGTCATTTTCTCAATTTCATCCAGTAAAAGCAGCAACCGGGGACGTTGTTTATTCAAAGCTCTAGTCAAACGAAAACCCTTGCATTGCTCAATTCCTACCTCAGAACACAGGGCATAATAAAAGTCCTCCTCATCATAAACTTGGCTCATATCGAGATAAATCGGTTTACGGGGAGGCATGAGTTGACTTTCCGCCTGTTGTTTAATAGCCCAAAGTAGGGAAGACTTACCAATCGATCGCTCCCCAATCAATGCTACACTGCTACCACTATTCAACGTCTCAAATACTCGCCGGATTTCTCGCTGTCTGCCAAAAAGCTTTTGGGAGTCTTCCACCCTACCAGTTTGGGGCAGGAAGGGATTCGGGGCTATTGCTTGTTTAGAGGCAATTAAATCTTTTTTTACATGAATAACTGGTTTATCGTGCTCTGGAATGCCCTGCAAGCGAATTTCCACACAACCAAACTTGTAAGCATCTTCAATGGAACGATTTGCTGCTAATGCTTTATAGAAACCCACCGCAAAATTAATCGCTGCTTTATCCCCAATGGCATCATTCATGCCAATCACAAAGGGGATATGCTCCACAATTGCCTTTGCCTGAATCTCGGAATAGCAAGCATTTAATACCACACAGTTGACTTGTGTAGCAAATAACTCAAACATGGCAGCCAAAGCATCTGCTTTCACAGGCTGGGATGCACCCATCTCGTTTTCAACACAAAGCTCGCCCTTTTGAGTACCATGCCCGCAGAAATGTATAATTTGGGGTTCTACGTCAAATATCGCCTGAGTTATATCCCCTACACGTACCGAATGTCTTTGTTCTAGCTGATACTTATCCCGTTCCTTGCCTAATTGCAGCTTTTCACTGATATCTCGGAATTCTTGCCCCAAACGCAAATGAACACCATCACAGGGATCTGCTGCTAGGAAGAGGATTTTTACTGGGGTATTGCGGTTCATTCAGGCGATCGCAATCGTCAAGGTTAAATTTATCACGAAAATTATCAGTTAGTTTCTGGATTATATCTTTAATCTCACGCAAAGGCGCAAAGACGCAAAGAAAGAGAAGAAGAAGATGGAGTAGTAATATATGGGATTATACAATTAGGTACAAAGTATGAGGTATGGGAGCAATACAAACGGATGTAGTTATCATCGGTAGTGGAGTAGGCGGACTGAGCTGTGCGGCTCTGCTCGCAAGATATGGCTTTGATGTGATTGTCTGCGAAAGCCACTCTATCGCTGGTGGTGCAGCCCATAGTTTTGCACGTCATGGTTTCAAATTTGACTCTGGTCCATCTCTGTATTCGGGATTATCTTCTAGCCCTTCCCCCAATCCCTTGCGCCAAGTATTAGATGCCATTGGTGAGGATATACAGTGGGCAACATACAATACTTGGGGTTGTTGTTTGCCGGAAGGTGATTTTGACACTTCCGTGGGGGCTGACCAATTTTGCCAAGTATTGCAACGGTTGCGGGGCGAAACCGCTGTAGCCCAATGGCGAGAGTTACAAAGAGTCATGGCTCCTTTGGCCAATGCTGCGATCGCAATTCCCCCAGCTGCCATCCGCTCGGATTTAGGAGCCATGATAACTATGGGGAAGTTCATACCTTCCCTGGTAAAACAATTTGGTAATGTGACTAAATTAACGGGACCTTTCAGTCAAATTATGGATGGAGTTATCCAAGATCCATTTATCAAAAATTGGCTGGATATGTTGTGTTTTCTCCTGTCTGGATTACCTGCGGATGGCACCATTGGGGCTGAAGTGGCGTTTATGTTTGCCGAATGGTACAAGCCGGGGGTGGTGTTAGATTATCCTGTGGGTGGCAGTGGGGCAATTATCAATGCTTTGGTGCGGGGACTGGAAAAACGCGGTGGTAAGTTAATTTTGGGCGATCGCGTTGAGGGAATTATCGTTAAAAATAATACGGCAGTTGGGGTAAATCTGCGTAGTGGTAAGGAAATTGAGGCGCGGAAGGCAGTTATTTCCAATGCATCGGTATGGGATACTTTAAAACTAATACCACCGGGGGTAATGCCCAAGGGCTTTCGGGAAAAACGACAAGCGATTCCAGAATGTGAGAGTTTTATGCATCTCCATTTGGGTATCCACAGTCAAGGAATTAGGTCAGATTTGGCCTGTCACTATATTGTGGTTAATGACTGGCAAAAAGGGGTGACAGCACCGCAAAATGTGGTTTTAGTTTCCATTCCGTCTGTAATCGATCCATCCGTTTCTCCACCGGATAAACACGTAATCCATGTCTATACACCCGGTAACGAACCATACAGTTTGTGGGAGGGAATGAACCGTAATAGCCAAGGATATGCCCAACAAAAACAAGAGCGTGCAGAGGTGATGTGGCAAGCCTTAGCCAGAATTATACCTGATATCCGCGATCGCTGTGAAGTGACCATGGTAGGTACGCCCCTCACCCACGAACGGTTTTTAAGCAGACATCGGGGTTCCTATGGTCCTGCAATCCGGGCTGGAAAGGGTGTGTTTCCCGGTGCGACTACACCTGTGCGGGGGTTATTATGCTGTGGTGATTCTACATTTCCTGGTATTGGTTTACCTGCTGTGGCTGCGAGTGGCATGATTGCAGCCAATACTCTTGCATCTGTGCAGCAGCATTTGCAAATGTTGAGAGATATTGGCGTTTAGCTCTTCCATTGTCAGAGAACATCAACCATAATCCCCGTGTCCCTATGTCCCCGCGTCTCCGCGTCTCCGTGTCCCCGCGTCTCCGTTTCCCCCAGTTGAAGGGCAAAGTCTATTACCTTCTCCTTGATTTGTCACAATACAACCTGTATACTTCCCAGATGGTGTGTTCGATGGGTTAAATACCAGCATCGCTTGTGTGCCTGATGCATCCCCATGTTCTACTAATAGTTTGTCACCAAAATAACCAAGATTAGTAATACTACTGAAGGGATAGCTAGAAAATTCGTGGGGTAATGGACGTTTTCCTGGAACTTGTACCCGGTAAATTGCATAACCAGCCCAAGTTTTTTGTGGTTGCAGCACAAATACCGCACTCACCTGAGTTTCTAGGCATTCTTGCAACAACACACCCACTGCTAAATTACCAGTTTCGCGATTGAAACTAATAGCTCCTTTAACGAAAAGTTTACCAGATAATCTTTGCTGAGGAGATATTTTGACCTGTTCACAATTGAGTGCGTCTAATACTGCGATGCTTAAACTACTGGCTTTAATTGTTTGAGTTTTTCTACCATAATTAATTCTTAGCTTAGTTCCATTCTCGACAATTTGGGCTGTGGGGAAACGGCGAGGAACTCTTTTAAAGTTTACTTGGCCTATGGCTGTTGTAGGTATCAATAAACTAGTGAAAGTAGCTAAAATGGGTACTAATTTAATGGGATTCATAAAAAACCTCCCCTACTTTGAGAACCATAGTTTTATGATACGACTTGGGGATTGCTACTCTCCCAGAAACTACCATGGGTATACCCAGCGTTGCAATGACTATAGGCGTAGGGTGCGTGAGATGCGAAGAAAATATTTGAACGTAGCAAAACGTAGCAATAAGACTTATAACGTCATGCACCAACCACCGATTGTGACAATTGCGTAAGTCCTGACTACGTAAAAATTTTTCCCTCTCCTTAATAAGGAGAGGGATGTCCGATAGGACAGGGTGAGGTATTTTACTTTATCTTCAATCCTTAGCAATCCTATTTCACAAATACCTCATCGGTAAAAGTCCCATGCAAGCTGTAGGGAATATGATTTTTCAGATGCAACCGTGCTATGGGTTGCCGATGCAAATCCTTAGCATCCAAAATCACCACATCAGAACGATGGTGTGCTGCATCATAAGTTACAGCTAATACCCAACCATCATCCTCAGCAGTACCATTGGGACGAGGCACAAATACAGGTTCACCAGCAAATCCCCGCGGTGCAACGCTCCATATTTGTCTTTCTCCCGTCTCCAAGTCGATTTTTTGGAATGCTTGCAGAGGTGCATTCCCTGTGGATTCATGGGCTGCACCGATGTATAAATATCGATAGTCCCGTCCCACATTATCCCGATTAATACTGGGAAACTCACAACAGCGACTTTCCAGCAATTTTCGATCAACTGTACCATTCCCCAGGTTAAGATGGAAACGCCACAATTTTCCCGGTGCGATCGCATCAAAGTCAACTTGACGAAAATCGGAGCCTTGTTCTACCTCTGGTAAGGATTCGTAACATACTGAATCCATAATAATCTTGTCGTCCTGCTCAAAGGCATTAACATGGTGGAAAACAAAACCCGCCTGGGTTTCTAGGGTTTTGATTTCCCGATTTCCGGGGTTGCGAGGGATGATAATCACCCGGGTTGGTTTATTTGGTTGAAATTTCACGCATTGTCCCGCACCAGCCATTCCTGTAAGAAAAGGTAGGGGATTGAAACCTACGGGATTTTGGAAGAAAATACAGTAGTTGGGGGTAATGGCAAAGTCGTGGATAAAGGCGAATCCGGGAACAGCATGGGCGTGTTTTCTAATGACTTTGCCCGTTGTATCCAATTCAAAAACGGTAATTGTGGTGGATAGCCCTGTGGGTTTAATGGAAAAGTTGACTAAACAAGGCGCTCCACCATCTAGTTGACTACTGGGGTCGAATCGTGGATGGGCAGAGAAGGCATCACCTTCTACTAATCCCCCATCCAAGTATTCTTTACCCAAAGTTTCTAGGGTTTGGGGATCTAGGCCATAGGGTTCGCATGCTTCCCATAATGCCAGGAGTTTACCACCCCAGTAAATAACATTGGTATTAGCAATTTCTTTGTTCTGCAAGTCAAAAAAGTTAGCCAGCCATCCCCCCGGTTTCTGAGTGCCGAAAACGCCGCGATAGAGAATTTTACCGGCCTTTTGCTCTGCTACATAACCTGGAGTACGTACATAACGGTTGCTAAAATGGGCACGTCCATTGGTGAAGGTAAAACGGCAAATCATCCCATCTCCATCAAAGGGGTGATGAATATTTTGTCCATTAATATCCAGTAAACCAGGGCCATTTCTAAATAAAGTCCCGTTTAGCTCTGGGGGTATTTCACCTTCTATATCTTCTATCCAATAATTAAATTCTTGTTTGAGGGACTGGTATCCTGCTTGCCAATCCTCACGGGTATAGGATGTTTGTGTAACGGTAGATGTATCTTGGTGATTAGGAAAAGTCTGCATATATAATTTTGGGTTTTTTGATTTGTATTTAAATTGAATAAGGCAGGAGGCTTCAGGGCAGAAGGAAAGGGACTTTTGAGAACTTTACTTTCTGTTATATACTTAGGTTTTTTGGCACTGTTCTACTTACAAGTAATTATTTTTACTATCATATTTTATGAGACAGACCACTAGTACTCCACCACATTAATTTTGACCAATCGTAGGTATTTAGATCCCCGACTTCTTAAAGAAGTCAAGGATCTGTTGCCCTTCATTATTCTATAGGTTCTTCCACTGGCTGTAGAACTAATTGTGTCATTGTATCCGATGTAAATGTCTCTTGTGTTTCCTCATCTTGGAAGTTTGCAGCAGGCAACCAATTGATGAATGGTAAAGGTAATAATGTACTCAAGTTGGTTATCAGTACCAGCACCCATAGAAGCTCAAAATTAGTTTCATTGATACCCAAGAAATGCATCAGTCCAGCACCTAACTCGTAAGAAAGCAAACCTGCCAAGTTAGCAGCGGACATCAACACAGCAAATAATGTAGCTTCTACTCCAGGGGGACACAACCTTGCTGCTAGGACTAATACAGGCATATAGGCAATCTGTCCCATCACAGTTAAAATTAGGCTATCACCCAAACAAAACCAATAGTCATCAATACCAATGGCGCGGTTGGTGTGAGTTACCAGTAACAACATTGTCATCCCTAAAGCCGATGACATCACCGTACTCCAAGCAAAAATGATGCGGAAGGGAATGGTTTTCAGGAAACGCTGAAATATCCACACACCTACTAAGGATGCAATACTAGTTACCAAGCGAACTCTCCCTAAAAATTCCGGTTGAAAGTGGAGTTCGTTAGTTGTGAAAAAGAAAAATGCGGAATCTGCTGTGGGGGTGGCTTGCCAAATAAATACAAAAGCTGTGGGTAACCAAATAGCTTTTTGTGTTATGGCTTGCTGTATTTGTTTGAGTTGACTTATGATCCTATGAGTATTTCCATCACTTACATCATTTCCGTTTTTTTTAACAGGGGTTTCAGCGATTAAACAAGCAATACCCGAAACTAATAAAGGGAAAGAAGCGGCAATCCAAAATACAGTACGGGTAGTAAAATGTTCTAGGATTAGACCGCTAAAGTAAGCAGTAATTAACCCTCCCAAGGCAGCTGCACACCAACAAAGAGATTGTAAGGAACCAGCATCACCTGTGGATTCTAACCTGGCTCGTTCCACTACTACGGAGTCAACAATCACATCATTCACAGCTACTGACAGAGAACTTAACGCGATGGCTAATGTGGCTGCTATGGGCGTGTGAACTACCGTTGCTAAACTAATCCAAGAAATTGCTCCCAAAAATCCTGATAAAATTAAGTAGGGGCGGCGGCGATAGCCAAATATGGGCAATCCGTCAGATACAAACCCAAATACAGGTTTAATAATCCAAGGTAAGGAAACAAAACCCAACATGGCCGACACCTGGGCCGGACTTAACAAAAGTTCATCTTTGAGAAAGAAGCTTACGGCTAGACGTGCTAAACCTAAAATTCCTTGGACAAAGTAAACAGTAAGAATTACAGTTAGTTCGGTACTCGGTTCGTTACCAAACAAAATCTTTTCCTTGACTGAATCTTTAACCTTGGACAAGCCAGAGGAGGAGATGGCCATTGGATAAACAATTGTTAAGATTATTCTACATTTATATAATCATATCGACTTTTTCTGAAAAAAGAACACACACCACGGTACTAGGGTAGCAGGGAGCAAGGGTCAGGCAGAAGGGAAAGAAAATTTAGCTTCATTATTTCTTCACTCTTCCGATGGCGATCGCAGTATTTTGTCCTCCAAATCCAAAGCTCAAACACAACACCTTTTCCACCATTGCTTCACGGGCTGCGATCGCAAAATTCAAGTCAAATTCCGGTGTTTGTAATCCTACACATGGAGGTAATATTTGTTGCTGTAAAGCCATTAAGGAAAAAGCTACACCCAAGGCTCCAGATGCTCCCAGGGTATGTCCTGTAGCTCCTTTGGTTGAGCTAACTGCCACTGGATGCTTAAATTTTTTTTGTATCAAATTGCTCTCGAATTTATCATTGAGTTGGGTAGCAGTACCGTGGGCATGAATATAATCAATATCATCTGTTGTCAGATGGGAGCGTTGTAAACATTGTTGCACAGCAGCGATCGCACTTTTGCCTTGGGGTTCTGGTGCATTGCCATGATATGCATCTGCGGTCATTCCACAACCGAGAATTTGCCCATAAACCCTGGCTTGTCTCTCCCTGGCTAATTCTGCGGATTCCAACAGTAAGACGGCTCCTCCTTCGGCCAACACCAAACCCTCTCGATATTTATCAAAGGGATAGGCTCCTGTTTTTGCCAAAGCTCCCATTTGTCGAAAACCAGCAATAGTTAGGGGTGTAATTGGAGCTTCCACCGCACCAGCAATTACCCTTTGACATTGACCAGTTTGAATCAAGTTTACACCGTGGGCAATACTCCACATACCCGTAGCACAGGCTGCCATAGGTGCCATCACTATACCCGTAGCACCAACTTGCCTAGCTGCTGCGATCGCATTCATGTGGGGCAAAGTATCCAACCAATTTTCTAATTTTAATTCCTTCCCTCCTTCACTCCTCCCATACATCTCCCAAGTACCCTGATAACCGCGACTAGAACCAATTACTACGGCGCAATCGGGCAAAGGAGCAATCAATTCCCCGTCTTTAAGCGCGGACTCAACAACCAGGTGAGTTAACTCACTTAACCCAGCTGGTTGTTTATAAATCAATCCTAGGGGCAGTAATGGGAGTTTGGGAAATGGTTGATGCAATTGAATTCCAGATTTACCTGTAATTAACCTTTGCCAACTATCCCCTAAGTTAGTACCTAGGGATGACACCAAACCAATGCCAGTAACAAGAACCTCAATCAATTTTGGATTTTGGATTTTGGATTTTAGATTTTGTCAGTGGGAAATAGAATATTAATACTTATTTCCCATTGGCAAATTATTATTCTCCAGGTTGTTTGAGATTTTCTGCACCTTTAGTTACTTTTGCAGAATCAATGCGATCGCCCTGATCGATTTTATTAACTACGTCCATCCCTTCAGTCACATAACCAAAGACAGCATAGTTCCCATCCAAAAAGGCTAAATCTGCTAAAGCAAAGTAAAACTGGGAAGAAGCAGAATCAGGCATTTGCGATCGCGCCATGGATAAAGCGCCTACTGTATGGCGTAATTCGGGGGGTTTAGAAATAGGTGTACTGTATACTGGCTCTTTTTCTCCCTTTGGGGTAATTTCTAAGGGAATATATCTAGCATTACCTGTTTTAGGGTCTATAAAGCTACCAGTACCCAAATTACCAGAAAATTTAGGATCTTTGCTTTGGGGGTCACCACCTTGAGCTACAAAAGGATCTTGCCCAGTTGTAGGACCAATAACCCGATGGAAAGATAACCCGTCGTACACACCCTTCTGGACTAAATCCACGAAATTCCCGGCGGTAATCGGGGCATTATTTCCGTCTACTTCAATAGTTATGGGTGAGCCTTTAACAGCCATCACCACAGTGGCTTTGCCTTCTAGCCTTGGTAAACCTTTCATTATGTTGCTCTCTTTAGTTGAAACAGAGGGTGTCTGTGTGGCTGTTGTATCAGCTGGATTTTGAGTGGTATTCTCAGCAGCAATGGAAGTATCAGAATTTGCCTGGGGTGCTGAACATCCGTTCAACATTAAGGCACTAACCATTACCAGTGCAACTAAAAACTTAGTAATTTCTAACCGCATTGCTAGTTCCACAAAACAACCAGAGTATCTTAACCTTTCTGGTGATTTTTAACTAAATTTATAAGTCTAGTGGCAACCGATCCCCGACTTCTTTAAGAAGTCGGGGATCGGTTAGACCCGCGACTCGTTAAAATTAATGTGGTCTGTCCCATAAAATATGATAGTAAAAATAATCACTTGTGGGTCAGGCATCCCTGCCTGACTATTGCACAGCCAAGATGGCTGTGCCACAACCCATCAAAACTAATGGGACAAAGCACTAGTGTTTCATCGCATAAAATATGATGGTAAAAATAGTCACTTGTGGTTCAGGCATCCCTGCCTGAACATTTTGCACAGCCATCCTGGCTGTGCCACAGCCACTCAAAACTAATGGGACAAAGCACTAGGCATTTTTGAACAGGGAGTGTTGATAAATTTCATACATGAGTAGGCTTCCTGCAACCGCAAGATTAAGGGAATCAACCGTAGAAGCAATGGGGATACGAACGAAATGCTGGCATAAATCCCGTTGCTTTTGAGTCAATCCTTGACGCTCTTCCCCCAGACAAATGAGTGTTGTAGTGGGATAGTTAAATTTATGGCAATTAAAGGCACCATCGGGAGAAGCACCAATTACAGTGTAGTGCTTATGGTACAACCATTTACTTAGTTTAGAGAAACCCGTGCGGATAAATTTTTGGTTATAAATAGACCCCATAGAAGCTCTAACAACATTAGGGTCAAAAGGATCTATGCTATTGCCCAATAGAATAAAGCCAGCCCCTCCGAAAGCCTCTGAGGTGCGGATCAAAGTACCAAAATTTCCAGGAGAGCGGACTGTTTCCAATATTATCCAACATAGGCTCTCTGGGGAAGAAATACGATCCAACTTTTGCCAATTTTGATTGACAATTGCACCAATACCAGAAGCTTTTTCTGTATGGGAAATATGGCGGAATTGTTCGGGGGAAAGATTTATGCAGGGAATGCCAGCACGACGGCTTCGACGAACTAATTTACGAGCGATCGCAGATGTCAGTAATTTCTCGCTATAAACTATGGTAGAAATATCAAATTTATAATCGATAACCCGAATAAAATTGCGAACACCTTCGACATAAAACTGTTTAGATGCATCGCGGTAGGTTCGGTGAGTTTGCAGCTTTTGGATTTCGGCAATTTTAGCTGCGTTAGCTGTAAATTTTAATTGTTGTGTTGCATTAGAAACATTACCATGAGCCATCCTCCTTCAGAGCTACTTGGCTCATAACAAAATTTACTTGATTTACCATGGAATATTACGAAAATCTTTGGTAGCTAATAATTTTAGATATCTTAGCATAGGTCACCGAAGAAGCAGGGGAGCGGAGTGTGGGGGAGTGGGGGAAGTAATAAGTAAGAAGTAAGAAGTAATAAGTAAGTTTCCCTAATACTGTCAACTGTCAACTGTCAACTCCCAACTCCTACCTGTCAACTATCAACCGTCAATTGTCAACATTTACAGACCTTCTAGGGGTACGCCTAAAAACTTAGCTAATTTAGCTGCCAAAGTTTCCAAATCCTTTAAAGGCATTGGTTGACCAACCCTAGTTAAGGGAATATCACGACGACCTTTTACTTTCAAATAAAGGGTACGTAAGGGATTTAAGCCCTCTTTTATCTCAATGCGAATTGATTGCACATCTTGGATACGACAGCTAATTTCAATGCGACGGTTCTTTCCGGGGAAACCCCAACGAAATATTTTTATCATTCCCGTTTCGCGGTTGAACTCATTAGATCCACCACCTACATCCAACAGAATAACCAACCACAGGTACAGTGATAACAATGAACCAGCCACTCCATATAACCCCATTACCAATCCTTGGGGGAAAAATATCAATTGAGTGGGGTCAGTAACCAAAAGCAAATTAGTCTGTAAATAACTGGATATGCCAGCCAGCAAGAAACCCACACTTCCTAGGGATACAACTGTTGCCCACAAGTAATTACTAAATCGCCGCGAACCCAGAACCTTTTGAGACAGGACTTGTTCGCTTTTATCTGTGGTTGTTAATGCCGTCATTGAACCATCCTGGCTTTGAGATGTTCTATTCGATCAGTTTGCCATGTTACTAGGAACTGTTGCAAGCAAAATTTGCCATGCTTTTACAATTTATGAGAAAAGTTGTATCAGATTGTAAAAATTCTGATATTTATTAAGATTTTGATATTTATTATAAATAATACTTGACAGACAAAATACGCGATCCATATCGGTAAATCTGTCACAAAGCCAGAATAAATATGGTAAGTTAAGAAAGATTAAGATACCAAAGACTGTTGTATACACAGTTGAGGTAATTACTTTGGCATGAGCCTGAGAGTAGTAAACTCTTATAAGGTGTATATATTCTCATAATCCCTGCTGCTTGCTTGTTAAGTAGCAGAGCATGTCAAAAACGTTTTGATAACGTTGCAATTTTAGTTAAAAGAGGATTTTAGTCCAATGACCATCGCAATTGGACGCGCCCCCAGTACCAGAGGGTGGTTTGACGTTCTCG
>JAAUYD010137747.1_pt1 | contig 33789 bp, 28 predicted proteins | sample 7278101 | NCBI WGS metagenome assembly JAAUYD01 (sample SAMN14350128, study PRJNA611818) | marine sediment metagenome | isolation source: surface marine sediment (0.6m) | place: French Polynesia: Moorea | collected 2018-08
ACGGGCTGGCCCGCAGCAAAACAGAGTGGCCGTGGATGGGGCCCCTGTTCTGGCACCATTGGGATCCGGATGCTCCGGCCGATGATCCTGTCCAGGGATTTTCCCTGCAAAAAGAGTTCCTGCTCGAACAAATACCGTCGCTGACCGCAGCTTCCCCGGCTGCCCAACCCGGCTTTCACTTCGCCAGCGCGGACCACCCGGCGTTTGCCTGGCAGGGAGATTGGGAATTTTCGCCGGAATTTGGCGCCGACATGAGCCAAAAGGAAGCAGGAGAACCACCGGATACCGTCACCTTCGCTTTTGAGGGAACCGACGTCGGTTTACGGGTTCGCCGGGCCAACTATCGGGCTCGCTTCTACGTTCTGGTGGACGGCCGGCCGGCAAATGCTCTTCCGCCCGATGAAACCACCGCTTCTGCCGGTTGGGGATCGGCCCTGGTGCTCAACACCAACGATCCCGACAGCGATTATCTGGCCGTTGAACCGGTAGCCACCGGTTTAAATCCAGGACCACACACCTTAACCATTACCGCTTATCGAGGATGGGATCAATTTGCGCTCAACGGCATTAGCGTGCGCCAATTTCCCACCACCGCCTACGATCGTTTTGGCCTGTGGCTGTGGGTCATTACCGCCCTGTCAGCTGTGGGAACGGTGGTGACGGGTCGGTCAAATTTAAGATTCTGGCACCGGCTCGGAACCCTTGGCCAGCCAGCTCATGCCGTTTTAACGACAGCGGTCGCCATATTGGTCACGATTGCCGGATGGCTCACCTGGAATGGGCAGGCGGCCGGGGTATTTCGCCGCCTCAGCGATATCCCGCAGCTGGCCCTGGTCTTTGGTACAGCGACATTTTTCTATGTCACTCCCTGGCTGTTTGTTTACGGAGCCGGGCTCCTGCTGCTGTTTCTGCTGCTCCGATTTAGACCGGCCTGGGGTTTGGCCCTGGTTGCTTTTTGCTTCCCTTTTTACGTCACCCAGCTTCTCAAGCCGGTGGCCGTGTATCGCTTCTCACCGGTCGAGATATTTACCTGGCTTCTTTTTGGCGCAGCGGTATTAAATTCGCTGACCAGGTGGGTGGCGCAGCAGCAAACCTCTTTATTTCAAATTCGGCTCTCCACGGCGGATTGGGCGGCTATTTTTTTTACGGCTGCGGCCACGCTATCCCTCTTTTTTACCGACAGGCTTGATGTGGCGACCAATGAGTGGCGGACGATTATTCTCGAGCCGCTCCTATTTTATGCCAGCTGGCGCCTAATCAAACCATCCGACCGGGAAAGCATGACTGCTATTGACGGGTTTTTAGCCGGTGGAACGCTAGTAGCGGTCATTGGGCTGGGGCAATATGTCAGCGGCACCAATTTGATCACCGCTGAGGAAGGGATATTTCGCCTGCGTTCGATATACGGTTCTCCCAATAACGTGGCCCTGTACCTCGGCCGTCAAATTCCCCTCTTGTTTGCCTTGCTGCTCCTGGGACAAAGCGCGGTTTGGCGGCGGTGGTTCCCGGCCTTCTGGACCCACAGACGAGGTCGCTGGATCTTTGGCGCGTTTATGATCCAGCTAACAGCCTTTTTATTGACGTTGAGCAAAGGGGGGCTGCTGCTCAGCCTGCCGGTTGCCCTCTTCACCGTCTTTGCCCTGTGGCAGCGGCATCATCAGCGCCGCGTGTGGCCCTGGGCGGCGGCCGGGCTGCTGGTGGGTCTGATCGGTTATGCGCTCGTTTTGCAAATTCCCGGTCTTTCCCAGCGTCTCGATATCCGGTCGGCAACCGGCATTTTGCGCCTGAATTTGTGGCGCTCGAGCATCACGATGTGGGCTGATCACCTTTGGTTTGGGGTCGGTTTAGACAATTTCTTGTACGAATATCGCAGTCGCTACATCTTAGCGGCCGCCTGGCAAGAGCCAAACCTCAATCATCCACACAACCTTTTTCTCGATTTAGCCACCCGGCTGGGCCTCTTTGGTCTGCTGACCGGGTGCTGGCTTTATTTCCAACCGCTCAAACAGCTGATCACCACCTGGAGAACGACTGATAATTTGGCGGCCAGGGCGGTGGCGGCCGGTTTTCTGGGCGGTTTGGCGGCCATGTTTGCCCACGGCCTGGTCGATCACAGCTTCTTTCTAATCGATCTGGCATTTTCTTTTTACTTAACCCTGGCGGTTTCCAGCTGGCTTTCTAATTCAAATGATCCGCTGCAACTTTAGCCAAATGATGCTGACGATTCATGAATTACATCAACAGAACCTAATAAATGTCGTAACCTTTCAAGGTTAACCGGGTTTTTTCTCGTGTAGCCTGATCAACGGCACTTGACAAACGTGTCTTTGGGCCTAAAATCCGGTCAGGCTCTCAGCTAGATTAGGAATATTTCAAATTCGGAGGAATTAAGATGAGTGATACCGCAGAGCGTGTCAAGGCCATCGTCATCGATTTGCTTGGCGTTGAAGAAAATCAGGTCGTACCGGCAGCCCGTTTTCGCGAAGATTTAGAGGCCGATTCGCTAGACCTTGTAGAATTAATCATGGGGTTTGAAGAAGAGTTTGGTGCTGAAATTTCAGACGAGGAAGCACAGCAAATTACGACGGTTGGGCAGGCCGTGGCCTATATTGACGGCCGGAAAGGCTAATCCATACCGTTACGCGATTAGCAAATTTGAAGATGAGAAAGCGGCCGCTGTGCCGCTTTTTTGTTTCTATCTCTTGATCATTGAACCCGCACCCCTCCCTGCGCCGGGTTTAGGAACGGACAGGTAAAAATTTTGTTCTCATACAGTCCAACAAGCTCCCCTCCCCGCGTCGGGGAGGGGCTGGGGGAGGGGTGAAATAACGCTAAGAGACCCACCCCCTAACCCCCTCCCGATTCGGGAGGGGGAATTTGTCGGACTAAAAAACGCATTTTCTCATTCATCAAGCTAACTGTCCGTCCCTGAACCCGAATCGGGAGGGGGAATTTGTTGAACAGGAAAGCGTGGTTTCCCATCACGCCGGTCGCTGAAGCCATTGGGAAATCGCGTCTACAGCCAAATGGCCTTAATCGTTTACGATTAGTCGCTTAAATGGGAAACCAGCTGAAAGGCGGCCAGGAGAGCCAGCACAAAAAAACCGGCCGTGGAAAGATAAAAGCCGGCCCCCGGAGAAACGGCGATGTTTAACCACTCCCCCACCACCCTCTGGGTCGGCAGGAGCACAACGGCCGGCAAAATCCCGCCGCCTAACGCCAACACCAGCAGCCCTGAAGAAATAATCAGTTTCTGCCCATTCCCTGCTGAGAAACGTCCGATGAGCGGTACCAAAAGTAGTGACCAAATGGCGAGCAGTGCAATCCAGATGAGCCGCGGCCGCCACTGGCTAGCATCCTCAAAGCGAATCGCATCAAACGAGGGAAAGGCGATCAGCCCCACCCCCAGCGCCAAAAATCGAAGCAGCCACCGCTGCCAGCGGCTTTGATCCACCCATAAGGTTGACAGTGCCAGGCATCCACCCAGCAGCAAAGGGGGGAGGTATAAATAATCCCGGTTGGGCAGCTCGCCAGACTGCATCTGCGGCAAAAATTTGACCCACTCGCTAACGTCCAGACCGATCAAGGTCAGCCCGGCCGCGGCGTGGTTGATCCACGGCAGGAAGTAGGCGATCAAAATTAAAGTAAATAGAAGTGGTTCAGCCTGGGGATAACGACGGCGGAGAAAATCGGAAACCCGGCGCATTTTACTGATCTTGGACCTGCTGGATGAGCGCTTTGAGATGTTCGTCTTCGCGCGCCTGTTCGGCGAAATACGCTTCCAGCTGCACGCTGTTGCGCTGCCGCAGGGTCATCACCGCCACAGCCAGAATATCTTCCCGGGTGACTTCTGACCGGTCAGCAGCGGCCGAATGGGCCCGGGCGGCTTCAAAAAGGGTGATTTCCGCCCGATTCGACTCGATTTTGGCCTCACGAATCAGCCGCAAGCCCAAATCACGAGCCGCACCGCTTATTTGCACCTCGGGCAGGAGCTCAACCGCCCGCTGCACCTCTTCCGCTAGGGCCAGCGTTTCATCCGCATAGGTGGCGGCCATGGACTCGGGGTTCTGCCGGTGCCACAGCGCCCGTTCATATGCTTCAAATCTCAATTCAGGGTCGTTTAAGCCGCGCACCAGGACCCGTAACCCAAAACGATCCATGATTTGCGGCCGAAGCTGCCCTTCTTCGGGGTTCATCGAGCCGATTAAAATAAATTTTGAGCGATAGGTCAGCTTGTTGGGACCGCGCCTCACCGTGTAAGCGCCCTGAGCGGCCGCATCCAAAATCGCATCCATGATCGCCGAATCGAGCAGATTCACCTCGTCAATATAAAGCAGGTTGTTGTCCGCCTGAGACAAAATGCCGCGCTCCAGGCGGATGCGCTTCTGTTCGATGGCCAAACGCTCGTCAATCCCCCCCACGACGTCTTCCAAACGAGCGTTGAGGGGCAGTTCAACCAGCCGCATGCGTTCTTCCCGGCTCAGCGGCTCTTCATACGCATATCGCTGCGCACAGATTTGGCAGACGGCCGTCATATCTCCCTCTTCAACCATTTGCTCCAAACACCCCATGCCGTTGGGGCATAGGCTGACCTGCGTCAGAGGCAGCAAATCAATAAGGGACCGCACCGCCGTTGACTTGGCCGTGCCGCGCGAACCGATCAGCAGCACCCCACCAATCCGCGGATTAATAATTCCCAGCAGAAGAGCGAGCTTCATTTCTTCCTGACCGATAATGGCCAAAAACGGGAATGGTTCGGTGTCGGCTACCCCCAGATCGCGACCGCTGACTCCCTTGAGCCGGTGTACGGGAGACGCCTGCCGCAAAATTTTGAGAAGCATTGATTCCGAGGGATCACTCATTTGGCTCATCCATTAATTGCGGCCATTTGCAGCCGCAGTTCACGGCGAACTTTGGCCCGCTCAAACGCCTTTTTTTCCTGTTCGGTTTCGCAAATGAGGGGCGGTACCGGCGTGGGGCGGCCGTCCAGATCGAGGGCCACATACACAAAATAGGCGGTATTGGTGTGCGTGACCTCGCCGGTAATCACATTTTCGGCCGAAACTTTGACGCAGGTCTCAATCGACGTGCGGCCGACCCAGGTGACCTTCGCTTCAAATGTAACCAGATTACCCACATGAACAGGGGAATGAAAACTCATGCTGTCGACCACAACCGTCACCGCCGGTCGGCCGGCATGTCGAGCCGCCGCCATACCACCGGCTTCATCACACAGCTTCATCAAAACCCCACCGTGGACATTTCCCAGGGTGTTGGCATTCATGGGGCCCATGACCTGGGCCAGAGTGACCTTGGCCTTGCCGGCCGGTTTTCCGGGCAGTTCATTCATGGGGGCAGATTATAGCATAAGAGCGTCGAGACACGAGAGAGGGTTATTTTCGACCGCCGCCATGTTGGTGCAGCTGTGTATAAATATTGAGGAGTTTGCGAGCTGATTTTTCCCAGCTGAACTGTTTGGAGCGGTTAAAACCGGCCGCCACCAGCTGAGCTCGTCGAACCGGATCATCCAGCAGCCACTGCATCGCTTCGGTCCACGCCTGTGGCTGGTCGGGCGGCAGCTGAATGGTCACTCCTTCGGAGATTTCCGGCAGGCTCGACCGGTTTGAATTAATGACCGGCACCCCACAGGCCATCGCCTCCAGCAGGGGTAAGCCAAATCCTTCATAGAGACTGGGGAAAACAAAGAGGGTGGCCGCGCTGTAAAGCGAAGGCAAATCATCATCTTCGACAAAGCCGGTAAATAGCACCCGTCCCTGCAGCTTATGGCTGATCACTTCCGACATGATGTCATCATACAGCCACCCTTTGCCCCCGGCGATAACCAAATTGTGGGGCATCCGGTCGGCCAGCGGAGCAAACGCCCGAATCAACATTTGGTAATTTTTGCGAGGTTGCACCGTCCCTACCGTCAAGACATACGGTGCAGAGCCCAGCTGATAGCGCTGCCGCAAATCGACCAGGTGCTGTTCGTTGACGGTCGGCCGAAAACGGACGTTGACCCCGCTGTATAAAACGGTCACTTTTTCTTCGGGCACTCCCCAAACCGATTTTAAATCTTCCTTGGTGGAGTTGGAGTCAGCCAGGATGTGGGTGGCTCGCTTAACCGACCAGGGAACCACATCATTTAAGTAATTAACCAGAGCGGGGGTAAAGGTGTTGGGATAATGGACAAAGGACAAATCATGAACGGTCAATAAGGTGGGCACTCTGCCCAAAACGGGAGGCAAGACAAAATCGGGTGAATGAAAAATATCAACCGGACCGGTCATTAGCTGTACCGGAACAGGCAGCCGAAAGCGATACCAGATGCGGTAAAGCCACTTTTCGCTAAAGGGAGCCGGCCGATGGACCACCGAACGGCCGCGAGGCAGGGGATCAAGTACCGGTAAGGAAGCGGGTGGACGAGCGGAAAATAAAGCAAAAGAGAGATCGGGATTAAAGTTCGTGGCCACGAGGGCGTGGACAAGTTCACGCGTATAGCGACCAATCCCACCACCTTGCGTTAAGGCCGCAGTGACATCTATCCCAACCCGCATATCCTCTTCCTTAAGCTATTCCGATAAGCTAAGCGATCATGATTCAACATCATTATAGGTCCAATACCGATTGACAAAAAAGTTCCAAAACATGACGATTCCCACGGCAAACGCCACGGCAAAATTATCGCCAAGGAGCACGGCGGTCTTATCATCCAGCGACGGCAGCAACCAGTTAAAGACCCCCTCAAACCACCCGTGAGTCAACCAGACAACCGGAGCCCGAATCAAAATGCCCAGCAGATTGACAAAGGTAAATTGAATAAATTGGGCGGTAAAAGATTTGCTGCGAGAATCCGGATACGTCCAGTAACGGTTCCAAAAAAAGTTGCTGACAATGGCCGCCACAAATGAGATGCTGGAGGCCAGTGAAACCGCCAGCGATTCCGAAGCCATCGTTCCCAGGAGGAGCGGCCGGATTAAATTAAAAGACCCAAAATCAACAACCGCGCCAATGACCCCAACCACAGCAAATTTAATAAATCGCTTTAATTCTTTGGGGTTAATTCCCCATTTTGACGCCCGATTAAGAACAGATTCCGAAACTGTAGACAACATATCAATTCCTCACGTCAGCCAGACCGGTTCTTCGCCCGAACGACCTCTTAAAAATTTACTTCTGTATAGGGTTTGACGGCACGCTTTGAAATGCTGGTGGTCTGGTTGATCTCACCAAGTTTACCAACAGTTGCTGTAAAGCCAACAGTGCACCCACCTGTAAATAAATATTATTCACGTAAAGCTTATCTACCAGGTGATGGGTTGTCAGCGCGATCCATGCGCCAAATAAACCGAGGGCGATTCCGCGCCACCGATCAGGGGCGTTGCCAATCAACCACCACGCCTGCCCCAAAATCGCCCCCCACAGAACCAGATAGGCGATCAACCCCACAAGGCCAACTTCAGCCAGCAAATTTAAATAATAATTATGCGCATGACCAAGCGATTTTGGCCATCCTTCCGGAGAAAAATCACTGTATGCCGCATCATAAGCTCCAAAACCGACGCCAAACCATAAATTTTGGCGAAACATATTCCCGGCTGCCTGCCAAAAAGCCAGGCGTTCGACCAGGGCAAAGTTGGCATTTGTCAGTTCAATGTCGCGTAAATCACGGACCTCAAAATCGGCCGCGCTGGTGATTCGCGAGGTAACTGACGATGGCAGCAAATTGGTTTGCCACCCTCCCCAAAGGAGAACGATTAAACCCAGTAACATGGCCAACCGATTTCGCCAGCGACCTGGCCAGCTAACGAGCATGACGCCCCCACCGGCCGCCAGCGCCAGCCATGCGCCCCGACTCCATGAGGCCACAACGGAAAGCAGAAAGAGAGCCAGCAAGCCCCCCAAAACCATGATAAGCAGAAGTGTCCGGCCGCCCAACGACCCATCACGCCGCCACTGTTTCCAAAGCCGGATTACCAGGCCGAGCCCTAGACCGCTGACCAGCAAAGTATGCAGCACCATAAATCCGCCATAAGGATTGGGCTGTTCAAAAGTACCAAAGGCGCGATAAAAGCGGCCGAGAATCAAAAATGAATCGGGTCCCTGCGGCTGCAAAAATTGGTTTAGGCCGATCATCGCCTGCACCACAGCCGGTAACAGGATCAGGGCCAGCAAAACGGTCAGCCAGCGATTTGACTCTTTGGCAGAAGAAAGGTCAACCGCATCCAGCACTAGAATGATGATAAACCCCAACTCAACCCATTTGAGCAGTTCTTTGCTGCTCAGGCTCATATCCACCGTATTGAGCATGGTCAAAGACATCAGCAATATGAAGCCGGCCACAAAGGGAAAGAGAGGAAAATAAGGCAAGGTGGTCCGTCGCAAAAGCAAAAAGCGCCCGACCCACAGGGCAAAGAGCAAAAATAACAGAAGCTGGCCTGAAGCCAGTGGAAAACCGGGGATACCGGTGCGGGCTTCCCACGCACCCAGCGGGGCGATCAACAGCACCACCCCAAGCCCCCAAAGCGGCTGTTTTAAGGTGAGGTAGACCAGGCCCAAACTCAAAATTGCTGCGCAGAAAAGCAGGAGCTCGGCCGTTGAGGGCCACATCGCCACAACACCACCCACAAGTAAAGCTGCCGCCAGGCCGATCAGGCGACGATCAAATATTGATTTTAAATCCCAGGCGGATTTGAGTGAGGGCGGTAAAAAATTCATCATTTGCTGCTGCTATCAACCGCAAAGTTTAACAGAATCAGTTCGTTCTGTCTCTGCCCCGGCCGCGATTTTTCTCCACCGTTCCTCCTACGACTACACGGGTTGATTTACAATAATCGGTTGTCGCCACACCATAAAAAAGCCCCCCTCTTTGTCCAAGAAGGGGGCACCGCATTAGTTAAAATGCAACACTTAAGCTAATTGCGGTTTCCACAGCGGCCGAATTTTGATGATTTACTAATCAATGCGGATATGAACCGTCTTCCAAAACAGGCCCGTCATCCCCGCTTGCGCGGGGATCCACCGGTGGCCATCTAATGGATTCCCGCTTTCGCGGGAATGACGATGCGATATCGGCATCTATTTATCAAAACTCAATATTCGGCTGCGGCAAAATGGCGTATCTAAAATAGGAAGTTAAGTATATTTTTGTAACAGCACATTAAATTCTTCCTTGAAAATATTCAATCGTTTTAGCTAACCCTTCTTCCAGGTTAACCTGCGGCTCCCAATTTAACACTCGCTTGGCTTTGGTGATATCCGGCCGCCGCACTTTGGGATCATCGGTAATGCGATCATCGGTGGGCTGAACGTACTGAATTTCCGACTTGCTCCCGGTTACTTTTAAAACCGCCTCAGCAAACTGCAAGATTGTAATTTCAGACGGGTTTCCAATATTGACGGGATCGTTTTCATCAGATTTTAGCAGACGGTAAATCCCTTCAATCAAATCACTGTAAAATTGGAAAGAGCGGGTTTGTTGGCCATCTCCAAAAACGGTTAACGGCTGACCGGTTAACGCCTGGTAAATGAAGTTGGGAACAACTCGCCCATCGTGCAGACGCATCCGCGGCCCATACGTATTAAATATGCGCACAATTCGGGTATCAACCCCGTGGTAACGATGATAAGCCATCGTCATCGCTTCAGAAAACCGTTTGGCTTCATCATATACCCCTCGTGGCCCAATCGGATTGACGTGCCCCCAATACGTTTCCGGCTGGGGGTTGACCTGTGGGTCGCCATATACTTCCGAGGTTGAGGCGATTAAAAACTTTGCCCCTTTTGCTTTGGCCAAACCAATTGTATTTAAAGTGCCCAGAGAGCCCACTTTCATTGTTGGGATTGGATGCTCCAGATAATCAATTGGGGAAGCTGGAGACGCAAAATGGAGGACCGCATCAAGCGGGCCGTCTAAATAAATATAGTTGCTGACGTTGTGCTTGATGAAATTAAAATTTTCGTTCCCAAACAGATGGGCGATATTATCCATGTTGCCGGTAATTAAATTGTCCATACCTACAACGGTATGCCCTTCTGCCAAAAAGCGATCGCATAAATGTGATCCTAGAAACCCGGCGGCGCCGGTAATTAAAACTCGCATTTGAATGGTTCCTCACCGTAATTATTGTTTTGCCGTCGCTAAGTCTATCACCTAAAGATAACGTATTTTCTTAAGACCCACACATATTGCGTCATTTTTGCCCGAGCCGGCGATTCTCACGATCAATTATCTGATATTTATCATTTTTACACGACATTTCGTATCAGAATTGTTGGATATCACTCGCTGCGCAAACCACCAGCGGGTATACTTCTAACCATTATGGCGCAAGAGAATTACCCTTCAAGAAAAAACGCCTCATCTGATGCTTCGGTGACCGATCAGCGCAAGGCTGACCACATACGCATCAACCTGGAAGAGGATGTCGATTTTAAGGGGTTGACGACCGGATTTGAACGTTACTTCTTCATGCACCAGGCCCTTCCGGAGCTCAACCTAGACGAAATTGACATTTCTACACAACTATTCGATAAGCCGCTCAAAACCCCGCTTTTTATTTCGTCAATGACTGGGGGCACCGAGCGTGCAAATTATATCAACGGCGTTTTATCCACCGCAGCCGAACATATGGGTATGGCTATGGGGCTTGGGTCACAGCGAGCGGCGATTGAAGATGATTTGCTGGCTGAAAGCTTTCGCATACGGCGCTATGCGCCGACAACCACTATTTTTGCCAACGTAGGAGCCGTCCAGTTAAATTACGGATATGACGCCACCCTGCTGCAAAAAGCGGTGGATATGTGCGAGGCCGACGCCTTGATCCTGCATCTAAACGCCCTGCAGGAAGCGGTCCAGCCGGAAGGAGATCGCGACTTTAGCGGCTTAATTCGCAAAATAGCGCAGGTATGCCGGGTGATGGAGGTTCCGGTCATCGCCAAAGAAGTGGGCTGGGGGATTAGTCCGCAAATGGCGCGGCAGCTGATTGATGCTGGTGTAACCGGCATCGACGTGGCCGGTGCCGGGGGCACCTCGTGGAGTCAGGTCGAGATGTACCGAGCCCCAACCGCCCGCCATGCGCGCATCGCCGGGGCGTTTATTGACTGGGGAATACCCACCGCTTATTCGATTCAATATTGTCGCCAGGCGGACTCGAATCTTTCGATCTTTGCCAGCGGCGGTTTGCGCAGCGGCATTGATATTGCCAAATCGATCGCCCTGGGGGCTGATATGGCCGGCATCGCTGGAGATTTTCTCAAAGCGGCCGTCAACGACGGCATCGAAGGGGTCATCGAGTTAACAGAAACAATTAACGACGAACTAAAAACCGCCATGTTTTGTGCCGGAGCCGGCAATTTACATCAATTGCGGCATACCCGACTCTATCAATCTTTTGAAGAGGAGCTAAAGCGTGGTGGAACCACAACCCAACCACCTACATAAAAACAAGGAAATCTTTGATGAGCAGTAGTGAATTTGCCAACTTCTCCAACACCATGCGTGAGGCGGTCACCACAGAAATGCAGACACTCCTCCGCTTTGGGGACACTGGCGAGCATTTATTTGGCATGATGCATTACCATTTGGGGTGGGTCAACGACCAATTTCAGCCCCACCAGGGAAAACGGGGGAAACAAATACGGCCGACTTTACTGTTGCTGGCCACGGCCGCGGCCGGCGCTCATTGGCGTTCCGCTGTCCCGGCCGCAGCAGGTATTGAACTGCTGCACAATTTTTCGTTAATTCACGATGACATTGAGGACAACAGCCCGACACGGCACGGCCGGCCGACTTTGTGGACCGTGTGGGGCATCCCGCTGGCGATCAATGCCGGAGACGCCATGTTCTCCGTGGCCCATCAGGCCTTCCAGGGCTTGCTGGACCGGGGCGTGCCTCCAGAAGTAACTTTAAAATGTTTGGGACGTTTTGATGACACCTGTTTACGTCTGACTCAGGGGCAGCATCAAGACATGCACTTTGAAACCCGCAGTCACGTAACCGTGGATGAGTATATCAAGATGATCACCGGCAAAACCTCAATATTGCTCAGCCTGTGTGCCGAGCTGGGGGCGCGGATTGCTCAAAGATCAGATTCAATAATTGATCATTATGCTCAGTTTGGCCTTAATTTGGGGTTGGCCTTTCAGGTTTTGGACGACGTGCTGGGAATTTGGGGGGATGAAGCGGACATTGGCAAATCAGCCACCAGCGATATTGTTACGCGCAAAAAGACGCTTCCCGTTCTTTTTGGTTTGGCAGAAGATCACGAACTACAGCGCCTCTATAATCTGGATGCGGAGGCGGCTGAAGGTACCCCGGGTCGTTTTGTTCCGGCCGTCATCAAACGACTCGATGCCTGTGGTGCCCGAACCTATGCGGAAGCTGAAGCCCAAAAGTATACCGATCTCGCCTTGAGCCATTTAGAAGAAGTGAATCCCCAGGGGGAAGCAGGGGCAGCGCTTTCCCAATTAACCCACCTGCTCCTCAATCGTAAGAATTAAGCCGATCCGCAAGGAGTTCAAGAATTTTTGGTGCCGTCACTTCAAGAACCCCGGCAACCGGGATCTCCAAATTAATCCCTTTGCGGCCGGCGCTTAAAAAAATCGTTTCCCAACGGTGACACGATTGGTCGATCACCATCTCAAATCCGTGGTTTAGTAATACCAGCGGTGAAATCCCGCCAACTTTTAAGCGAGTCCGCTTTTCGGCCTCGGCGTGCGTGGCCATTTTCAGCTTTTTTTCGCCGACCGCCTGGGCCAACTTCTTGAGGTCCAATTGTCGATCGGCCGGCACCATGACCAACAGCGGTTTCCCCCGTTCGCGCAGGACAATCAACGATTTAAATAATTGGCCGGCAGGAACCCCGATAAGTGAAGCCACCTTTACAGCATCCCGTTCCTGATTATTGTACAAATGAACTGTGTGGCTTATCCCATAGCCCATTAGTACTTTTTCAGCCAAAGTTTTGTTGTTTCTTGATTTTTTCACGTGAAATCCCTTGATTTATAGTTCAATTTCCCTCTAAAATTTGGTGAAGAAGGCGCAAAAATAAACTGACAAGTAAATGATTGTAAGCTATCATGCAAAAGCATTTACGCGGTGCAGCCAACTTGATTTTATTATAAGAAGAACGAGATATAATCATGTTCAATGAACACACGCCTATTATCCTATACATCGAAGACAATCAGGACAACCGTAAACTCGTTCAGAAAGTGTTGACGGCCGCCGGATTTGAAATTCATGCCGTGCCGGATGGTCCAAGCGGGCTCTCTTTTGTAGATGACAAGACGCCGGACCTGGTTTTAATGGATATCGGGATGCCCCACATGGATGGGTATGAGGCAACCAAATTGTTGCGCCGCAAACAGGGCATGGCCGATATTCCGATCATCGCTTTAACCGCTCACGCGATGAAAGGTGATGAAGAAAAGTCGCTCGATGCAGGGTGTAACGGGTATATTAGGAAGCCAATTAATATTGATCGTTTTCCATCTGAAGTATTATTCTTTCTCAATCGTGCACGTACCCCTGCAAAATCAAAGTTTAACCTTGAAGTGGGGGGTTCATGATAAAAAATTCACCTGTGACTGATATGACTCAAGAAACACAAAACTCTAAACCGGTGATCGCCCCAGAAGACGCCTATGTTCTGGTGGTAGAAGACAACGTTCCAAATTTCGTTTTAATTGCGCGTCTTCTGGCCTTTATGGGGGTGCAAAATTGTGAATGGAAGACAACCGGTTGGGGTGTCGTTGATTTTGCCAACACGATGCCTCGTGTTGATTTGATTTTAATGGATCTACGCCTGCCACATGAAGATGGATACGAAGCGCTGCAGCAAATTCGCCGAGATCCAAACCTGCAAAATACTCGGGTCGTTGTCGTCACTGCTCAGGCCAGTGCCGAAGAAATGCACCGGTCGCGTGAATCGGGATTCGATGGCTTTTTAGCCAAACCGCTAGATCCAGACAAATTCCCGGATCAAATTCGCCGGCTCCTGGCCGGGGAAGAGATTTGGGAGCTCGGTTAACCCAGCGGTTCGATTCAATCAAACCAGCCTACAAACCTATCATGCAATATTTTAGGCAGCTTCTTGCCAAATTTCGGCAACCCTTTTCAACCTGGCGCTTGAGGGCCACAACCACGATCCTCATCTGCTGGTTTGCTTTTGTTGCCTTGTGGTTAACCAACCTCAACCAGATTTATTCTTCAAATGCGACCTGGGGGGTGGTTTGGCTCGTGGTTTCCGCGATCGGCATCCTCGCCACCACAATATTGGGTTATCAGGTCATGAACCGCCTGGCAGAACAAGAAAATCTCCGCATTCAGCTGCAAACGGCCGCCGAGCTGGCCGCGGATCTCGGCTCTCTTTTAGACCGGGATGCCCTCCTGCAAAAAACAATCGACTTAATGCAGGAGCGTTTTGGGCTGTATTATGTCGGCATTTTTCTTTCAGACGAAACCGAGGGTTATGCTCACCTGCGGGCGGGTACCGGCCGGGCCGGAGCGGAACAAATCGCCCAGGGGCACCGGCTGGAAATCGGCGGGAAATCGCTGATCGGAGGGGCTGTCGCCGACGGTCAACCGCGCGTTCATCAAGATGTTTTGCTGGCTGCAGATTGGTTTGCCAATCCGCTATTACCGGATACCCGCTCCGAAATTGCCATGCCGCTGCGCGCCCGCGGCCGGGTTTTGGGGGCGGTCACCGCCCAAAGCGTTGAAACCGGCAAATTTAATGCCGCCCTCGTGCGCGTCCTGCAGACGATGTGCGATCAAATCGCCATCGCCCTCGACAATTCAGATCTGTTTACACAGCTCGAATCCCAAATTCACATCAGCGATCACATGAATCAGGCGGAGCAGCGGCTGATCGGAGCGGAAACAAAAGATGCGGTTTACGATACCCTGCATGATTTTGCCGAAAAAAGTGGTCAATTTGATTTTATCTCCCTGATCGCTCCCCTTTCAATTGCCTACGCCAGCAACGAACTGAAGATTGTCCCTTCCAATGAATCAATCGGGGCTATATTGCCAAAAGCGTTTCTCCAGGTTCATGACTTAATCGACTATCGTCGTCACGCCGAGGAATTGCCGGCCGAGGTGAACAGCTGGCTCGCCTATAACAAGCTATCCCAGGTACTTTTGATTCCCCTGCAGAAAAATCGAGAATGGTTGGGCACGATCGTCCTGGGTTTGAAGCAGATCAATCCGCAGCCGCGAGAAATCATCGAGCCCGTATCCGCTCTGGCCCGTCAGGCGACATCGGTGTTAATCAATCTGGAGCTAATCCGGGAAACCAGCGCCCTGTACGATTTGAGCCGCACGCTCTCTCAAGCGATCTCCCAGGAGCACGTGGCCCGTATCACCGTGGACGAAATTGTTCGCTATACGCAGGTTGAGCAGTGCCGGATCTTCCTCCTTGATGAAAAAGAGCACGATGAAGCGTATATTATCGCCTCCCATCAACCAATAGCCGAGGGACAAACGTCGTTTAACGTGGATCAAGATCCGTTGATCAATCACCTGCGCGAAAATCGGCAAATGATCTTGATCAACCGCAGCGAGCAGCAGACTTCCCAGGAAATCATTAACCGCTATTTAAGACCTTATGGGATCGAAAGCTCGTTGGCCATCCCCGCCTACAGCCAGTTCAAGCTGATCGGGTTTATTACCCTGGATTCACTGAATCCGCATTGGGAGCCAGGTGAAGTGCAGCGACGGTTCGCCCGGACGACGGCCGAGCAGTTTATCATCACCTTCGAAAACATGGTGCTTTTTGATGAAGCCCTTAAACGGGCGCAGGAGCTGGTTGCCATTAACCAAATTGGGGCCCGCATCGCCAGCACGCTCAATGAGGCGGAAATTGCGGCCATCGTTCAAAGTGACCTGCAAACCCTCATCCCTCACGACATTTTTCTGATGGGAGACGTGAAAAATGACAAGATGGTCCCCCTGCTTCACATCAATGACGGGGTGGAGCAGAAAATTAAACCGATCACGATTGGCCAAAAAGTATCTGCCTGGCTCTTCCGATCGGAAGAGATAAAAACCGCGCGTCTCCACGATCGCGAATTTGCCATTATGAGCCGCGCCTTTAATCTGACCCACGCCAAGCTGCAGCATCTGGCTTTTGCCGCTTTTAGTAAGGAAAATGGGCAAAAAGGGTTTATCCTGCTCGGTTCGGGTGGGGTTGATCGCTTTGTGCCTGAAGAGCTGCAGCTGCTAAGGGCAGTGACCAATCAAACCGCCCTGGGGCTTTCCAACGCCCGCTTGCTGCAAGAAACTCAGGAAAATGTAGCTGAACTGCGAGCCCTTTTTAACGTCACCCAGGCGGTGGCTTCCAGCGTCTCGGCCGATGATCGCATCTCTAATACCGTTCGCACCCTTCATCGATCGCTTCGCCAGGCCCATTTGGGTATTGTGCTAATCGACCAAGGGGATATTCTGTCCCTGATTAATGCGGTGGGCGAGCTGCCACACCTACCCAAATATCAGGATGAATTACCGATTGCCCTCACCAAAAAACTTCTACAGCAAAACCAGCCGGTTTGGCTGGACACCGACACAAAAAGTCACGACATTATTTACCGCTTTTATCCGGAATGTCCGGCCGAAATCGTGCTCCCGCTGTCCATTGGACAGCATACGATAGGTTTCTTAACGGCCGGTCATCCGCTGGAAAATCGGTTTTCACAACGGGATTTGCGCGTTTTACAAACGGTCTGCATCAGCCTGGCGGCCACAATTGAAAACGGCCGGCTCTTTGATCAGATTCAGGCGGCCAATGATAAACTCCAGGAACTTGACAAAATGAAAACCCAGTTCCTGGCCAATATGTCCCATGAACTGCGCACGCCGTTAAACTCAATTATCGGTTTTTCACGTCTTATTCTCAAAGGAATAGACGGTCCGATCACCGATTCTCAAGAAGAGGACTTGAGCTCTATTTACAACAGCGGCCTTCACCTGTTAAACCTAATTAACGATATTCTCGACCTGGCAAAACTCGATGCAGGCAAAATGGGTCTGGTCATCGAAACCGTCAATCTCAATCAAATCGCCGAGAGCGTTTTGGCCACCGCCCGCGGATTGGTACGCGACAAATCGATTGAACTCAAGTGGGAAATTGATGCTGATCTGCCCGATATCGAAGCGGATCAAATGCGACTGCGGCAAATTTTGCTCAACTTGCTCTCCAATGCGGCCAAATTTACCGAGGAAGGGCAAATTACGTTAAAAATCACCACGCTAACCGGGTTTGATGAGGATGAGCAGCCGGGTGAATTTGTGCAGCTCTCAGTCGCAGATACGGGTGTGGGAATCGAAGAAGACGATTTTCCCCGTCTGTTTGCCAAATTTGAACAAATTGACGCCTCACCCACTAGAGCCAAGGACGGCACCGGTTTGGGGTTGCCTATTGTGCACGAATTGGTACAGCTCCACAACGGCCGTGTGTGGGTGGAAAGTACGCTGCAAGAAGGCAGCACCTTTTACGTCTTGCTCCCAATTAAACAGGAAAACGAGCAGATGTTTTTAAAACGACACACGCGGCCCCTGGTCCCCGCAGCTCATCAAAATGGGCAGGTTGAAAACCATGGTCAAAACGGGGTCACCTCATTGCCGGAAGCAGCAGTCGGCAGCGGGCAGGAAAACGGAGAAGCCGCTCCGGCGATTTTACTCGTCGATGATGAACCGGGGATCTTGTCCTTTTATCAGCGAAATCTCGGTCATCTGCCCAACGAAATTGTCACGGCCCATAACGGTGGAGAGGCGTTGGCCCAGCTAAGCAATCGGCCGGAAGATTTTGGCCTCGTTTTACTCGACATTCACATGCCGGAAACATCGGGTTGGGATGTTTTACAAGAAATACGCAGTCAACCGAATCTCAAATCCCTACCGGTGATTGTTTGTTCGGTAGACATTTCACAAAGTGAAGCTGAAAAACACGGGGCTCAGATGGCCCTGACCAAGCCGATCATTTCGGATGATTTGACCAAAGTAATGGAATTAATAAATAAAACATCATGAAGACAATGACGCCCGCGTTAAAGACAAAACAAAAAGATATTGGCATGCAGTGCCGAGCCTGTGGCGCTATCACCGACTATGACGGCCCCCTCCCGGCCTGCCCTACCTGCCAACAAGGCTGGCTTGATGCGGTTTATGACCTGGCTGAAACGGCCGATATCTGGTCGCAAGAGCTGCGTCAGCGAGAAGCAACGCTGTGGCGCTATCATGAATTACTGCCGATTCAAAACCTCGACCACGTCGTTTCCTTTGGCGAAGGGTGGACCCCTTTAATTCGGGCCCGCAATTTAGGCCTGATGCTCGGTCATCCAAATATATACATCAAAGACGAGCGACAGGGACCCACCGGTTCATTTAAGGATCGCCAGGCGGCCATCGCCGTCAGCGCCATGAAAGAGGCCGGCATCACCGAAGCGGTCGTCGCCTCAACCGGAAATGTGGCCATCGCGTATTCAGCCTACTGCGCCCGAGCTGGAATTAAGCTGTGGGCGTTTGTAACCAGCTCGGTCCCCCCGGAAAAAATGCGGGAAGCGGCGATTTACGGCACCGAGATCATTAAAGTAGCCGGCACGTATGACGAAGCCAAAAAGATTGCGGCCGAGTTTGCCGCCAACCGCAACATCTTTCTCGATCGCGGAATCAAGGCGATTGCCGCCAAAGAAGCGATGAAAACGGTTGCCTTTGAGCTAGCAGAACAGTTGGGTCGTATCGAACACCAGAAAAACCCGATGAACACCTTTGAGGTCACCCCGTTTGCTTCTCCTGACTGGTTTTTACAGGCGGTGAGCGGGGGTATGGGGCCGGTTGGGGTAATGAAAGGGTTTGCGGAGCTGGAAGCGATGGGGATGGTCGATAAACGGCCGAAATTGGGCTGCTTTCAGGTCAGCGGCTGTGCCCCCATGGCCATCGCTTTTGAAAAAGGGCTCTCGACGCCGGAAAACGTCATGCAGCCGGTCACCGATATCGCCACGCTGGCCACCGGTATTCCGGGGCAGGCGTACGAAGTTTTGGTTGAGTTAATTGACCAATATGGGGGCACCATTCGCAGCGTCTCCGATGCCGAGGCGTTTAGAGCACTCAAAGTATTGGCCCAGATGGATGGCTTCTCGGTTGAACCGGCTACCGCGGTCACCTTTGCCGGGTTAATCAATTTAATTCGCGAAGGGGTGATCAAGCCGGAAGAAACGGTCGTGGTTAACTGTTCCGGTCACACCTTCCCGGTTGAGAAGCACATTTTGGGGGATTCATTCGCTCGCGAAATGAACTCGACCTACCATGCGCACGAAGATGGTTTATTGACCGCTCTTGAGAAATTAGACGGCCGTATTCGGCGCATCGCCATTCTGGAAGACAATCTCGATGCAGCCCGCCTGATCCGGCGGATTTTGCAAGCGCAGGGGGAGTTTTACATCGATGAAGCCCAAAACGGCCGTGAAGGGCTGGAATTAATTCGCAAAAACCAGCCAAATTTAATCATCTTGGATTTGATGATGCCTGAAATGGATGGCTTTGCCGTCGTTGAAGCTCTAAAAAGTGACCCCAAATTACGCGATATTCCTATCATTGTTATCACCGCTAAGGAATTGTCTCCTATTGAGCATCGCCGATTAAACGGTAAAATAAAGAGACTGTTACCAAAAGGGGATTTTATGGACGCGGATTTAATCAAAGATATTGCTCGGGTCCTTAAATAGCAAATGTAATCGTCAAGATGATTGATCTCCCCAAAAATTACACGGGGCAAAGTACGCGTGACTGATCATACCAAAATATTATACATCGAAGACAACTTAGCCAATCAGAAGCTTGTACAGCGCGTTTTAGGAAAAAGAGATTATCATGTCTTAATTGCCAACGACGGTTTTGAAGGCATTGAAATGGCTATGCGCGAGCTGCCACAGCTGATCCTCATGGATATCAATTTGCCGACTATGGACGGCAAACAAATTACCACACGGCTGCGCAGCATGCCTCATTTTTCAAAAACGCCGATCATCGCTCTGACGGCCAACACCTCGCCGGATAGTCGAGCCCAGGCTTTGGCGGCCGGCTGCAACGGCTTCTTAACCAAACCGATTGATATTTCTCGCTTTCCAGACCAGGTCAACACCTTTCTAGAAGGCCATGCAGATACGCTGGAGGCCGGTGAGGAAAGTGAACAGCTCAAGCTCTATGCCCAACAGCTGGTTACCAATCTGGAAAACAAAATCCGCGAGCTGCAGGAAGCCAATCATCAGCTGAGAGAATTAGATCGCATGAAAAGCGATTTTATCATTCTGGTTTCTCACGAGCTGCGCACCCCGTTAACCCTGATCAATGGCTACTCCCACCTGCTGCAAGATTATGCCAAACAGGCTCAAAAAGAGGGCAACGACCAGCTTCTCTACGTCACCGGCGGATTAACCAAGGGCATCAATCGCCTCTCAACGGTCATCAATGAAATTATCAGCGTTTCCCGAATCGCCTCCGGCGCATTGGAATTGGCCATTGGGCCGGTGTTGTTAAGCGTTTTGATCAAGGAAATCCTGGAAGATAAAAAAGAACTTTGTGAAAGTCGCGATTTAAACATTTCTTTGGTGGGTCTTGATGATGTTCCCATGATTCAGGGAGATGGGGTGCAGCTCAAAATCGCTTTGGGGAATATCATTGGCAACGCAATTAAATTCACCCCGGATAACGGAATTATTCAAATTGTTGTCAAAGCCATGACCGATTCAGTCAGCATCATGATTAAAGACACCGGAATTGGCATTCCACTGGATGAACAACGGCGTATTTTTGATCAATTCCATATTTTAGGGTCTATTCAGAATCACTCCACCAGCAAGTCGAACTTTCAGGGAGGGGGCATCGGATTGGGCCTGCCGATCGCCAGAGGAGTTATCGAAGCGCATCGCGGCCGGATTTGGGTCGAAAGCAAAGGGCGAGATGAAAAAAATCCACCCGGGAGCACATTTAATGTCCTCCTGCCGCTTGACACTTCTGAACAAGACGGTGATGATTAATTTTTCTCAGAAAAATAGGCAAAATCAGGTTGGGACGCAGCGGAGGTTGTGATAGAATTCACATGGTAGTGCGCGTTTCATCGAGATTCATATTACCAATTTAAAGCCCTAGACTCTGTTATAATAGTCAGGGCTTTTTTTCACGCAGATTTTTATCTATATGACCTCCAATGCAGAAATTCTCAAAGTGGCCGAAAATGTAGCCCTATCTTCCGGTAAGTTGCTTCGTCGATTATGGGAAGAACCACGAGAATTAACCCGCAAAGGCTTTCGAGATATAGTCACCGATGCCGATTTTGCCTCCCAACGCCTCATCACCCAAGAAATCCGCCGCATTTTTCCCAGCCATGGATTTTTGACAGAGGAAGATGATGAAACCCTGCCCCAGGAAGGAGAAATTATCTGGATTATTGATCCAATTGACGGGACGAGTAACTACAGCAGGCAAATGCCCAATTTCTCCGTTTCAATTGGGGTCGCACGTCGGCAGGGTCTGACCCTCTCCGTTGAAGTGGGGGTTGTTTATGATCCGGTACGCCAAGAGGTATTTAGCGCTCGCAAAGGGGCCGGGGCGAAATTAAATGGACACCCAATTTTTTCTGCACTAACAAAAAATCCGATTGAATCGGTTTTTTCGCTTGACTGGTCCCACGGCCGGGAAACGCGTCAAGCCACCTTGAACATTCTTGGGATCTTGGCTCATGAAGTCAAAACAATACGAGCAATTGGATCTGCCGCTCTGTCGATGTCGTGGGTGGCTGCCGGCCGGCTTGATGGGTATATGAACATCAATCTGCATCCGTGGGATGTCGCGGCCGGGGCGCTTATCGTCCAGGAAGCCGGTGGCCAGATCACCAATTTTGCCGGGGATCCGTGGCACTGGCAGCAAATGGATTGTCTGGTCAGCAATGGAAAATTACATGATGCCTATTTGGCGGCCATCCAAAAAGGGCTGGGCGGCTTCACAGGAAAATAATTTGGGCACATTACCCAATTATTTTTCCGTTTTCTTTGTACATCCTGTTCTCCACTTCACTACCCTTCTACTTTCAAACAGTTGGTTTAACCATACACTGGAACTTCACCATTGCGCTCTTTAAAATATACACATAATAAAAAGGTTTAAGTGATTATGCGTTGGCCATCCTATCAACACATTTTTTTTGATTGTGATTCCACTTTAAGTACTATAGAGGGAATTGATATCCTGGCTGAATCCGCCTCCAAAAAATGGCGCGTAGAAGTTTTGACAAATGCCGCCATGAACGGAGACATCGATTTAGCTGAAGTATATGGCAAGCGGCTGCGGGCGGTTCGGCCGACGCGACAGCAGGTCCAGGCGATAAAAAACAGCTACAAACGCACCATTGTCGAGGATGCTCGGCAAATCATCAAAGCGCTGCAGCAGCTGGGAATTAATGTCTATATCGTCAGCGGCGGGTTGTATGAACCGGTGGCCGAATTTGGTATTTACCTCGGAGTCCCGAAAGAAAATATCCGCGCGGTCGACATCCAATATGATTCGTTAACCGGTCAATGGTGGCGCCAAAGCTCTGATAGCTTTATGCGCTATAAAACTTTTGAGGAAGGAGCCTTAACAATTACTGACGGCAAGGCGGATATCGTGGCCGAACTGCTGGAAGGGAAAAGCGGCCGTTCCTTGTTAATCGGAGACGGCACCAGCGATTTGCTGGCCAGTCGGCGCGTTGATCTCTTTGCCGGATTTGGTGGCGTGGTTACCCGGGCCAAAGTCCAGGCTCACGCCCCCATTTTTATCCACAGCCAAAGCCTGGCCACCTCACTGGCCCTCATTTTGGGTCCGGCCGGGCTGGAGCGACTGGAAGAAACAGCGCATCCCTATTTGGCACAAAAATGTTTAACCCTAATTGAGGAAGGAGCGTTGACTTTTAAAGATGAACAGCTCAAGCAAAAATTCGAACAAGCATATCAAGCTCTTCTTGCCCGGACCCACTGAGGTTCGGGAAGAAATATTGCAGGCTCAAACCGCCTGGATGATTGGACATCGCATGCCGGAGTGCGCGGATTTAATCGGCCGTATTGAGCCCAAATTAAAAAAGGTGTTTCGCACCGTCCATCGAGTTTATATCTCCGCCTCATCCGGCACCGGTATGTGGGAAGGCGCTTCTCGAAATCTGGTTCGCAAACGGGTATTGCACTGTACCAACGGCTCTTTTGGCGATCGCTGGATCGATGTATCAAAAGCGAACGGGAAAGAGGTTGACGTCATTGACGTTGAATGGGGCAAACCGGTTCTCCCGGAAATGATCGTTGAGCGGCTGTCCGGTGGAGGGTTTGATGCGTTGGCCTTTGTTCACAATGAAACCAGCGTCGGGATTACCAATCCGGTAAGAGAGATCGCGGCCGCCGTGCGCGCCCTGCCTGGTGGTGAAGACATCACGATTATGGTGGACTCGGTTAGCGGTCTGGGCGGCGCCCAATTGGAGATGGATGAATGGGACCTCGACCTGGTTTTGACCTCCAGCCAAAAAACCTTTGCTCTCCCACCTGGCCTGGCGTTTGCCGGGGTTTCACAGCGGGCGTTTGAAAAAGCCAAAACGATCCCCAACCGCGGCTACTATTTCGATTTTATCACCCTGGAAAAGTACCTGGTTAAAAACCAGACGCCGGCCACCCCGGCCGTTTCTTTGCTCTACGCGATGGATGTCCAGCTCGACGCGATGTTGGCGGAAACCATGGAAGGGCGCTGGGAACGTCATATGGCTATGCGCAACCAAACGATGACCTGGGCCCATTCACGCGGTTTTGGTTATCTGGCGGCCGAAAAATTCGCTTCTCCTACCGTTTCAACCGTCACCAATACCCACGAAATTAGCGTCGGCGAACTCAACGACTTTTTGCGAGAGCGCGGGATGATCCTTTCAAACGGGTATGGCGCATTAAAAAACAAAACCTTCCGCATCGGCCACATGGGAGATTGGAAACCGGCCGACATCGCCGAACTTCTCGAAAATGTCGATGCTTTTCTCGCCCTTAAGGGGATTCCATTCGCAGAGTGATGGGTAAAGGGTGTAAGGTGATGGGTAAAAGGTGTAAGGTACAAGAGACCTTACCATACACCCTTTACCGTTTACCCACCTCCACAACTTAAGTAATTTACAAAAACTTTTCTAAAATAATTTGTCCGCAGATTGCGCAGATTAGAGAGAGAAATCTGTGAAAATCCGTGTTAATCCGTGGCTTTTTTAACAATTCTTTTTGTAAACTACTTAATTCAGGAAAAGACACAACAATGTACAAAATCCTCATCTCAGATAAGCTGGGACAGGCTGGGCTTGACCGGCTGGATGAAATGGACGACATGTCTTATGACATGATCACCGGTCTCAGCAAAGAAGAATTAATGGCCAAACTGCCTGACTATGATGCCTTAATTGTGCGCAGCGGCACACGGCCGGACAGCGACATATTGGCGGCCGGCAAAAAGCTCAAAGTGGTCGGCCGGGCGGGCATCGGGGTTGACAATATCGATCTCGAAGCGGCCACCAAACTCGGCATCTTCGTCATGAATACCCCGCAGGCCAACAGCGTGGCCACCGCGGAACAAACGATGGCCCTCATGCTGGCGGTTAACCGGCACACCGCTCCGGCCCACGCCTCCCTTCTCGCTGGAGAATGGGCCCGATCAAAATTTGTGGGCACGGAGCTGTATGGTAAAACGCTGGGTATCATCGGGTTTGGCTACATCGGCCGCCTGGTGGCCGCTCGCGCCCAGGCCTTTGGCATGACCGTTATCGCCTACGATCCCTACATTTCTGAAGCGGTCGGCCGCGAGCACAATGTTGAGCTGTTTGACCTGGATGATTTGCTCGCCCAAACCGATATTTTAACCCTTCATACGGTTGTTTCTCCGGAAACCACCAGGATGATCAATCGGGAAACGATCGGCAAAATGAAGGATGGGGTCATACTGATCAACGTCGCCCGAGGCAAATTGATCGATGAAGAGGCCCTGGCGGCCGGTTTACAATCCGGCAAGGTGGCCGCGGCGGGTTTAGACGTTTATTTCAACGAACCACCTACAAACTCTCCCCTGATCGGCTTGCCAAATGTGCTGCATACCCCTCACCTGGGGGCCAGCTCCCGGGAAGCGCAGCGGGCTGTCGCGGTCGAGATGGTTGAGGCGGTGGCCGACGCCCTGCGCGGGGTTGATTTTCGCAATACCGTCAACGTCTCTTTTCCCAAGGGTTTGGATTTCAACAAAGTACGGCCGTATATGGCCCTGGCTGAAAAAATCGGCCGGCTGCAAAGCGGCCTGACCGATGCACCGTTTACCAAAATTGAGATCGAGGTGGGCGGTGAAGAAATGAAGCAAATGGTGCGGCCGATCGCCTCCGCCCTGCTCAAAGGATTATTGATCAAAATCTCGCCCGAGATCAATGAAATCAACGCCCCGCTGATCGCGGAGCAGCACGGCGTGCAAATCGCCCAGGAATATGGCCAAAATACGTTGAGCTATACCAACCTGGTCTGGTGCCGGGCGCACTGGAAAAATAAACAGGGAGAGAAACGCACGCGCGTGGTGGCCGGAGCCCTTTTTGCCGGTCTCGAGCCGCGTATCGTGGAAGTGGACGATTATCTGATTGAAGCTAAACCGGAAGGATTGGTGCTGATTATGCGCAATCAGGACGTGCCAGGCGTGATCGGCCAAGTCGCCACTATTTTGGCAACCTACGGCGTCAATATCGGCGAATGGCGTCTCGGCCGTTCAGCTCCAGGCGGAGAAGCGCTCTCGTTTATCAACCTGGACGGATCGCCACCGGCCGGCGCGCTTGATGCTTTGTCCCATGCCAAAGCGGTCACCGCCGTCAAGCTGATTGAAATGTGATGTAGTCGCCCAATTGGCACTCATGCCGCAACTCCGCTCATCTTATCTGCTTCTCCCGGTCGCCCTGGCGATTTTACTCTGCGCGGCGGCCGTGATCCGGTTTGCTCCCAACGTGGTGTATTATCCGCCTGCCACGCCGGTAGCGCCTCGAGAGATAAACACCACCGGAAGCGCTTTAAATCCCACCCTGGCCGATTTTTGGGGCGGAGAAGCGGAATTTATTTTAGATCTCCCCACTACTGGTCTGCCCATGGGAGAATCTGACACGATTATTCGACCTGACGGCCGCTGGTGGAGCTACATACACAGCAGCTTCCAGGCGGCCGAGACCGTTGACCAGTGCGGTGATCCGGTACCTTTCCCTGGCTGCACCGTTATTTTGAAAAGCGATGATCAGGGAAAAAGCTTTGTTTCTGAACAACCACAAGTGTGTCAATTTTCCTGCCGCCAATGTCCCTGCACCAACGAAGCGGATCAAATCGCCCAGCAGCAGTATCCGCGAGTTGCCCCCCTCGATCGCGGCTATTTAATGGTTTATGAGCACCTGGGGCGGGTGATGATCCGCCGCTCGCTGGATGGTGAATTGTGGAGCCAGCCCGAACGCGTCTCTTATTCCGGATTGTGGTCAAGTCTTGAAGGGTGCGCCCCTGAAGAAGAAATTGGCCCCCATCCCTTTAATATTATTAATTTGGAGCAATGTCTGGCCGGTGGTCCACCGGGTCTTTTTGTCGAAAACGATCTGGTTTATATTTTTGTGGGCATGGGGCAAAGTCCGGGCAGCATGGGCTGTTTTGTGGGTCGGGTTGATCAGCCACCGGCAACCTACCGCCGCTGCGAAAACAACCCCTTATTTCGTTCCGCAGCTGCTTATGGACCGCTGGATGCGGTGGGTCGTGAGGCGCACCCGTACTGGGATTTTCGGATGGTCAGCTCAGCTGAAGTGATCAAAATAGACGAAGAATATTACATGCTTTATGAAGGCATACGCGGCGCAGGAGCAGGCGCGGGCGGGGATTCACAATTTGGGCTGGGGTTAGCCCGTACGACGGAGGGTCGGATTGACGGCCGTTGGGAAACCTTTTCTGAAAATCCAATATTGGTTGATCTACCGGCCAATGTAGGCGTGGGGCACGCTGATTTGCTCACGGCCGATGATATCACTTATCTGTACACGTCTCTGGATGGAGAAAGACGCGTGCGGCTCAAGCTGGTTTGGAAAACACAGCCGCAAAATTGATCATTATTTTGTATCGATTCAGGTCGTCAACGTTTATTGCGGTATTATCACTAATTCTTTTCGCTGGCCGGATAAATTCTGACCCGTCGACTGGCTCCTTCTCCGACACTGCGGGTATACACCTTTGCTTGGTCCCGCAGAGACATGTGAATCAACCGCCGCTCGTAAGAATTCATCGGTTCCAAGGTGATTGGCTTTTGCCGCTTGGTTACCTTGTCTGCCATGCGCAGCGCTAATTTTTCCAGCCCCTCTTCTTTCCGATGGCGATACCCGTTCACGTCGACCATGAAGCTTACGCGACGACGCAGCTGCTGCCCAACCATCAATCGAGCCAAAAATTGCAGATCGATGACCCCTTCACCTCGAGAACCAACCAGAGGATCGAGGTCCTCGCCCCGAATATCGATGGTTACCGCCTGTTTGCCCAATTCATCCGCCTCGCCCAATTGTGATTTTATTTCGACATCCAGCTGCATTTTGTCAAAGAGGGTGGTCAACACTTCGACAGCGACCTCTTCTTCTTCCAATAAATATGGGTCGGGTAAATTTTCTAGATCATCAAATTCCATATCTTCTACTGCAGCAGGCACAGCGGGCTCCACTTCTACGCCAGCTTCAGGCGTAATTTCGGCCGCTGGTGGTTCAGGAACAGCTTCTTCCTCTTTTTCCACGACAGCCGTTTCTACAACCTCAGAATTATCCCCTTGACCACCTTTAACCCAAATGCGTATATTTGCCAGTCGATTGCCGATGCCTAAAAATCCGGATCGGCCCTCATCAACAATTTCATACTCGATTTCGCTGCGGGTTACGCCTAATACCAGTAATCCCTTTTGTATCGCTTCATCAACAGAATCTGCTGAAATTTCGATTGCTTTTCCCTTTGCGCTCATAATATTTGTTTCCGCCATCTTTTAACTTCGTCACTAACGCCGTTTTTTCTTCCGGCTGCTTTTTACCGGTGAACTTTTTTGGCCGGAAGATTTTTTATCTTGTTTTTTTGCTTTGGCTGCCGGTTTGCTCGACCCATTTGACTGAGCCCCTCCAGAATCTCCATCCTCTAAGCCTTCGCCCAGCGCCGCATTTTCTTTTCGAGCCTTTTTGCGGGCCTCAGATTCCGCGCGGGCCTGAGCCAGCGACCGCCGTGTAATATATCCCTGTCCAATGCCAATAATGTTTGAGATAACAAAGTAAATAGCCAGGCCGGAGTTAAAGCTCATCGCAAAGAAACCGAACATGATGGGCATCGTGTACAGCATGCTTTGCTGGGTCTGAGCCATCGGATTATCCTCTTTTGCGGCCTTCTGCTTCTTATCCTCTTCTTTTTTAGCCGGCATCATAAACTTTTGCTGCAGGAACATCGTACCGGCCACCAAAACCGGCAAGATGAGGTATGGGTCTGGTTGAGCTAAATTTAGCCATAGAAACTCATTGTCGATGGGCAGCAAGTTTGCCAAATCAAACCCCGCGCTAATTCTGCTTTTTAGTTCCAGAAGCGATTGAGGGGTCGATAGAAGCATAATATTGATGACCCGGAACAGGGCAAAGAAAATCGGCATTTGCACCAGGAGCGGTAAACAGCCCAACAATGGCTCAGTTGGGTTGTAGCCGATTTTCTGCATCTCCTCCATCATTCTTTTTTGGTCATCTTTATATTTCTTTTGGATCGCCTGGACCTGGGGCTGCATCTCCTGCATGCGAATGCTGCTGCGCTGCTGACGAAGGTTTAGCGGTAGCAGCAAAACGCGGGTCAAAATTGTAAACGCCGCCAATGCTAAGAGAAAGTTGTTGCCCAACGCCTGATACAGATAGACCATAATGTTGAGCATAAAATCAATAAATGTTTGCCACATAAGATAGTCGTCCTATCGATTACTCTTCATCTTCAATTGGCGGGGTAAAGCGCCACAAGATTGCCCCATTTTCTGCATCATACCGCACAACTTGAAGGGGTTCATCTTCAGGAACAAAAGCGATGACCGGATCTCCATCCATCGATACCGGCGGCGGCTGCACCTCAGCATCAACATCTTTTTGCCATAATTCCTGACCTTCAAGATTAAAAGCCGTTATTGCCCCCGTACCGGTATCCACATCCCCGGAGGTTACAAAAAGTTGGTCGTCAATTAACAATATTTCCGACTCAACTGATCCAGGAACTTCAGGGGAATTGTTCCATACACTTTCTCCACTCTCGCCATCGACCGCATAAATATTGCCGGAGAGATCAGAGTAGTAAACAATCCCATCGTGATACAGTGGTGTGCCCCAAACCCAATCTTCGGCCGGAGCTTCCCAGGCCAGTGAACCATCCGCTCGATTTAAGGCTAACAGCTCGCCGGAGAAACTGCCCACATAAAGCAAATCAGCGCTTTCATTCAAAACGGGAGATCCAGCGCTGGCCCCGCTCACGGAAGCTGACCAGACAAGATCACCATCTTCGGCCGCTAAAGCATACACATTTTTATCGAGCGACGTAAAGTACAGTATACCATCTACATGGATCGGTTTATCCCAAACGGAATTGCCGGTCGCAAATTCCCAGATTTTTTCGCCGGTAGCTGCGTCCAGGGCCACAAACTTGTTGTCTCCGGTGCCCAGAAAAATGCGATCATCTACCTGAAGGGCGGACGCAAAAATTCGGCCGGAAACCTGGTCTTCTGCAATCCAGTCAACCTGAGGCGGGCTTTGATCTCCATCAACGAGGGCGTGAATTTTTACCAACAGACGGCCCCCGGCAAATATGCCGCCGGACACACCAAAATCTCCCAAAACGACGCGGCCGTCTTCAACAAGTGGAGGGGCATAAAAGTTCTCGCTGGCCGCCTGGCCGTTGTACTGCCACACCTGCTCGCCAGACTGACCATCAATCGCTACAACCTGGTTGGCGTTTGACACATAGACTCGCGATCCTTCTGCGGTTATTCCCGGCCAACTTTCCGAAACGCCAGTGACGGAACAGGCGGTTAAGAACAAAATAAGAATCAGTAGAACAAACCATCGCAGGCGTTTGACCGATGGTTGAAAATTTTGAGATGACAACAAGGAATCTTCTCCACTATCGAAGGTCATAAAGACGATCTAAGTTGATTGTTACAAAAGCTCCAGGGGCATCAAAACGAGCTCAAAATTGGCGATTAGGGAACCGGATCATATCCACCAGCGGTAAACGGATGACAGCGGCCGATGCGTTTAATCGTCATCCACCCCCCGCGAAGCAGGCCATATTTCTCAATCGCCTCAGCCCCATAGTGGGAGCAGGTAGGTTGGAAACGACAGCTTGGCGGCGTGAGAGGAGAAATAAATCGCTGATAAAGTCGAATAATCGCGATGACAACTTTTTTCATGAGCTACCTTCGCCTTTATAAGATATTTGTTGCGGTGGCGTTGAAGAATTTAAACGGCAAATCCGCTCAAATACCTCGTCAACCAGCTCATTGGCCTCTGATAATGTCACCGATGGCATATTCCGCCGGGCCACAAACAAAAAATCAAATCCTGCAGGCGATTGATCTAACTTCTTTCGAACGGCTTCCCGCAGCAGGCGTCGGGCTCGATTTCGCTGAACCGCGTTACCGATTTTACGGTTGGCCGTAAAAGCAAACCGGCTGTTTAACAACCCGTTTGGACGGTAAATGACCACGGCCAGGCGAAAAACCGCTTTTCGGCCTTCCCGGCGCATGCGCTTAAAATCTAGACGATGGCGCAGGCGATATTGCTGGGGAAGCATTCCTGGAGCGGTGCGCTGATATTTCCCCAAAGAGCGCCCTACCCTAACGAGTTAGACAGCCTTAAAAAAGAAAAGATCAACACACTCACCAATTACCGAACAGCTTTGCCGTTCGATGAATCGCGCATGGCCCGATAGCTGCGTGCACTGGAGCCATTCCAATTCACTTTTTTAACGTGGTTGTTCATGCTAACGGATAAGTTTTTGCGCCCTTTGGTGCGCCGCCGCTTTAATACCTTCCGGCCGTCTGCCGTTTGCATGCGTTTGCGGAAGCCATGCACGCGCAAACGACGTCGGATTTTAGGTTGATACGTGCGTTTGGTCATAATATTTACTCCAAAAAAAAAGAGCGAAACGCCCTTTGCCTAATTTTCAAAATAATTGCCCGTAAAAAAATGGGAAACTTCTATTAAAAGTGAAATAGAATTATACTTGACAGGCAGAGAGTCCGCAATAGAAATTTTACGGTTCTTATATTAAGAAACAATTACCTGCGCTCAATACGTCCCCCTAATGCGGCAAGTTTCAAATCAATTCGCTCGTATCCACGATCAATTTGGTGAATATTCGAAATGGTGGTCTGCCCTTCCGCGCAAAGTGCCGCTAAAACCATCGCCATACCGGCCCGGATATCCGGGCTGGTCACCCCGGCCGGGTTGGCGTACAGTTTAGATTTACCCTGGATTAAAACCCGGTGCGGATCGCACAAAACGATGTTGGCTCCCATAAATAACAGCTTGTCGGTAAAAAAGAAACGGCTCTCGTACATCCAGTCATGCAGCAGCACGCTGCCGGCCGCCTGCGTCCCCATTATCACCAGAATACTCATGAGATCCGGAGGAAAACCGGGCCAGGGCATCGGCTTGATCTCCGGCACGCGGCCGGCTAAAGTGGTGGAAATGTGCATTTCCTGGTCGGCCGGGACGATAATATCTTCCCCCTCCACCTCCCAACGGACGCCAAACCGCTCGTAAACCAATCGAATCATATTGAGATGCTGGGGATCCGCCTGTTCGATCCGAATTGATCCGCCGGTGACAACGGTGGCTCCAATAAAGCTGCCAACCTCCATGAAGTCGGCCCCGATGCGATATTCCGTACCGCTTAACGAGCTCACACCTTGAATAATCAGGCGATTGGTGCCAATGCCCTCAATTTTGGCCCCCATCTGACAAAGCATGCGGCATAAATCTTGCACGTGAGGCTCACAGGCGGCATTATCGATGATCGTTTCCCCCTGGGCGAGAACAGCTGCCATCACCGTGTTTTCGGTGGCCGTCACGCTCTGCTCCGTTTGCAGCAAATAGCCCGCTCCCTGAAGATGTTGGGTTTGCATATGAAATTTTGATCCGTTTTCAAAGGCGGCTTTAACCCCCAAAGCTTGAAGCCCCTGAACGTGGGTATCAAGCGGCCGGCCGCCAATCCGGTCACCGCCTGGCAGCGGCAGAGTGATTTGCCCCATGCGCGCCAGCAGCGGGCCGGACAGCACAAATGACGCCCGGATGCGCGAAGCCAGCTCGGCCGGTAAAACGGAGGTCTCAATTTCTCGAGCGTGAATTCTCCAGCTGTGGTCACCAAGCGGTTCAACGGACACGCCGATGGCCGCCATAATTTCCATCATGATCTGCACATCTTCGATATCGGGAACGTTGTGCAGTACAACCGGTTCGGAAGTCAGCAGGCAGGCTGGCAGCAGCTTCAAAGCCGCATTCTTATTTCCACTGGCCCGGATCGTACCGTGAAGAGGGGTACCACCCTCAATGACAAATTGATTCATAACAACAAAATCTCCTGTGCCGCTGCAAAGACGGGGGGATTCTAGCGAGCGATTGCGCGGTTGACAAATGATATTATCATCTCTAAAAAAACACGGCTATACTTCTTGCTCATGCCATTTCTTTCGATTTTGAACCAGACAATCCATTATAAAATGTGCGGTCCACCGGCCGGATCCGGCCCGGTATTGCTCCTCATTCACGGCGCCGGCGGCAGTCATCTGGATTGGCCATCCACCGTTCGCTATATCGATGGCGTGACGATCGTCACCCCGGATTTGCCCGGGCACGGTCAATCTCCCCCTCCCGGACTCAAAACCATCGAAAATTATGCCGAGACGGTTATCGCCTTTGTCGAGGGGCTGCAGCTTGAACAGGTGGTCATTGCCGGCCATTCGATGGGAGGAGCGATCGCCCAATTGATCGCCTTAAACCATCCTGATTTTCTGACCGGAGCGATCCTTATTAGCACGGGGGCCCGCATGAAAGTCTCCCCGCTTATTCTGGAGCAAATCCACACCGACATGCCGGCCGTGGCCGATTTTTTTACCAAATACGCCTGGTCTAAAAAGGCCAACCCCATCATGAAAGGGGTAGGTCGAAAGCGAGTTCTGGAAAATAATCCAGACACTTTGTTTGGTGACTACAGCGCCTGTAATCAGTTTGACGTTCGCCACCGGCTGGGCGAAATCCGGGTGCCAACGCTGGTGATTGGCGGCGAGCTGGACATGTTTATGCCCCTAAAATTTAGCCGGCAGCTCGCCGAAGGGATTCCCGAAGCCCGGCTGGTGACCATTCCTGGGAGTGGTCACATGATCCAGCTTGAACGGCCGCAGATGGTTCGCAATTACTTGAAAGATTTTGTGTTTGCCCACCTGCCATCGCTGGATCGGTAACCTTCTCCTTCCCGTTTGGAGGCAGGGGCGGACAGGTCGGTTAATGAATGAGAAAATGCGCTTTTTAGTCCTTCAAATCCCCCCTCCCGCGTCGGGAGGGGGTTAGGGGGTGGGTCTTTTTACGGGCAATTTTACCCACCCCCACCCCCACCCCCGCGCGGGGGGGGGAGCGTGTGGGTACTTTTAGAGGGCAAATTATTAAAATTCCAACAAAACCATTAAAGCATACCCCATTAGAAAATTTATAA
>JAAUYD010096374.1_pt1 | contig 33748 bp, 33 predicted proteins | sample 7278101 | NCBI WGS metagenome assembly JAAUYD01 (sample SAMN14350128, study PRJNA611818) | marine sediment metagenome | isolation source: surface marine sediment (0.6m) | place: French Polynesia: Moorea | collected 2018-08
GCGGCCGCGTTTATCTCGATGGCGGGTCGGGGATATAAGATGGCCAGCGGCCCGTAGTGGTTGAATGTCCGCCAGAGGACGGCCCTGATCCCTCTGCGATCCAGATCCATGGGCATGGCGCGGACATCGGCGGTGGCCAGTTTTAAAATGGCGCCCACATCGTGCGCTTCGGCCAGGGAGGCACCCTCGTCGATGAGCGCACGAATCTGTTGGGCATCGTCGCTGTCGGTGCAGGCCGCGAAAAGCATGCAGGCCAAGAGGGTAGACCAAATGAATGTGGCCAGGCGAGTGGTTGGCATGCGGGACGGGTTGCGGTTGCTATTTGGCATCCTCATTCGAAGCTGGCCGGTATGGCGATCCAGGCGCCGACCAATGTGCCGACAACGGCGAAAGCGAACAGGAAGAAGCTGGCGATCAGCGTGGCCACATAAACCAGGGCGGCGTTGGCGATAAATACGATACCACCGATGGTGCCCTCCACCAGGGCGATGAAGTTGTCTTTCACGGAACGCGCTTTGAGCCTGGTGACGATGCGCTGGACAATGCGCCGGTTGAACAGCAGCCAGACGCAACCACCCGCAACCAAACCGATTACCAGAAACAACCACTGCTCCGGCGTAATGGCCAATAGCCGGGTGCGCATGTCCAGGATGTGACGGCTGGAGAAAATCATGGGCCACCTCCTTCGAGATAGGCTTTGGGGTAAGGCCTATTGTCCCAATCTATCCTGTTGGTTTTTGACTTGTCAAAAGGAAAGGTGGATTTGAATCAGGGGATTCTCGAATTTAGAAATCGGGTTTTGCCGGCAAGGCATTCAGCCTACGAAGGTTGCAATGTTCCCAATCCCAGTGCTCCGACTGGTGACCTCCCTGATCAGGTGTCCTTCCGCCGTGCGGCCACGGCCACCCAACCCGCTTTCTCCCGGGTGTCGGTGACTTGAAAACCGTGTTCCTGCAAGCCGGCCAAAACAGCGTCCTTTTTTGCCGCGATGATCCCGGAGCAGATGAAGATACCTTCCGGTTTAACCACGGCAACGACATCGGGCAGCAGGTCCAGGATGATTTCGGCCAAAATGTTGGCGGCCACCATATCGAAGGTTCGATCGATCTTTTCAACGAGGTTGCCTGTGGCCAAACCAAAGTCTGTAATGCCGTTGGCCAGCAGGTTCTGTTCCGCCACGGTCAGCGCTACGGCATCGTTGTCCACGCCGTTGACGTCGGCGGCGCCCAGTTTGGCAGCGGCGATCATCAAAATGCCCGAACCGGTACCCACATCCAGAAACGAATCGCCAGCGTTCAGATGGGTCTGTAACATCCTGATGCACAGGGCTGTCGTCGGATGGGTGCCGGTGCCGAAAGCCATGCCCGGGTCGATCTCGAGGACGATCTCTTCCGCGCGGGCATCATAGTCGCGCCAGGAGGGTTTGACCACAATGGTGTCAGTGATCCGTTCCGGCCAGAAGTACGCTTTCCAGGCGTCAGCCCAATCTTCCTCGTCGATACGCGAGTAGGCCACTTTGGCAGTGATGCCATTGGATTGTTTCAGACGCCCAAGCGCAGCTTCGAGGGTTTTGCAGTGAACGGCGGCCTGGGGCGTATCGGCGAAATAGCCGGTGACGCCCGGTTGGTCCGGCGGCGGGAGGGCATCGTCTCCCCAGTCCAGCCCAGGATCGATCTGCGGGTCGTCCACCACCACCCCTGTGAGATCCAACGCGTAGAAGATATCGGCCACCATATCGATGGCCAGATCAGGCTCCGGGCTCTCCAAGGTAACGTGGGCGGCAATCCATTTCATGGGCGTTTTTCCTTTTGAACCTCGGTCGGCCGGTTGGTAAAACGCTCCTTGGGCGGGTTGAAATAACCGAATCGCAGGCCGGGAAAGCGCTTGCGGACCATCTGCAGCAGGCGGGCCATGCCCACCGGCGGACCAAGGGGCGCAGCAGCCCTCATCCGGTGGAGATAGCGCTGGGGATCGAAATTCAGGTTGCGCCATTGGATCATATGCACGGGATGCTTTTCAAGGAACACCGACAGGGCGACCGCCTCTTCGGCGCAGTCGCTGAACCCCGGACAGTTGAGGTAGTTGACGGACACATGCCGGCCTTTGGCGAGGGCCAGATCGATGCTTTGCTTCACCTGGGCGAAACCGTATCCCTTGGGGCGGAAATAGGCCTCGTAGCAGGCCTCACGCACCGAATTCACGCTCACCCGGATGCTATCCAACCCGGCGTCCAGCAACGGCGCCAGCACATCCGGCAGGCTGGCGTTGGTGTTCAGGTTGATGGTGCCCTCGCTTGTCCGATCGCGGATCAGGCGGATGGCCGCTTCGATTTCACGGGCGGCCATGAGAGGATCCCCCTCGCAGCCTTGACCGAAGCTTACCACGGCATGCTCGACGCGGCCGATATGGGCCAGGGCCACTGCGGCGATCTCTTCGGCGTTCGGGGTGAAGGCAATGCGGTTCTGGCTGCTGGTCAGATGGTCGTCGGATTGCAGGGAAATGCAGCCCAGGCAGCGCGCGTTGCAGGCCCGCGATGTGGGCAGGGGCGCTTCGTAGCGGCCCAAGAAGAAGTTTTTGCCGGCCGGGCAGCCGTAGGTCAGGGCGCAGTGCTCCAGATGGCGTGCCAGGCGGTTATCCGGCAGTTGGTCCTGCATCTTCCTGACACCGGACACCACCTGTTCTTGCGGCATGTGGCGCAGGTCCTGGCGGGGCTCGGTGTCCACCACGATGGCTGCCGAGCGGAAACCGTCCATGTGCCAACCAACGGCGCCGTAGGCGAACAAGGGCAGTATTTTTGCGCCGGCACGTTCTTCATAGGCACAGGAGTGGGTCAGCACCACGCCGGGGGAGTTGAAGGCCGCCACGGGAAAGATCCGTTCCCGGGGTGCATGGGGATTGCGTTCCACCGGTCCGATCTGACCGGTGGCAAGATCCATCAACAGCGGTGCGCGTTCCGGCAAGAACATCAACTCGCTGCCATGGGGCATGTCGATGGTGTTGGCGATGGTCAGTCCTAACCGCTCCGAACCGTCGGCACCCACGGCAGCATAGCCATCCAGGTCGAAGATTTCACCGCTTTCGTTGGCCACCAAAGCGCGAAGGGGTGCCGGCGGCGTGCGGGTGCGGGTAAGTTTCTTTCTGGAGCCTTTGGACGGCGTTTTCATGACGGTGTCCGGTTTCGGGGACGGCGATACAGCGGTGCCAGCCGTTGGGGCGGCACACCGGCCAGGCAGCCGATGGCGATGATGGTGTTCACCAGCGTGGTGCGCAGCGCACCCAATCGACGCCACCGCCGGCTGGAGGTTATCGCGGACACCGGGGCGAGCGCGATGCGCCCCCGACGATTCATCTGGCGGACCAGATAAAGATCTTCGGCAATCGGCACTTCCGGGAAACCGCCCATGGCGCGGAATTGATCACGGTGTAGGAACAACGCCTGATCGCCGTATGGCATGTTGAGCCAGCCGGCCCGCAGGTTGGTCCAATAGGTGATCCACTGCATGGCCGCCGAAGAACTGTCGGTTTCAAAGCGAAAGGCGCCCAGAACCGTACGACGATCCATCAGGGTATCAAAGACATGGGTCCCATAATTGTCGGGCAGCCGGGTGTCCGCATGCAGAAACAGCAGCACGTCGCCCCTTGCAAAAGCCGCACCGCGGTTTTGCTGAACGGCTCGACCGCGTGGGCCGACGACGATGTGGGCGCCCTGGTCCCGGGCAATTTCAATGGTCCGGTCGGAGCTGCGCCCGTCGGACACAATGATTTCGGCATCTGCGCAGGTGGCTGCAGCCAGGGTTCCCTGGATCTGCCGGGCTTCGTTGAGCGTGGGAATGATGACCGATAGATAGGGATGCCTGGCCAGATCCGCTCCGACGCCCCGTGACAGGTCCTCGGGGTCGTCCAAATCCGTCAAGGTCTCCAACAGGCCGATGGCCATTCCCCTGCGTCTGGCCAACGACAGGGTCTGCGCCAACACTGACGGGGTGCTCCAATGGATGCCGTCAAAGATGTTTTCCGGCCGCTTCAGGCCAACCAGCCAATACCCGCCATCGGTGCTGGGGCCGATGACCAGGTCGTGGTTGCGCAATTGCTCGAAGGCCCGATTCAGGACCGCTGCGTTGAGTCCGGGAATGTCCGTGCCCACCAGAACCACGCGCCCGGCGCCCTGTTCGAAACGGTCCCTGATGGCCCGAATCATGCGGTGGCCCAGGTCGCCGCTGGCCTGGTGCACATAAGTCAGGCCATCGACGCCCAACCATGCCACCAGCCGCTGCGGGTCGCCACCTTCGTGGCAAAACGTCAGGCGAAGCTCCCTTTGAGCCGCCAAAGACCGGGCCGCCGCCAGGATGTGTTCGGTAAGGCGCTTTTGAGCGGCGGCGGCACCGACCGGTCCGAGGGCGGGAATCAACCGGGTTTTGGTTGCACCGACGGTGGGATATCGGCCGAATACGATGAGGTGATCTTTGGGTTCGAAGGCAGCCACACGTCTCCTTGGGGAGCCAAGCATTGCCGAATGCGGGTCTATATGGTGATCCGTGTTTTACTACCATATCGAACCGCCAAAGTACATTGTCGACGCAGGCCGTGCTGGCACGGATCTGTCGTCACCGGCAGCAAAAACCGGTTGACCGCAGACCCCATTTGGGATACGTCTCGCTCATAATGGACAGGCCGAAGCCTGTCATGCATACGCGAAAAGCCATCACCCATTCAATCAAGGCCATGAAGGCCCCCGGTCCACAAAGGACAGGCGCCGCCATGGCCTTTTTTTGTAGGCCGACGAAGCCATACGGCCGGTTGACCGCGATCGATGTATCCGGCTGCCGTCCCGTAAACCCATCTACGCTCATCAAACACAGTGAATGCCAAGCGTGCATTTGGTAGGCGCCGCCAAATCCACGGCAGGTCATTTCGAAAGGAGGCATGGATCTATGCTAACAGGAAGACACCGCTGCCGAATCTTCGTTGTAGCAGTAATGGTATGTGTGGGTGCTGCAAATCCGGTATGGTCTGCAGATGCAGGCGATGGTGCCGCCGACGGGCAGAATGTCGGCGGTGTCAAGAGCCTGGAAAAACGGGTTCAGCAACTGGAGGCGGCCATCGACCGGGAGGTGACGGGCGACGCGTGGACCGATCGCCTGCAGATCAGCGGCCTGATCGAGGTCGAGGCCTTTTACCAGGATTTCGAAGACAAGAACGATCCGGCGGCGGATACATCTGACAGCGATATCGACCTGGCCACCGTCGAACTGGTTGTGGATGCCAGGATCGTCAAGCACGTCGACGGCCATGTGATGTTCAAGTACGAAGAGGACGATCTTTTCGTGGACGAGGGCTTTATCACCCTCACCGGCACCGAGGCCTTTCCCGCCTACCTGATCGCCGGCCGTCAGTACATTCCCTTCGGAAACTACGACAGCCATTTTGTCACCGACCCCAACACCCTGATCCTGGGCGAGACCAACGACGGGGCCGCCGTTGCCGGTTACCGCTTCGGCGGCGAGATGGTCGATGTCTCCGTGGGCGCCTTCAACGGCGAAGTCGACGAGGCCGGCAAGGACGACACGATCAACAGCGTTGTGGCCGCCGTGGCCGCCCAGCCGCTTGAATTTCTCTTGGTCGGCGTCTCTTTTACCTCCAACCTGGCGTCGTCAGATACCCTTCAGGAGTTTGTCGTTGTCGACGGGCTCAACGATCTGGTGGGCGGCTGGAGCGCCTTTGTGACCGTCGAATTCCTAGAGCGTTTCAAAATCATCGGCGAATATGTGGCCGCCCTGGACGAGTTTGAGGCCGGCGAGCTGTATGATCCTGCCGATACGCAAAAACGGGAACCCAAGGCCTTTAACGTGGAGCTGGGGGTCATGATCGTGGAGAACCTGGAGGTGGCCCTGCGCTACGGCGGGTCCGACGACGGGGCCGATTTTCTGCCCGAGAGCCAGTACGGTGCGGTGGTCAACTGGGGCATTTTCACTAACACCAACCTGGCCATCGAGTACCTGCACGACAAGTTCGAGGACACGCCCCTGGGGATTGACCAGGAGGCCGATACCGTCACCGCCCAGCTGGCCGTGGAGTTTTGATCACAGCGATCAGGCAATGCCCTGTTTACGCCGTCCATCAATCTGTTTGAGTCTTTAGCCATCATATGACATAGGAAAGTATCTGGAGGTAAATCATGCGATTTTTCCCACCGACCGTTTTTCCGGCAATTGCGTTTGCGATCGTTTGCATGTCCCATACCGCCCTGGCCCACTTCGGCATGGTGATTCCGTCCGACACCATGGTGATGCAATCCGACCCGCGCAGCGTAGCACTGACCCTCTCCTTCTCCCATCCCATGGAAATGATCGGCATGGAACTGGAAAAGCCCAAACGGGTTGGTGTTCTGGCCAATGGCAGCCACCAGGATCTGCTTGGCCGTTTGAAACCGGCCACCGTCATGGATCATGGCGGGTGGCGGTTGGACTACCCGATCAAACGTCCCGGTGTATACGTGTTCTACATGGAGCCTCAGCCGTACTGGGAGCCGACCGAGGACAGCTTTATCGTTCATCTTACCAAGACCGTGGTGACGGCCTTCGGCGATGACGAAGGCTGGGATGCGGAGCTGGGGCTGAAAACCGAAATCGTGCCCCTGTCCAAACCGTTCGGCCTGTATGCGGGCAACGTGTTCCAGGGGATCGTCAAGATGGACGGCCGGGCGGTGCCCTACGCCGAAGTGGAGGTGGAATATTACAATCAACAGCGGTCATCCCAGGCACCCACGGATTACATGGTGACCCAGACCATCAAGGCGGACGCCAATGGCGTTTTCACCTACGCCACGCCCTCGTCGGGATGGTGGGGCTTTGCGGCCCTGACCACGGCCGACGACACGCTCAAACACGACGGCGAGGATAAGGATGTGGAGATGGGCGCGGTCATCTGGGTCTACTTTCACGAATGGAAATAGAACTGCGATGCATATTTCAGAAGGCGTGTTGAACGGACCGGTGCTGGTTACCGGCGCGGCGGTGGCCCTGGCCGGCACGGCAGTGGGGCTGAGAAGGCTGGAACTGGAGCGTGTGGCCCAGGCCGGCATGCTGGCGGCGGCGTTTTTTGTGGCTTCACTGATCCATGTACCTGTGGGACCGTCCAATGCTCACCTGATTCTCAATGGCATCGTCGGCTTGCTCTTGGGCTGGGCCGCCTTTCCCGCCATCCTGACAGCCCTGTTGCTCCAGGCCATGATGTTCCAGTTCGGCGGCATTACCACCTTGGGGGTCAACACGGTCATCATGGCCGCACCGGCGGTGGCCTGCTACCATCTATGCGGACCGTTCATCCTCAAAAAGCCCGCTGCGGCCATACCGGCTGCCTTTGTATGCGGTGCCGGCTCCGTTTTTCTAGGAGCGATGGTGGTGGCCGCCAGCTTGATGTTCACCGAGGACGGCTTCCTGGAAGTGGCCGGTTTGGTCGTTGCGGCCCACCTTCCCATCATGGTGATCGAGGGTGTCGTCACGGTGTTTTGCGTGGCCTTTCTGAAAAAGGTCAAACCGGAGATGTTGCCCGGCTTCTCCGCCGGGCAGACGCATCCATAGACCTCTGAACCTTTGAAACCACAGGACGCCGTCATGACACAATCGATCAAAGCCCTGACCTTGATGGTGGTGTTCAGCGTGATGGCCATTGGTGCGGCCCAGGCCCACAAAGTGACCATTTTTGCATGGGCCGAAGGGGATCGGGTGTTCACCCAAAGCAAATTCAGCGGCGGCAAGCGGGTCAACAATGGTACGGTGGCGGTGTTCGACAGCCGAGGCGATCTGCTCTTGACCGGCCAAACCGATGACCAGGGTGAATTTTCCTTCGTTGCCCCCGCCGTCACGGACCTGAACATCGTCCTCACGGCCGGCATGGGCCATCAGAATTCATGGCGCTTGAGCGCCGCCGAACTGTCTGGGCCAAGTGGCCAGGCGGTCGACGCGAAGATGTCACCGCCGGTCGATCCCGACCCGGTCCCCTCCGTCGAACCGCATCCCGGGCCTGCAGTGCCGGGGTTGACGCCCCAGGCGGTCGAAGCCATTGTAGCCAAGCAATTGGAGGAAAAACTCACACCTTTGATGCGACTGATGGTGGCGGCCCAGGAGAAGGGACCCTCCGTGGGTGATATCTTTGGCGGAATCGGCTATATCCTCGGACTGGTAGGCCTGGGCGCCTACCTGCGGTATCGCAAGGACGAGCGGTCTTCATGATTGCCGAGACCTTCGCCCAGGGTCGCTCGTGGCTGCACGCCATCGATCCCCGACTGCGGGTGTCCGGGGCCACGGCCCTGGCTGTCGTGGTGGCGGTGGCCTCGGATTTCAAAGCTTTGACAACGGCAGTGCTGTTGTCGGCGATGATGGTGATATCGGCCCGCCTGGACCTGCGCCAGGTGGCGCGGCGTCTCCTCGCGCCGGCCATGTTCCTGATGTTGCTTTGGGCGGTGCTGCCCTGGTCGCATGCCGGCGAGACACTGACGACACTCGGACCCGTGGTCCTCACCCGCCCCGGAGTGATGCTCTGTGCCCAGATCAGCTTGAAAACGCTGGCGCTGTTGTTGGCGTTCATGGCGCTGGTGGCCACCATGACCGTGGATACCCTCGGGCACACGCTCAACCGCCTGCGACTGCCCGACAAGATGGTGCATCTGCTGCTGATCACCTACCGCTATCTATTCGTTCTGGAACAGGAATACCAGCGACTGCTGCGGGCCATGAAGATCCGCAACTTCCACCCCAAAACCAACCTGCACAGTTACCGCACCTATGCCTACCTGGTGGGCATGCTCTTCGTGCGGGCCTCTGAGCGGGCGCGGCGGGTGCATTCTGCCATGATCTGCCGGGGCTTTTCGGGGCGCTTTTTCAGCCTGCGCCGCTTTCCGCCCAACCGACGCAATACCCGGTTTTCAATTGGCCTGATCGTGGCGCTGCTGGTGCTGATCGTTCTGGAGTGGATCGTCTGATCGAACCTTGTGGCGGGGTGATAACGGTTGATGCCGTCTGCCGGCCCATGGTACACAATTGGCTGCCAGTGGGCCCGGCCAACCCCGGCCCCCATCAGGAAAGCGCATGTCAATGGACCCTCTCATACTGAATCTATCCAAAATCCGTTATGGCTACCCTGGCGGACCGCTGGTACTCGACGAACTCGATTTTCACCTGCGCGCCGGTGACCGCATCGGCCTGGTGGCCCCCAACGGCAGTGGCAAAACCACCCTGTTTCACATCATCATGGGGTTGCTCACCCCCTTGTCGGGCACCATCGAGGCCTTCGGTGCCGTTCGGCAGCGGGAGAGCGATTTCGTCGAGGTGCGCCGGCGCATCGGTCTTTTGTTTCAGGATGCCGACGACCAGCTCTTCTCTCCCACGGTATTGGAGGATGTGGCCTTCGGGCCGCTCAATTTAGGCAAGTCCAGGGACGAGGCTCTGGCGTTGGCCAGAAAAACCCTGGCCTTTCTGGGCCTGGAGGACTTTGAAGAACGTGTGACTTACAAATTGTCCGGCGGGGAAAAGCGCCTGGTCTCCCTGGCCACGGTGCTGGCCATGGAGCCGGAGGTGCTGTTGCTGGATGAACCCTCCTCGGGCCTGGATGCCGACACCAAGGACAAGCTGGTCGACACCCTCAATACGCTGGAGCTCTCATTTGTGCTGATTTCCCATGAGTTCGACTTTCTTTCGCAGACCGCCCGGAACATCTATACCATGGAAGGCGGGCGCATTCGTTTTGACAAGGAACTGCACATTCATACTCACGAACACGCCCATTTGATGGGCCGGCAGCCCCACCAGCACGCCTAACCGGAGGATCAGCCTCCCGCGACCGCCAGGGCATTGTCCAGGTCGGCCAGGATATCCCGGATATCTTCGATGCCGACGCTCAGGCGGATGAAATCCGGCGTTACCCCGGCAGCCTGCTGCTCGGCCTCGGAGAGTTGTTCATGGGTGGTCGACGCCGGATGAATCACCAGGCTCTTGGCGTCGCCGATATTGGCCAGGTGGCTGAACAGCTGCAGGCTCTCGATGAATCGGACTGCGGCGTCCCGGCCGCCGGTGATGCCGAAGCCCACCAGGGCACCTTGACCGTCGGGGAGGTAGCGGTCCACCAGGTGGTAAGTCGGGGAGGACGCCAGGCCGGGGTAGCGCACCCACGACACGCGGGCATGATTGTCCAGGTGGCGGGCCACAGCCAGACCGTTCTCCGAGTGGCGCTGCATCCTCAGGTGCAGGGTTTCCAAACCCTGGATGAACATCCAGGCGTTGAAGGGGCTCATGGCCGCGCCCATATCCCTCAGTCCAAGCACGCGGGCGCGCAGAATGAAGGCCAGGTTGCCGAAGGTTTCCGCGAATTTCAATCCATGGTAGGCGGGATCGGGGTTGACGAAATCGGGGAACCGGCCGGAGGCCGCCCAATCGAAGGTGCCGGCATCCACGATGATTCCGCCGATGGAGGTACCGTGGCCACCGATGAATTTGGTGGCCGAGTGGAGGACGATCGCCGCACCGTGCTCGATGGGTCGGGTCAAGTAGGGTGTGGTGACCGTGTTGTCCACGACCAACGGAATGCCATTTCGCTCGCCGACCTCGGCAATGGCGGCCAGATCGATGATGTCCAACTTGGGGTTGCCGATGGTTTCCACAAAAAAGGCTTTGGTCCGCTCGGTGACGGCTGCTTCCCAGGCCTCCAGGTCATGGGGCGAAACAAAACGCACCGTGATGCCCAGCTTTTTAAGCGTATGCGAAAACAGGCTGACCGTGCCGCCATAAAGCTCTGCGGATGCGACGATTTCATCACCGGTCTGGGCCAAGGTCAGGATGGTCAGGGTTTCCGCCGCCTGGCCCGAAGCCACCGCCAAGGCCGCCACACCGCCCTCCAGGGACGCGATCCGGTTTTCCAGCACCTCCGTGGTGGGGTTCATGATGCGCGTGTAGATGTTGCCGAATTCCCGCAGGCCGAAAAGGTCGGCGGCGTGCCGGGTACTGTCAAATGTAAACGATGAGGTCTGATACAAGGGGACGGCGCGTGCATGCGTGGCAGGGTCAGGGGTGTGACCGGCATGCACCGCCTTGGAGGCAAAGCTTTTGAGGATGTCGGACATGGTGACGTCTCCTTATTTCCGGCTGGGGCGTTGTCGCGGACCAAAAAAAACCGCTGCCTCTTGAGAAAGGCGGCGGCAAGGGGATTGCCCTTTGGCAAGGACCGCATGTTTCCCGTTCGGGCTGGATTTGGCACCTTGTGGGTACAGGTTGCCGGGCGGTCAACGGGCCAGGTCCCTCTCGCCGCTCTTCATGAAAGTTCGATCAAAATCACGTTTTGAGTGATTTGGATCTTATCAAACTAATTGGCGACAGGGAATTGTCAAGGCAAAGACGGTCAGCCGGTCTCCATGAACCCTTCGATCTGGCGCTGAAAACTTTTATAGGTGATCATCAGGCCTTTGAGCTGCTGTTTGTCCGGGAAAAAGAGATTGAAGACCTCCTCGTGGACATGATAGGCCAGCCGGTCCACGCCGATGCCGGTGTCCACCATCATGGCCACCATGTCGGCCAGATAGAGGGTCGCGGTGGCCGGATCGTTGCGTGATTCCGGTCGGGTCAGGTGATGGTTTTCGATCATGTAGATCATGTGGGGGCTGAAATGCCACTGCTTGGCAATCATGCCGCCCACGGTGCTGTGGTCCATCTCCAGTACGTCCATTTCGGCTTCTTCGAAGCTCATACCCTTTTCGTCTACGCGCTGTTGGATGGCCTCGATCTGATCGGCGACGAACTCGTGCAGAATGATTTTGCCGATATCCTTGAGCAGAGCGGCGGTGTAGATGGCTGGCAGGCTCATCAAATCCATCTGACTGGCCAGGGTTCGCGCCACCATGGCCACGGCCAGGCTCTGGCGCCACAGATCCCCTTTGGCCAGGCCGTAGCCCTGCTGGGATGGCTGCAGATTGCCGGCCAGGTTTTGCGACAGCACCATTTCTACGACCTGCTGCAGCCCCAGCATGGAAACGGCCTGCTGGACGGAGTCGACTTTTACGGGCAACCCCATATGGGCGGAATTGACGGTCTTCAGCAGGTTGGCGGTAATGGCCGTGTCTCGCTCGACAACGGAGACCAAGTCCTGGAGCGACGACTCCGGGTCGTCGGCCAGATCCAGTACCTTATGGATGACTGTGGGAATCGGGTCCAACCGATTGATTTTTTCGACTACCTGGGAAAGGTTGTCCATGCATCAACGTCCTTTGCGTGTCTGTGTTGATCAGTGAGCCTCACCTGGCGTCAGCACCTCAATTTGCTGTCAACCGCCGGTGGTGGGGCCTGCGTTTGGAATCTCACATAGTCATCGGCGTTTTGGGGCCGGGCATTAGTAAATTTTGAATGGCATGCCGGTCTCCGATGCGCCCTTGGTGTCGGAGGGATGTTAAGGTTACCTGCCGGTGTGCCCATGCACGGGCAATGATTATATTGACGATCATTGATGGTAACCACCGATGCTAAGGAGAGGCGATGATCCGGCTTGGGCTGTGTTGCATCTTTCGCCAAGCGCCCATCAAATTCAGGCGCACCACGGCCAGCTATCTGCTAACGCGATCTGCCGCGGATCGCGCCGCGCATCTGGCCGATATCTGCATGCACAATGCCGATGCACTCTATCGCGCATTGCAATTTTGCGACGACAGGGGCATCGGGGCCTTCCGGATCAACAGCCAGATCCTGCCGGTCTATACCCATCCGGTTGCCGGTTATGATCTGCGCGATCTGCCGGAGGGTGACCACATCGTCTCACGCTTCAAGGCGTGCGGCGATTTCAGTCGTCGCAACAACATCCGCACCTCGTTTCACCCGGACCAATTCATCGTGCTCTCTTCTCCGGATGCCGGCGTGGTGGCACGTGCCGTGGCGGACCTGCAATACCATGCCCGAGTGGCCCGGTGGGTCGCCGCCGACGTGATCAACGTCCACGCCGGTGGCGCCTATGGTGATAAGACCGCGGCGCTCAACCGGCTGACCACGGTGATCAGCCGGCTTGGTGACGGCATCCGCAAGCGGTTGACGCTGGAAAACGACGATCGCCTCTACACGCCGGCGGACTTGCTGCCCGTTTGCGGACAAACCGGCATTCCCCTGGTTTATGATGTTCACCATCATCGCTGTCTGCCGGATGGCAACGGCATCGAAGCGACCACCCGTGCCGCGCTCGACACCTGGGATCGGGAGCCGCTGTTCCACCTTTCCAGCCCGCTAAACGGCTGGCAAAACGGACCCTGCCGCCCCCACCACGAGTACATCGAACCAGCCGATTTTCCCGACGGCTGGCGGGGGCTCGACCTTACGGTGGATGTGGAGGCCAAAGCCAAAGAGCTGGCTGTGTTGCGCTTGCGTCAGTGGATGGAAACCGCGGGCATGCATCTGCGGCCCGTACCGCCTCACCGCGGCCGGTCCACGGCGTTGTAGCGCCCTATGGCAGGTTAGCGTTTGCGGCTGGCCGAGCCTCGACGATTCACGGGAGGCATCTTTTTTTGGCGTGTTGCATACGCCGGTGAAGATGCCGGGCGCGCAGGCAAAAGGCCTCCAATTTGGCCTCGATGACCTGGGGGAACGGGGACCCGTCGCTTTCGATGGCCAAAAACGGCAGCTTGTCCATGCCCGCAAGACACTCGTGCAGCCGGTGGCCGGCCTGGGGGCAGCGAAGCTTGTCAGCCGTCGTCATAACCTCACCCAGAATGGATTCGGCGATGCGGTTGGGCATGCATCCGAACGGGCCGATGGCGATCACCCCGCAGCTTTGCGAGGCGATGTCGCTCAGGGCGCTGCCGATGGTCAGGATGGCTTCGCCGTGATGGTCGGGAGCCAAAAATGGACGGGCATGCGCGATGATACCGGGGATGTCGACCCCATGCGTGCCGATCAGCCCGGAGCGGGCCAGCACGCGTCTGATGCGGTCTTCGGTTTGGTGCATGCTGCGCTGTTTGAGCTTCAGACCCAGCCGTTGCCACAGAGTCCCATGGCCATTGGCGGCAAGCTTGCGGGCCAGCAGCCAATCCGCATAGTGCAGCCATTCGGAAACCGGGGCGCAACAGGTGGCAAACCCCATGCGTGCCAGCCGCTCGGTGATGAATTGTCGCGAAATATCGTCGCGCCGGACAAAAATCTCCCCCACTAAGGTGACCACAGGGACGGTGTCCGCCGGCCGTTTCAGGGCAACTTTCCCCAGCCTTGCGGCGCTGCGTTCAAGCTGGCGGTCGACCGCTCCGGCCTGGCGCGATGCCATGGCTTCAGTCAGCTCCTGCCACACCTTGTCGAACACCACCATGGCCCTTTGGGAATTCACGGCATTGGCCAGCAGCATGGCCCGAATGTCTTCCATGGCATCGGCAATCACCATGGACTGCCAACCCTGGCGGTGCAGGCGACGATCCAGCCCGTGGTAGCCGGTTTCCGAATCCAGAGAAAACAAAGCGATGTTCTCCAGGGCGCGTTTCCGGATCAAATCCTCCATGAAGACTTTGTACTGGCCGAACCGGCAGGGGCCGGCGCCGGTGGCCATGAAGTAGACGAGCACTTCGTCGGAAGGGCGTTGATCCTGGTGGTGGAGCAAGGTCCCGGTGGTCAGAATCAGTGGCAGGCACTCTTTGCCGGTCGTGTTGGCCCGGCCCAGTTTCAGGATGGATTCATCCGCGGGCCGGGCGGCGATGCTGCGGACGCCGGCACCGCTGAACGCGGCGGCCAGCGCCTCCGAAGAGAGCTGGCCCATGGAGGGAAACAGCAGGGTGACCCGCGGATCCGTCATGGGCAGCCAGGTGCCGGAGGCGAGCCTTACCCCGGGGACGCCCCGCTGCATGGCGGTTTGGGCCGGCCTGAAGCCATTTCCGACCGTCGGCGCTGACCGGTTGGGCCGCAGGTGTCGCCAGGCGGCCACCACATCGAGAAAGGCTTCGATACGCGTTTCCAGGCCGGCATCGGCCGTGTGGCTGTCCAGTTCCAGGGTCAGCGAGGGTTTCGAACCCATGATGTCGCGAAAATAGCCGATCAAAAACGAATCCGGGCCGCAGGAAAAATTGGTGATATAGACACCGAACAGTTGGGGGTGCGCAGCCACCAGCCGGGCGGCCTGGAGGATGCGCTGGCCGTAGCCCCAGTACATGTGCCGTTTGGCTTGCCGTCCTTCGAGTGGCAGGCTGTCCAAAGGCAACACCAGGTGTCCCCGGGAGGCCAATTTGCGGGGAATGCCCATATGGGCTTCGTCGGCAAAGGCGTTGTATGGCCGACCGAAGATGACCACCGCCATGCGGCGGGGATCGTCGGTCAGCGACTGCAGGGCCCGTTGCCCCATGTGCAGGATGCGCGTGCGGACCCGTTCCTGGACGCAAAGAGCGCGGTCGACGGCCGCGGCGGCCCGATGTTCGGAAAGCCCCATTTGACGGGCTGTTCGTATCAATGGCGGGCCCGCCGCCGACAATCCGGCAGACAAGTCGAGAACCGGCATAAGCACCCGGTTTGCCGTGAATCCGGACGCCGCCATCTGGCGGCGGAAGGTCGTGCGCAGAAAGTAAGGTTCCGCCTGGACAAAGGGGCACAGCATGGCCGTGGATGCATCTTCGCAGCGTGGCACCGCTTTGACATGCGGCAGGAACAAGAAGTCCGGGGGATCATCGTCGTCGAGCAGATCTTGGAAATACCCGTGGCTCAGTTCGGCCGGGTAGCAAAACGCCGCGCCCTGCCGGGCGATTCCCTGTGGTGAGGGCCGGTCGGGTACTCGCACATCAACGCCCAGGTGCTCGAAAAAGGTCGCATAGAGCGGAAAGAACGCGTGGAACAGGAAGCTGCGGTTGATGCCGATGCTGGAACGGGTGGTCGAACCGCAGGGCTGTTCGGCGGGACGATAATCGCGCACTACCGCTGCCTGGCGCTGACCGACCAGATCCAGTGCGTTTGCATCGACACGAATCCGTTTGCGCAGATTGTAATAGCGATTGCAGGCCCCGCCGAAGGGTATCTTTTTGCCATCGACGCACACGATGGCAATCTCACAGGAGCGATCGCAGGTGCGGCCGCCGGCCCGGCAGGTAAAATGTCGGACAATGGTGGCCTCTCGGTTTATCAGGCGGTGCAGGTCGAAGACCGCCGGCTTTAGCAGACCGCTCGAAAGCCGCTTTTTCACCTCCAGAGCCACACCGAAGGCCCCCATCAGTCCGGGCTCGGGGGGCACGACAATCGGTTTTCCCACCAGGGCGGCCATGGCCATGGGCACCGCCTGGTTATAGCAGACCCCGCCCTGCATGAATATGCGCCGTCCCGTGGGCCGGTTGCCTTTGACCCGGTTCGTATAGTTCATGCAGATGGAATAGACCAGGCCCGCCACGATGTCGGAGCGGCGGATTCCTTCATGCATTGCGTTTTTAATGTCCGAGGCGATGAAGGCGGCGCACTGGTCGTTGAAATTGGGGGGACTGGTTGCCGTTAGGGCCACGTCGGCGATCTGACGGACATCGATCCCCAGCGACTCCTGGGCGGACTCTTCCAGAAAGCTGCCGGTGCCGGCCGAGCAAGCTTCGTTCATGGCATAGTCGGACGCCACCCCGGCGGTGATGTGGGTGTACTTGGCATCCTGTCCGCCGATCTCGAACAAGGTGTCCACGTCGGGATCGAAATAGACCGCCGCCGTGCAATGGGCGATGATCTCGTTGATCACACCATCCGTATCGGCATGCAGGCCGGCGATTTGACGGCCGCTGCCGCAAACGCCCAGTCCGATGATGCGCAGCGTGTCGGGGGCTGTGACCGCGCTGATCTGGTCCAACAGGGCTGCGTAGCAGCGTCGCGAAGCACCCACCGGGTCTCCGTTGGTTCTCAGGTACACCGAGGCCAGCATAGCGTCGTCGGCCTCGCGCAGCAGGACCGCCTTGGTGGTTGTGGAGCCCACATCGAGACCCAGCAGGCAGACATCGCCGGCGCGGGCCGTGTCGCCTGGCATGCTCTTGAAGGTGACCCGCTGCCGAAAACCGGCCAGGGGCGGCAGTCGATCGAAACGCGCGGCTCGCCGCGAAAACAGGGCCTCGGTTCCCTCGTAATGCCGGGTGGCGTGCTCCAGCGTCCAGAGGGCGGCCCCCAGCGCTTCGAAAAACGGTGCTTCCTGCGGTACGATCAGGTTGTCGATCTGCTGGTCGAGGTGGGCGACCATCATCTGATTGAGGGCGGTGCCGCCGACCAGCATGATGTTTTGCCTGGGAATGTCCTTGAGCAGGACCAGGATCTTTTCGGCCATCATCCGGCACAAACCGGCAACTACACGGGTCCGGGAAACGCCCTGATTGGTGGCGTGGGTGCAATCGGATTTGCAAAACACGGAACAGCGGCCGGAGACGGCATAGGGGGAGACATTTTGCGACCACTGCGACACCGTCGCCAGGGAGACATTCATGCGCCTAAGCTGCTGGATGAAAAATTCTCCGGTGCCTGAGGCACACTTGTTGCCGGTGATCACGTTGGCAATATTGCCGGCGCTGTCGAGAACATACACCATGAAGGTCTCGCCGCCGGCCGATACGATGGCCGGGCAGTCGATGCCTTGCGGTTTGAGATAGCGGTAGGCGTGGCTAACGGCCTCGGGTTCGGATATGGAGGTGAGGTTGACGCTGCGGCGCAGACGGCGGCCGGTGACGGCGACACGGTGGTCATCGGCAGGGGCGAAGTCCGCCAACAACTTCACGACGGTCTGTTTGGGGTCGCCTTCGTGGGGATAGGTTGCATGCCGGATCAGGTGAACCGATGATCGGCGAGCAGCGCCTTTGGCGTCGCGGTCTGCGCCGAGCATGACGGCCGATATGGTGGCAGCACCCAGGCACAGGCCCATGCCGATGGCATCATGTCCGGACGACGGCACGCTGCCTGGATCCGTCGGGTTCCCCACGTCGGTGGAGAGGGGTGTGCGGGTCGCTGATTCAAGCATCCCTGAGCGTCCTTACCGCATGATGGCGCGGAGGCGTTGATTGCGGCGCCATCACCCTGCGGGAAGTTGAGGGATCGAAAAGCGGCGATGTCCGCCGGACAGAAGCGGGTGCCCGGATCGGCACCGTTAGCGATTCAGAAACCCATCCTATGCCGGTCGGCGCTATGATGTCAACGCCGCGGCCGGTCAGCAAGCGGCTGTTCGCCGCCCCGACCGAAGTGGACAGCGGTTACAGGCCGGCCTTGTCCTTCTCGGCCATCAAACGCGCCAATCCGCTCAGGACGTGCTTTTTAACCTGCCGGATGTGATCGGCCAGGACCTGCTGCGCATCGGCCAGCTTGTTGTCACACACCAGAATGAACAACCGCTTGTGGGCGGCGTCGGCCCTGTCCATGGAGGTCGAAAATAGAATATTGCCCCCGTATTTGAGATAGAGCAGATCGAACAGCAGGCGCAGGGCCTGGTACTGGACCCGGTTGCCGGAAAGGTCGGCCAGGGTCAAATGAAATTCCATATCCTTGAGCAGCCGGTCATGCAGATAGATCTCCCGCGAGGCTTTCAGGTGGGCATCCAGAGCGGCTTCCAGCGTCTTGATGGCCGTGGCATCCAGACGCGCCATGGTCCTGGGCAGCAGGGCCAGTTCGATCTGCTCCCGGAACTCGTAGATTTCCTGCACCTCCTGGATGCTGACCGGTTCGGTGTAGTAGCCGCGGTGACGCTCATGGCGGACCAGACCTTGGACCTCGAGCCATTTCAGGGCCTGGATGACCGGGGTCTGGCTCATGCCCAGGCGTTCGGCCAGGTCCCGGTAGGCAATTTTTTGGCCCGGCACGATCTCATTGTGAAACAGCATGTGCCGAATGCCCTGATAGGCCTTTTGGGTGTGTCCCCCGGCGGAGGGTCGTTTTTTGGCTGAAGGGCTCATGATGGGCACTATCTGAAAGATTTGATCATTTATTTGACTAAATCAATGGGTGCAGGATGTCAATACGGCCGCACCCACCGGCCCTGCCGGGTATCCGCAGGGCCTGGCCGACCAATCGTCGCACCGGGTGACGGCGAGGCGCATGGTGCGTCAGTCGTCGGCGTCGTTTTCCAGTGAAAACCGCCACGCGCAGTACCAATCGTCCGGATGGTCATCCGGCGGACACCCGATGCAGGCGGTCTGAATGCGCGGGTCGATGGCGTGGGCGAAATAGGTGTATTCCACCAGGCCGGCGGATTTGCAGGGATAGTCGGGCAGGTCTTTGCGTTTTCGGGCCACCTGAACCCGGCACTCGTTCATACAAAAGACAAAGGCATCCGGTCCGTCGTCTTTGACGGACTGGACATTGATGCGGGCATAGACACGAAAATTGAGGGCTTTCTTGAGCCCATCCAGGCCGGGACGCTCGCCCAGATCCAGAAAGCGTTTAATGGCCCAGGCCTCGAAAGGCGAAAAATGGGCCCAGCAGGAGTCGTTGCAGCGTTTGGCATCGTTCATCCCGCTGGCGGATTCGACCGACTGAAACCAGACGCCGTCGTTGGCCAGCCAGTTGATGGCCGCGCCGTCGAGCAGTTCCAGCAGATCCGCCTTGGGCATTTTCAGCAGCGGTTCGGGGATGCCGTCTTGCATACCGAAACCCAGGATACGGGACAACCGGTTGAGCTGAATGCCGATGCTCTTGTGAGATGCCACGGAGAGGGCTTCCAAGGCCTTTTGCATGCCCATCTGGTGGCGGATTTCGGTGAACCAGAGTGCATAGTGAATGATGGTCCGATGCATAATGTCCATGACCAGGTTGGCGGTCTGTTTTCGGTCAAGGTCTGCGATGGTGTTGACGACATTGGCCATGGGGGCTCCTATTTCCGCAGCATGAATGTAGCTCGATGGTTATTAGAGCACATCTCAAAAATGGTCTAAGTGCCCACGGCGGCGTTATGCAGCGACAAAAAATGCTCACATACTAGCTGTATGCTCCGCTTTTTCGTCGCTGAAAGCCTTGCCATGAACCCTTATCCTTTTTTTTGAGATACACTCTGGATTGATCGGCCGACAGCCACTTCTAAAAAATGGCCCCGCTGAAGTCAACAATATCGATCAAACACCCAAAATTGCCAGGCTTCAGCGAGGCTGCCGCCCGTTGACCAGCACATGGGGGTCATATCTGAACACAGGGCCGTGATGGGGTATTTCCCGGCCGAGCCGGCGGCGAAAGCCGGCGAAGTCCGGCCGTCGGGAGCGGTGGATCAAGTGGGCGCGGCAACGGCAGTCCGTGGCGCCGAAGCCGACAATCGGTCGTTTGGCGCCCTTCTGGCCGGCGAGCAGGCAGGCCCACGCGTGTTCACGCTTGACCGCATCGGTGGTTGCCCAGATCGAAATCGGTTCGAGGGCCTTTTTAATGTGGTCCAGGTGCCAGTGGGGACGCGGCGACGGCGTCAGATGGTGTATCAGGCGAGACCTCAGGCCGCCGGGCCCGAATGCACTGCCCACATAGATCCAGTATCCGGTTGGCAGGTCTACCAGACCGAGGCGTCCCACCGGGAGTCGAACCGGTCGGTTACAATTGAACACCAGGGCGTAGGTGCCGGGTCGATTGTCTGGCTGCATAAGCACCATCCTGAAAGCTCTGCAAAGACGAATTGGTGATGGTTTGCCGCTACCCATTCCCATCATAACCGATCAAGTCCTCCCGGTGAACCCCGTTTGCCGACATACGCTACAGCAGTGCCTTCTTGCTTTACATTGCCCGACATATCAGTTATTTTGGTTAGCTTAGCGGTTTTCAATCGATCATCGCATCCCTGGCCCGTTGACGAACCATAGGCGGTATTCATCCGAATGGCTCAATCGAACAGAATCACAGATATGCTGGCTGGCCTCGGGCGCGTGGCCATTGATCCGGTCCAGGAGCTGGGCCGGGTGGCCATATTCTTTTTCCGCGGCATGGTGCATCTGTTCTCCGTTCCTCTGCAGGCAGAAAAGATCATTGATCAGATCTATTTCATCGGCATGAAATCAGTATTCGTCATCTGTCTAACCGGTGCTTTCACCGGAATGGTGCTGGGGTTGCAAGGGTACTACACCTTAGTTAAATTTGGTTCCGAAGGCTTGTTGGGGGCGGCGGTGGCCCTGAGTCTGATCAGGGAGATGGGACCGGTGCTCACGGCCATCATGGTAGTGGCCCGCGCCGGTTCGGCCATGGCGGCCGAAATCGGCATCATGCGCATTTCCGAGCAGATCGATGCTTTGGAAACCATGGATATCAACCCGGTGCGGTTCCTGTTCAGCCCGCGACTGGGCGCGGCATTGATCAGTTTTCCGTTTCTCACGGCGATATTCGATGTTGTGGGCATCTTCGGGGGGTATCTCACCGGGTCGGTGTTGCTGGGTATCAATTCGGGGGTTTACTTCAGCCGGGTGGAATCCAGCGTGTTGATGGAGGACATCAACGGGGGGTTTATCAAAGCGTTCTGTTTCGCCGCCATCGTGGTGACCATCTGCTGTTACCAGGGCTATACCACCCACATGCGCAAGGAGGGCTTCGGCGCCAAGGGGGTGAGTCTGTCCACCACATCGGCAGTGGTGACCTCCTGTGTGTTGATTTTGGTGGCTGACTATGTGTTGACTTCATTTTTGCTGTAACCGTACCCGATAGGGCGACGATGAGCGTACCGCTGATACAATTCAAGCAGGTCTACAAGCGCTTCGGCGACAATACCGTGCTAAAAGGGGTGGACCTGACCATCTTCGAAGGGCAGGTCACGGCGATTATTGGAAAAAGTGGCATCGGCAAGAGCGTGTTGCTCAAGCACATCATCGGTCTTTTGGAGCCGGATGAAGGGGAGATCCTTTTTCAGGGGCAGTCGCTCAAGGTCATGGGCGCCAATCAGCGCCGGGAACTGAAGATGAAGTTCAGTTACATGTTCCAGGGGACGGCCTTGTTCGATTCCATGACGGTGTACGACAATGTGGCTTTGCCGTTGAAGGAGAAGCGCCGGGTTCCGTTTTCCGAAATCGAACGCCGCGTGCACGACAAACTGGCTCAACTGGACCTGGCGGGCATCGAAGACAACTATCCGTCCCAGCTTTCCGGTGGCATGAAAAAACGCGTGGCCATGGCAAGGGCGCTGGTCACCGATCCGCAGATCGTCCTTTTCGACGAGCCGACCACCGGGTTGGACCCCATTCGCAAGAACGCTGCCCACGCCATGATCGCCGAATACCAAAAAACCTTTGGTTTTACCGGTGTGATGGTCAGTCACGAAATTCCCGATGTATTTTACATCTGCCAGCGTATCGCCATGCTGGATCAGGGCCGGATCCTCTTTCAAGGCAGCCCCGATGAGATACAAAGCAGCCCTGAGCCGGTGATCCGGCAGTTCATCCGTGGGCAGGAACTTTAGCCCCCTAAGCGGCAAACGGACCCGTAACGACTTCAGTCGCAACAAAAAAAAGATTGCGGCTGCGGAGGCAATATGAAAAAGACATCTGTCGAAACCGCAGTGGGTGTGTTCGTGCTCATCGGCCTGATCAGTGTGGCCTACCTGACCATCAAACTCGGGAAAATGGAGTGGTTCGGTGATAACTACTACACCCTGGATGCCCAGTTCGATTCGGTTTCGGGACTCAAGAGCGGCGCCCAGGTCGATATGGCCGGCGTAGAAATCGGACAGGTTGCCGGCATCCGTCTTGACAATGAGCGCCAGGTCGCCGTGGTCAGTTTGAAAATCAGGAAAGAGGTGATCCTGACCGATGACGTGATTGCATCGGTCAAGACCTCCGGTCTGATCGGGGACAAATTTATCAAACTGACCCCCGGCGGGTCCGATCGGTTGCTCAAATCCGGAGACCTGATCATCGAGACCGAATCGGCCCTGGATATCGAAGAGCTGGTGAGCAAATACGTTTTCGGCGATGCTGAAAGATGATTCACATCTGCCTTATTATTATGTCGTTTCCGGAATTCCGGTGCGGGCCGCCTTCCCTGATTGAACGCCGGCTGCCCGCATCCATGCGAAGATCAAACAGGCGTTGGAGGAACCCATGAACTCGAAAATGATTGCCGGTGTGCTGGCGGCCCTGATGATGCTGGTCGCCCCGGCGGTTGGCGCAACCATGGAGCCCATGGCGATAATCAAGGAGCCCATTGATGCCGTGATTGCGATTCTCAACGATCCCAAGTACAAGGTCGAAGGCACCAAATCGGCCCAGCGTGATGAAATCTGGAAAGTCGTGCGGCCGATGTTCGATTTCGACGAGATCTCCAGACGGGCCGTGGCCCGCGACTGGCGGCGCTTCTCACCGCAGGAAAAAACCACCTTTGCCGATGTGTTCGCCCAGTTTCTGGGCAATACCTATATCGATAAAATCCAGGGTGAGTATCACAACGAACAGATCGTATACCTGTCGCAAGCGTTTCATTCGGACCGTTATGCCGAAGTGAAAACCAACCTCGTCAGGGACGCTCTGATTATTCCGGTGAATTATCGCCTGATCAAAAATGACGATGGCAAGTGGCGGGTGTACGATATCATTGTCGAAGGTGTCAGCCTGGTCAAAAACTACCGCACCCAGTTTGCCAGCATTCTCAGAACCAAAAAACCGGCTGATCTGATCGAACAGCTCAATCGTAAATTGACCGAACAGAACCAACGACTTGCTGAAAATGGGTAATCACTGCGTCATGGCGCGCGTGAACGGTGAAATGTCGACAACACCCATGTTGACCATCTGCAGGCGGTGGTTGGTGATTCTGGCGGTGCTGCTGACAGGCGGCATCGCTTGGGCTGAATCCTCTCCGGCCGTCACCGCCATGCCTCCGCCTGATGAGGAACCGGTGGCTGGGGAGGCATCGATCCCCTTCGATCCCTTCGATGATCCTTTCGAAGACGATTACGCCGACGACGAGGGGGACCTGCAGATGGTCGCCGACCCCATCTCCGGATTCAACCGGGCCATGTTCGTCTTCAACGACAAACTCTATTTCTGGGTGCTCAAACCGGTGGCCAGCGGTTACCGCGTCGTGGTGCCCACGCCCGCCCGGACGGGCATCAAAAACTTCTTCTATAACCTGCTGACACCGGTACGCCTGGTCAATTGCCTGCTGCAGGCCAAGTTCAAGGCCGCCGGCGGAGAGTTGGGCCGCTTTACCATCAACACCACGGTGGGGATGCTGGGATTTCTGGACCCGGCGGCGGACTATCCGGAACTCAATCCGCCCAGCGAGGATCTCGGCCAGACGTTGGGGAGCTATTCCGTGGGTAACGGGTTTTACATCGTCTGGCCCTTGTTCGGGCCGTCCACCTTGCGTGATACGGTGGGTGTGGTGGGGGATTGGGCCTTAAACCCCTTCACCTTCATGCAGCTGGTCAATGTGGATGGCGGCGCCCTGACCTCCAGCACGACCAACGTGGCGATGTACGGCGTCAGGGTCGTCAACGACACCTCTTTTCGCATCGGTGATTACGAATCGCTAAAAAACGCCGCTCTGGACCCCTACGAAGCCTTTCGCGATGCCTACATCCAGAATCGCCGCAGCAAGATCGCCGAATAGTATCGGTACTTGGAACCCCCTCCTGCATGGGAGCCTGATATGAAGGCCACACTGACGATCCTGTGTGAAAATTCCGTCGGCCGGCCCTTCGGCGTCATCGGGGAACACGGCTTTGCCTGTTTTATCGAAACCGACGCCGGCAACCTGCTGTTCGACACCGGCCAGGGCTTGGGTATCCGGGGCAATGCCCTGGCCCTGGGCAAGGATTTGGCTTCCGTCAGTGCCGTCGCCATCAGCCACGGCCACTACGATCACACCGGCGGATTGCCCCAGGTGCTCGCCCAGACCGGGCCGGTGCCGGTTTACGGGCATCCGGAGATGTTCGCCGAACGAACCTGGTCCGACGGCCAATCCACCCGCCACATCGGCATGCGCCACCGGCGCAGCTACCTGGAATCGATGGGCGCCCGCTTTCAGCTGGTCCGCGAGGCGGTGGAGATCCTCCCGGGCGTCCACCTGAGCGGTGAAATACACCGGACCACCGATTTCGAACGGCCGGATGCCAACATGACCCTGTATCCTGACGGCGGTGCCGCCATCCGGCCGGATCCGATATCCGACGATCTGTCCCTGGTGCTCGATTCCAACAAAGGCCTCGTCGTGGTGCTCGGTTGCGCCCACGCCGGCATGATCAATATCTTCGAACATGTGCGCAACCATTTTCGGCGCGACCGCATATACGCGGTCATCGGCGGCACCCACCTGGGCTTTTCTCAGCCGGACCAGTTCGACCAGACCCTGGCGGCCATCGAGCGGTTTGACATCCAAAAAATAGGCGTGTCGCACTGCACGGGACTGGAGAAGGCGGCGGTATTGCATGCCCGTTTGGGTGAGCGCTTCTTCTTCGGATGTGTGGGGGCTGAACTGGAGGTCTGACGCCGCCAGGCTGGACCTGAAGGCCAAGTTGGGGTAGCATGTTCTCTTAACCGGAGGCGACGTCAAACGGCCCCATTGCTGGACGGGCACTATCCAAGCAGGGGCCTACCGGCACTTGAACCACTGGCAGACGAATATGTACAATCGTTTTTTTGGCTTCAAAGAGAGACCCTTCAAGCTGGTGCCCAATCCGGAATATCTCTATCTCTCCCGGATTCACGAAGAGGTACTGGCCCACTTGAACTATGCCGCAGGTTACGGCGAGGGGTTCGTCGAGATCACCGGCGAGGTGGGCACGGGCAAAACCACCCTGTGTCGCATGTTTCTGGAAAGCCTGGACGAAAACACCGCGGCGGCCTACATCTTCAACCCCAAGCTGGACGCCCTGCAACTGCTCAAGGCCATCAATGACGAGTTCGGCATCCCCTCGGACACCGATTCGGTAAAAACCCTCATCGACCGCCTGAACACTTTTCTGCTGGAGAAAAAAGCCCAGGGCCGGCGGGTCATCCTGCTGGTGGACGAGGCCCAGAACCTGAGCGTAGACGTCATGGAGCAGTTGAGGCTGCTGTCCAATCTCGAAACCACCACCAGCAAGCTGCTGCAGATCATTCTGGTGGGTCAACCCGAACTGGGCGAGCTGCTGGAAACCGAGGCCCTGCGCCAATTGAACCAGCGCATAACCCTCAGCTGCCATCTGGTGCCCCTGAGCCGCACGGAAACCCGTGAGTATATCCGCCACCGTATCCACATTGCTTCCCAGAAGCCGGGATTGGAATTTAGCGACGCCGCCTACCGCTCCATTTACCGGTTCACCGGCGGCGTTCCCCGGCTGATTAACATCGCCTGCGACCGGGCCCTGCTGACCGCATTCACCCAGGGCAAGCACCGCATCACCAACCGCATCGTCAAGCAGGCCCTGCGCGAATTGGACGGCAAGCGGCCCCGATCCGCCAGTCCCTCCCCTAATCGGGAGAAGCTGATCATCGGGCTGTTGGCCGTGCTGGTGATCCTGGTGGGCGGTCTGGTGGTCGCTCAAACCGTGCTGAACCCAGCCCGGAAGACGGCCGCGGCCCCGGTGGTGCACCATAAAATTGAACCACCCCCTCCCCCGCCGCCGGCAGCAGCGGTGAGCCCTGAACGTATCGACCAACCGCCGGCTGAAAGCGAAGTGCCGATCGCGTCGGTGCCGCCTGCCGCCGAACCGCCGCCGCCTGCTGCCGAACTACAGGCGGCAGCCGTTGTGGTACCCGACGAACCCGTGCTGGAGGAGCCGGAACCATTGCTGCGCGACCACAGCCTGGCCCAATTGGTCGCCGATGCGGATGCCGGCGAATCTCGCGTCGGGGCCCTGCAGGCCGTGCTGCAGGCTTGGCAGGCGCAGCCGCTTGCCGATCCGGTGGCGGTGCCGGACAGCGCTACCTTTTTCCGTATCTCGGCCCGGTACAGCGACCTGGAAGCCTTGCGGGTCAGGGGCAATATCAACTTGATTCGAAAATTGAATCTGCCGGCCATTTTGGAATTTCCCCACCCCGACGGCAACGGCTTGCGCTATCTGGCAGTGGTGGGATTGACCGAAAACGATATTCACCTGTCCGACGGAGGGGCGGTCTATGCCATTCCATTGGCTGCCATGGCCGATGTCTGGAATGGAGTGGCCCATATCCTGTGGAAGAATTATTTCAACTACACGGGCGTTATCCCCATCACGTCGCCCGACGAAGTGATCATCTCCCTCAAGGCGCACCTGCAATCCATCGGCTTCGCCGTCGGCCCCCTGAACGCCGAATACGATGTCGTCACGCGGGCCGCCGTGGAAGCGATCCAGGCCCGCAACGGCCTGGAGGTGGACGGGATGGTGGGTCCCCAGACCAAAATCGTACTATACAATGCGGATAAATCGCTGGATGTGCCCCGCCTGGTCGCAGACGTCTCCGGTGGATGACGACCGGCCTGAAGACTTTAGAGGATCAAGGCATTGAGTTCGATATTGGAGGCATTGAAAAAGGCCGAACGAGAATCGGCATCGGATCGTGAATCGGCCCCGCCTTTGCCGGCGGCCATGCCCGAACCGTCTCCCTATCCGCCCCCGAAACGGCGATGGTGGCTGCCGGTGGGTATCGTCGTTACCGTCTGCCTTGCCGGGGCGGTTGTTTGGCAGCTGCGCCGCCCCGACCCACCGCCGGCGGCACCGACGGGTGCACCCGCACCGGCTTCAAACCAGGCCGGCCACACGTCGTCAGGGGTTGCGCCTTCAGCGGCACCGTCGTTGCCGACCACTGCCGGCCAGCCCGCACCTGCCCAATCGCCGGCCGCCAGGACGCCTCAGCGGTCCCCGGTACAAGCGCCTGTGCCTGCCCCCCGGGAAACGACGCCGACAATGCCGCCTGCCCGCCAACCGGTGGAGCAACTCGCGTCGGCACCGGCCACGACGCCGCCGGCAGCGGTCTCTGAGCCGCCGCCCCAACCGACGACTGCCGCCCGGTCAACCCAATCGGCGGCCGCACCTGTCGAGGCACCACCCCGCCAGGCGGCAGCCGCCGAAGCCCAGCGCCCAGCGCTAACGCCGCCACCCCGGGAGCCTGAAAAGAATTACCGCAGCGATCCGCGCATCGAACTACAGGCCCTGGTGTGGGCGCCCGATGCTGCCGAACGTTTCGTGGTCATCAACAACCGGCTGATCAAAGAGGGCGGATCGATCGACACCATCACGGTGGTGCGCATCGACCGAGACGACATTCTGCTCTCCGAAGGTGGCGATCGCTGGCATGAGAAATTCAAGATCCGCTAGCCGCCAAAGCTGCCGAGGGCCTTGACGCCATCCGGCTATCACGATACCCATCCGGGCTGCGGGGATAAATTGCTGCTTCAATCCAGTTTTTTGAATAGGCTGTTCTAATATGGTTTCATCATAGACAGGTAGTGCCATCGATCAGTCGCCATCGTCGGCCTTTCAAACGGCGGCGGCTGGTGGAGGCGCAGGCCTAAAAATCGATCAAACCTTTGTCCATCAACGGTTCAGAGGGAATGCAGCCGTGACGTGGTTCGCGCTCGCACCGGCCGGGATGGTGCACCTTGCGGTTGAATTCGCTTTCGCGTTTACTTCCGTTTTTCACTGAAAACAGGGCAGCATATTGGCAGGCTGCCAAAAAAACCGTTAAAAAACGGTTGATTACCCGTCTGACATCTGTTACATGGCCGACATGCAGGCTAAAGTTATCGATACGAGCGACCGACACTCATCCTGAGATAGGCTGAACGCTCAAAAGGAACAACCAACATGCGCATGAAACGCCATCTGTTTGCAGGGCTCCTTTACCTGGCCGTGGGAATGCTCTGCGTGATGCTTCCCCAGCCCGGACAGGCGTCCGGACGGGTGGCGGGGACACCGGTTAATATCGTCGAGGGGGTCCTGGCCAACCGCACGCTATACGAGGCGTTGATCGCCTACCAGATTCCACCGGCCGAAATCCTCTCCCTGTCACGTTCCTTCAAGCCGGTGTTCGATTTCCGCAGCGCCCGGCCCAAGCACTGTTACCAGGTCAGTGTCGACGACCAGAACCTGATTCAAAAATTTGTCTACAAGACCAGCCCGCTGGATGAATACGAGGCCGTCAAGAACGCGGACGGCGGCTACCGCGTTCACAAGCGCGACATCGTTCTGGACCGGCAGCAGATGGCCAAGGTGTTCACCATCGAGACTTCCCTGTACGAGGCCGTGGCCGAAGCCGGCGAAACCCAGCTGATCGCCGGGATGATCACCGACATTTTCGCCTGGGACATCGATTTTTACCTCTATCCGCGTAAAGGCGACCGCATCGCCGTGGTCTACGAACGCTGCTACAAGAACGGCGTGTTCGTCAAATACGGAGACATCCTGGCCGCCCGCTACGTGGGCAAGCACAAGACTTTTTCGGCCTTTTTGTTCAATGACGGCCGCTACAACGGCTATTACGACGAGACTGGCCAGCCCCTGAAAAAGATGTTCCTGCGCACGCCCATGAAGTTCGGCAAAATGACCTCGCGCTACTCCATCCGGCGCTTCCACCCGGTCTCCAAGCGCTACCGGGCCCACACCGGCATCGACTACGGTGCGCCCACGGGCACGCCCATCCTGGCCACGGCCAACGGCCGGGTCGCATTCGCCGGCTGGAAGGGCGGCTACGGCAAGCTGATCATCCTCAAGCACCCCAACGGCTACCGCACCTACTACGGCCACTGCAGCCGCCTGTTGAAAAAGAAGGGTCAGATCGTGGAGCAGGGCCAGGTCATCGCCCGCGTGGGGTCTACCGGTGTGTCCACCGGCCCGCACGTGCACTACGAGGTGCGTGTGGGTGGCAAGCCCATCAATCCCAACCGGGTCAAGAAAAGCAGCGGCAAGCCCCTCAAGCCTGAACTACTGGTGGCCTTCAAGAAGACCGTGGACGAGCGTCTGGTGCTGGTGGAGAACCTTTTGGAAGAGCAGCAGACCAGCCTGGTGATGCTGACCCCCGACAACTGATCTGCTTGACGCTGTCGGCTAAAAGTCTTACACCAACAGTATTCGTTCCTGATTATTTCTAAATAAGTTCTATCCGTCATGCCGGGCTTGATCCGGCATCCAGATCATGGGGATGTAGCTCAGCTGGGAGAGCGCAGCGTTCGCAACGCTGAGGTCGAGGGTTCGAATCCCTTCATCTCCACCACCAACACCACTCTAAATGCCCGTTATTGCGGGCATTATTATTTTGCGCAGTCTGCTTTGGACAATGACAATCGGACCTTTTGTCCGAACCCGTTGTCCGATTCAAGGAGGCTGCCATGTCAGCACACACCGCAGGCGCCCACCGCGTACCGCCCTACCTTAAAAACCATCCAGCTATATCTTCAGATGCTCCATCTCAAAAACATCCATACGGTTGTTAAACGCGGTGAACTGAGGTATGGCCTTATTATCGCCCAATACAGAATCGAACTGTTCAATCAAGGTAAGCAACCTTCGCGGCTTGTTGTCTTTGCCGCCATAAGCTGTTCCACCTCATACCCTTATGCGAACTTCTGTACGGCAAGCCCATGATTGCTGATGAAAATTGGCCAGATAGCATCGATCTGCTAATAGTTGGCTAATATAAAACTATGAATATTGAATATTCAGAAGCGCTGCCATCCTCAGGAATGTACAAAAGACTGTTCCAATCGACCGGGTGGAACGAAGAATTCAAAGCGTCTGCGGATGAATTGATTGAAGCGTTGCGGCAAAGCTGGTACGTCTTATGTGCATATGAGTCGGGTCGATTGGTCGGCTTCGGAAGGCTGGTTTCCGATGGGGTGCTGTATGCGATGATCTATGACCTCATTGTAGCGCCTTCCCATCAACAACGGGGCATTGGATCGGAGATCCTGCAGCGCTTCATTAACAGGTGCCGGGAAGCGGGGATTCGATACGTGCAGCTCTTTTCGGCAGCCGGAAAATCAGGCTTCTATCGAAAGCGGGGCTTCGAGGAACGGCCAAAAGATGCCCCGGGAATGCAACTGCGAACTAAATAGTGCCTATCCAAAAATGGCCAATTTGCCCGATATCTGCGTTGTGCTCAGCCTGGTTTTATTAGATCAGGGTTATCCTCGGAATATCAACCATATGCACCCCAAGGGCACTTCCTTCGGGGCGCCTGCGGTAAAATTTTGGGCACGCGTTCCTGACCCGTCTGGTCTTCAGCGGGAGATCTCGACCAAATTTCCCTATTTCTGGATGGGCACGGAATAGTAATGCACACCAGATTTTTCTTGACTTAATTTTGGCGTTCCATAGGACCCGTGAATCCCAAAGGATCATACTGTGTCTACCTCTGAAATTCCCCACGCGGCCATCGAGCGAACCAAAGCCTGGATTAAAGCGGTTACCGATTCTCTGGGTCAGATGAACAACACCACGTTTTTGCGCAGCACCATGAAGGCTGCGGGAAAGCAATGCGCCTCCCAACTCATGGAAATGACCGTCGACCACTATGGGCGCAGGCCGGAATCGGTCGATGAGTTGATCGAAGCGATCAACAAGCGCAGGAAGGATGTGTTAAAGGCCTCCACATTCTGGATCCGGGACGGAAACCGGGCTCATTTCAGGTTGGAAACATGCAGCTGCGACCTGGTCGAAGCCGGTTTGGTGGAGCCCGACCCTAACTTTTGCCTATGCTCGGCCGGAATGTTCGAGAGCCTTTTTGCGAGCGTCTGCAAAGGATCCGTGAGAACGGATATCATCAAAGCGATCGGCATGGGAGACGACTGCTGCCAGTTTGTGGTACATTTTGAGGAAGCGCATTAGTGTCCGTCGGGCTAACTCACTCCCAATATATAAAAATGTAAAGGAAATATGATGGAAAAAATATTCAATTTCGAAGAGCTTGCCGGTTATGAGCTGTACCATTTAAGGTCCGGTAAAGAGGCCGTAATCGTAGCGATACCTAAAGAGAATGACGAAGAGCTCCTGTCCATCTGGGATCAGTATGAAAAAAATGCGGCAGAAGCGTCCAGAACTAAAATGAATCCAATTAAGAAAAAAATTGCTGATTTAAAAAGAGATTTGGGAGAGGCATTTCGCATAAGAATACAGAAAAAGGAAAAATCCGCGAGCGAAGACGAAAATCGCATTAAGAGCGAAATAGAGGTGCTGGAGAAGGAATTGAAAGACCTGGTTCACGTGACCAAAAAGTATTATACCAACATGCAATTGGCCATGTTCTACACACATAATATCTCCCCTCAAAGCGAAGTACACACGCGCTTCGATAAAATCCTCAATATCGAAGAGCTTGGCAGTCATGTGAAAATCGTTCTGGAGTTTACTGATCAAATCCATTCCAATCATGTCTACCACAAGAAAATCGAGTCCTGCAGCTACAACGCCTCGGATCGTAGAACCGGGGCGAACATACTTGAAGGGGTCGTAACCCGAATGGTTCCCATTGATCGTGTCACCTTGGAAATAATTGAACGGCCGATATTGCAATGATGGGCTATTGACACATCCAATAGTTAGTCTCGTCTTCAATCACTATAAATCTCATCTAAAATACAGATATTTACATATTAACGGAGTTTTGTGATTGATATGAATGATGAAACCATCGAATTGGAAAAACTTCGTGAAAGCGAAAAGCATTATCGACAATTATTGAATGAATCCGTGGATCCGACGTTTTCATTTTATGCTGACGGCACGTATAGGTATGTCAATAAAGCCTTTGCAAATGGTGTTGGTAAACCATTGAATAAGATTATCGGGCACAAGATATGGGATGTTTTTGAAAAAGATGAGGCAGATAAACGATTTGCTGTTGTTAAAAGGGTATTTACTACGGGAAAAACTGAGGAAATTGAAGTGAGAGTCCCGCTGCCATCGGGCGACACGTACTATCTAACAACTGCCAAACCAATAGTGAACAATTCTGGTGTTGTTGAAACCGTTATTTGCACCTCTAAAAATATCACCAAACGTAAACTTGCTGAAGATGCCTTGAAGGAGGAGCACGCCAAGCTTTTAAAAGCGATGAATGAGATAAAAATACTGTCCGGGCTGCTACCTATTTGTGCATCATGCAAAAAGATACGTGACGATAAGGGATACTGGAATCAGATTGAAACATTTATCAACAAGCATTCTGAGGCTGAATTCAGCCATGGTATCTGTCCTGATTGTGCAAATGAGCTTTATCCAGGCTTGAATCTTAATTTGGAGCGAGGTGCATAATGAAAAAATCTATTGGTGCCAACACCATCGCATATCCCAACCCTGTCTGGTGCGTGGGCAGCTACGACAAAGACGGAAAACCCAATGTTATGACAATCGCATGGGGCGGTATCTGCTGTTCAAAACCGCCGGCCGTGACGATTTCCCTCCGAAAGGCAACCTACACCTACGGCTGTATAATGGAACGCAGTGCCTACACCATCAGCATCCCTTCAGCAAAGTACGTCACCGAAACTGACTACTTTGGCATGGCTTCCGGAAAAACGACCGATAAGTTTAGGGATACCGGCCTGACCCCCGTACCTTCGGATAGAGTTGATGCGCCATATGTGGGCGAATTTCCTCTGATCCTCGAGTGCAAGGTGATTCATACGCATGAAATCGGCTTGCATACCCAGTTTATAGGCGAGATTGTGGATATCAAGGCCGATGAAGCGGTGCTCAACGAAAAGGATATACCACTCTTGGAAAAAGTGGCGCCTTTCGTTTTCGGACATGGTGTCCGTGAATACCGGGCGCTGGGTGACGACATTGGACGCGCATTCGACATCGGGAGAAAGTACAACAGGAAAAAATAGCAGCCCCGGTCGCAAGAGACAGACCTTTCAAAGATCATGTCCATTCGAATGAAGGGCTAAACTGATTTCAGATTGCA